>Ga0008836_100129_pt1 | contig 73962 bp, 70 predicted proteins | sample HotLakConsUCCR28_FD_62214 | JGI IMG/M metagenome (GOLD analysis project Ga0008836, IMG submission 62214) | Hypersaline microbial mat communities from Hot Lake, Washington, USA - Hot Lake Consortium UCC-R28 (Hybrid Assembly) ... | reverse complement strand
CCTCACCCTAAATCCCTCTCCCAGAGCGGGAGAGGGACTTTGACTCCGGCTCCCCTTCTCCCATTTTGGGAGAAGGGGTTGGGGGATGAGGGCAGACTTGCAAAACTGGGATGCACCCCAGTGCATCGGATCAGCCTTTCGCTTCCTGGTTCGATCGAAACTACTTTATCACCTGCAACTCCCTACTGGAGTGGAGGTAAACCGTGTCCAATACAGAGTATGGCTTTCGCAAGATAGACCGCCGCCAGACAAACCGGTTGTTACGCCATCAGGCTTGGCCGATGCAACGAACATCAAGCCCAATCCCACCACGATGTCGCCGCTCTGCTTCAACACTGGCCAGTCTCATGCTGGTTTTGGTAAAGATTCTGCACACCGTCGTATTCGTGGTGGTTTTCGGTTCCATACTGTTTTTGCTCTATTGCGGCATCTGGAACCACATTTCCCGGTGGACAGCGATAGCGTTTATGCTGGTGTTCCTTGAGGTCACAATTTACGTGGGCCACGGCTTTAAGTGCCCGCTCAAAACCCTGGCGGTCAGGCTTACTCCCCCGGGCCATCCGGTCCATGACATTTACCTACCCGTCTGGCTGTCGAGGCGAGTTACAGCAATTTCAACGCCACTGCTGGTAATTGACTTTCTTCTGTTGCTGGTTCGGCTTTCCACAGGGTGAAGCTTGCTTTGCCTGCGGCCCAAAACCAAGAAAGCTACGGTTAGGCAATGCTAGAGTCATTCCTCCCAGGAGGATAACCCTGGCGATTTTTCTCATCACCATGAACTCAATTCAGGGATCAAATCCTGCATGGGACCGTGGCTTCGGGTTAAAGGTGCAGTCATTCTTGATGAACCATAGCGAAGTTAGATATCAACCGTTTTGCTAATCGAGGCAACCCTCGTCTAACTCATTGGTGCGGGTCGGCGGGTAAGGGCTCACCGGGGGATACGTGGCAGGCTGAATGGGTCTGCCCAGGATAGTGCTCTTGGGGGCAGGGCGATAGCTCGATGGGGGGCCTTCCTCACACAGAGCTTCGACCTCAACTTCTACCAGCATATCGGGGTGGGCCAAACCCGCAACCTCTACCATGGTGTTCACAGGGGGATAGTCCACAAACAGTTCGCGATGGGCCCTGGCGATGTCTTCCCAGCAGTCCATATTCGTTAAATAGACCCGCGTTCTCACTACATCGCTGAGGTCGCCTCCTAAAGCTTCCAGCGCCTCCTGAATAATGTCGAAGCAGCGCATGGTCTGGGCATAGGCATCACCCGGCGCGAAGGTGCCGCCGTCACCGGCGGCGGGGGCGGTGCCAGATACAAAAATCTGGTTGCCTACCCGCATTGCTCGACAGTAGCCTGCCGTTTCTTCCCATACGGAGCCCGAAAAGGTGCGCTGACGTGCCATAACTATTTCCATCGTGAATCTGCCCCAGCATAGCGTTTATCCTTTGATAGGATGCTTGTCATAGGGATGGCGTTTGCCTGGTTAGGGAGTCGGGGATGCTGAATTTTCAACCCGTTGGATTTACCCAGCAGGCCCTCGCCACCAGTTTGGGGGTGATGGCTTACTATGTGCCTTCGGGGCCGCCCTGGGCCACCCATGGCCCCCCTGAGCAGATGCCGCCGCTGGTTTTTCTGCACAGCCTGGGGGGAGGCTCTTCTGCCTTTGAGTGGTCTAAGGTGTATCCGGCCTTTGCCTCTACTCACCGGATCATAGCTCCGGATCTGATCGGTTGGGGGCAATCTACCCATGCGGCCCGTAACTATCAGATCGAAGATTACTTCGACATGATTATCCGCTTGCTGGAAGGGTTGAGCGCTGCGCCAGCCCTGGTGGTGGCGACCTCTTTAACGGCGGGGGTGGTCATTCGTCTGGCCATAGCCCGGCCCGATTTGTTTCAGGGGTTATTTTTGGTGTCTCCCGCTGGCAATAGCGACTTTGGCCGTGACTATAAAGCCAGCTTACCGGCTTTGCTGGCGGGCACCCCTGGCCTTGACCGCCTAATTTACCAGCTGGGGGCAGCGAATGAGCTGGCGGTGCAGTCGTTTCTGACTAACTTTCTATTTGCCAACCCCAGCCGCATTACCCCTGACATTGTGCAGGCTTACACCGCATGCACCCAGCAACCCAATGCCGAATACGCTGCCCTATCTTCCCTCAACGGAGACATTAGCTTTGATCTGTCCCGTTTCATCGGGCAACTCAACGTCCCCACCACGGTTGTAGTGGGCGAGAAATCTCGTTTTCTGCCCCCCGCCGTGGTCAAACGACTGGCTGGTCTAAACCCCAAAGCCGTGCAGCAGGTTTGGGAAGTGCCCGATTCAGGGGTGCTACCCCATCTGGAGCATCCGGCAGTTGTGGTGGGTTTGCTGCAGCGGTGGCTGGCAGAGAGCAAAACAATGAATCCAGTGGGATAGCCATCCCGGCTTTTCCAGGGCAGGGGAGATATCAGGCTTAGGATGTTTAGCACAATCCTCATACAGCCGCTTCAGCGGTCGTAGGACTTGGGTCTGGGGAGGTTCCCTTTTTTCGTCCAGTTCCGCCACAGGTAGGAGGTCCGAATCACCAGCCAAAGCAGCATAAGGGCGATGATGCCACCCCCGTTGGGAAAATCAAAGGCCAGATAGGCTAAAAAGATACACAGCCCATCCACCACGAAAAAGACCCACAGAGGGGGGCGTTTGGGGCGATAGAACCATCCCACCTGCAGGAGCTGAATGACCACCGCCAGGAGGGCACTGGTAATGCCAATGCCGATGTGGAGCCAGTTATCTAACTCGAGAGTTCTGGCCAGAGCAATGCCTGCGATCGCCCCCACCAACGGGCTACACAACAGTTCGATAATTTGAAAAAACCGCTGGCTGTAGCGATCCTTCGATAGCAGTAGTTCTGCCATTGACCAACCGGCCAGAAGCGCAATCACCAGGGAGGGAGGCAGTAGAGAGAGCAGAGGGACATTCGCCCATAGCTGATCTCCAGACATCAGACCAATTAAGAGCAGGGGTAGCGCCAACCGCAGCCCCGTCGCTGCGGCAATTGCTAAAATTGCCAGTAGTTCAGTAATTAACAAGACCAGTCTTAACGGTAGATTCCCGAGTTGATGAACGCCCGTAGACCCGGCGCATGAAGTTGCTCATGGGGTCGCCGGTCAGGCACTCAGCTCGTTTGACAGGTAATCTGCCGTTGCTTTGACCACAGCAACAGCATTTTCGTACATCATACGGGTGGGGCCCAGCACCCCTACACTGCCCACAGAGGTGTTCTGCTTGGTGTAGTTAGAAACCACCAGGGCACAGCCCTGCATGGGTTCGATGGGGTTTTCTGAACCAATCCAAACCTTAACGTTAGAGAACCCCGCCGGCTGCATTTCCGGCAGCGGTGCCTCCAGGGGTGCTTCAAAAAATAGCGGTAGCAGCTGCGACTGGTCTTCCTCCAGCAATTGCACAATGGCTTGAATGCGCTGGGCTTCAGAAAACTCAGGTTGACGCAATACCTCTGCCAACCCGCTAACCACCAGCTGCAGAGTACCTGCCGACTGAGACCGTTGAGCTAAATCAAGCAGGGCCTGGCATAGGGTTTGGCCATAGTCCTGAAACTGTTCCCCCAGTTCACTCCAGTCCAGGCTGGTGACGGCATCGAGGGGGCGGTTGTGTAAATGATGGGTGAGAAAGTTCGAGAGAATTTCAAGCTCATCCCCCAAGGCCGATTCTGCCAGTTCGGAGGTTAAACAGCTGGGCAGACGAATCACCACAGATTGGGTGGTCAGGGAATCCAGCAGCACCACCATCAGAATCTGCTGATCATTGACCGACACGAGCTGAATATGGCGAATGCTGACAGCACTGGCCTGGGGCAGGGTGATCATGGCCAAATAGCCACTCACCTGGGCCAGAATTTGAGCCGCTTCCTTCAGCAGCGATTCCAGACTCCACCCGACCCAGGTCAATTCCTCTGATAATAGAGCATCTACCCGCCGCCCCAACCGCCCCGACGGAGCCATGAAGCGGTCAACATAGACCCGATAGCCAAAATCTGACGGCACTCGACCGGCAGAGGTATGGGGTTGGTACAGCAGACCAAATTTCTCCAGGTAGCCCATGGCATTACGCACCGTCGCCGGACTCACCTTCAGGTTGTACCCCTGGGTTAACACTCGGGAACCGACCGGTTCGGCGGTGGCAATGTAATGGCGAATGGTGGCCTGTAAGACCTGTTGCTGGCGGGAATTTAACTGAAGGTCAGATTCCATAAACGCTGCTGACAAAACCGCTGATTATGTTTTGAATAACCATAGCAGAAACTTCCAGGCCCCTGGCAAGAACCCCTAGGGTATCGGTGATACCGAGTCCAGCTCGAAAACCGTAGCTTTCCCCGGGTGAAACTCCCCGGCTGGACCTGGATAGGGTTTTAGGTGTCTTTGCTCTGGGTGAAAAATTCTCCCACCTTAAAGCTGGCCGTATCCTCCAGTTGCTTGAGCATAGACCGGGTAATGAGTTTTCCCTGCTCTACCAGCACTTCCCCGGTAATGGGGTGCAGCAAGTCCTGATCGGCTCGGCGTCCCACCAGGGCCTCAATATCCTGGAGAGAGTTGACGTACATACCAGGGGGCAGCTCTACGACCACGCCGTTGCCAATGACCCGCGACTGGCAGGCGAGCCGGGAGTTGGGCTTGCAAGAGGTAATGACTTCCAGGGTGCGCTGCTCTCGGCGGTTGATGGGGGTGAGAGCATCCATACCATCCTGTACGTAAATGTGGCAGGTCGCACACATGCCGCGTCCGCCGCATTCTTTCAGGACGTCCAGGTCTTTATTCAACAAGACCGACAGCAGGTTGCCGTTGGTTTCAATGGAGGTTTCCTGGGCAATGGGTTCTAATCGAACAATCTTAGCCATGGGTCAAACAATAATCGCAACGACAGGAGGTTGAATCAGACCAATGCTTCAGAATACCCATATTTTCCTTGGGTTACCGGGGTCTATTCAGATTTTTTATTTAAAAGGATAATTTTCTCCTCCGGGGTAAGATTGTTATCTATCACCATGCCTTGAAAGTTGCGGAAGGTTCTACCACAGCGGTTGACAAAGGCATCGACCCAGCCCTGCAGTTGCTGCTGCTGCTCGGTAGTCAGGTGGGTATCGGTAGGGCCGGCATAGGTAAAGTGAGCCGACTTCTGAATTTCAAATTGCTTCAGCCAGGGAGAATCCGGGCAAGAGGACTTCCACCCGTTGGTGACAATGGTTTTGCCCAGCACCTGGGAGGCGGCATCACTGAGGTGGTTGAGGGCCCCCAGCACCTGCTGGTACGTAATTTCTCCGGTGGGCGACGGCTGGGGCGGGCCGGGTTTGCCCTGGGCCTGGGCAGCGGGGGACCCAGAGGCCGGGTTTGGTGCCGACCCGCCGCCGCCCAGGGTAACACACCCCGCCAGCAGCCGAAAGGTCGGTACCGCATTGTTCAGGTCTTCCGACAGGGTGGCCTTGAGCTTTTCTACCGCCGGGCGATACTCGCTGAGGGGCATCTGGTCGCTCGTCATGACCATGAGAATCACCCCCTGTTCTAGGCGGTAAATGTAGATCAGCTGATGGGCAAACCGAAACGCAAAGGTTTGGAAATCGGCTGGGGTGGTCTCTACGACCTGTTGAATCCCTTGGGCCAGGGCATCTTGCTGCTGGGTGTTGAGTCTGATGTGATGGCCTAGAAAAAAAGGTCGGTTGCGGCCATCAACCAGCGCCACGCCTACGATGCCCGATAGATTCAGAAAGTCCTGAATGATCTGACGGTGCATATATCTTTAGAGTTATTGTTGCAATTTATTTTTGTCAGGGACCTGAAACAAGTAATCTAGGGATGGCAGACTATTGAGCGATCCCCTCAAGTGAGCGGTTTTCTAAGCCTAGATGACGCAGTACTCTCGACTCAGGGTAGCTCATGATGCCATTGTTCTTGTGTTGGCGTATAGGCCCACCTTATCGTAAAAGGGTTAATGCCCATGTCTGACCTCCCCTTTACCCTCGATCAACTGCGTATCCTTAAAGCCATTGCGGCAGAGGGCAGTTTTAAGCGCGCTGCAGATAGCCTGTATGTGTCCCAACCGGCGGTGAGTCTGCAGGTCCAGAACCTGGAGCGGCAGCTGGATGTGCCGTTGTTTGACCGGGGTGGGCGACGGGCTCAGCTCACCGAGGCGGGACATTTACTTCTCAGCTACGGTGATCGTATTCTCAGCCTGTGCCAAGAGACCTGCCGCGCCATTGAAGACCTGCAGAACTTGCAGGGGGGTACCCTGATTATTGGTGCCAGTCAAACCACCGGCACCTATCTGCTGCCCCGAATGATTGGCATGTTTCGGCAAAAATATGCCGATGTTGCCGTACAGCTGCATGTCCACTCGACCCGCAGAACCTCCTGGAGCGTAGCCAATGGACAGGTAGACCTGGCCATCATTGGTGGTGAAGTACCTCCTGAATTACAAGACTCTATAGAAATAGTGCCCTATGCCGAAGATGAACTTGCACTGGTGATGCCGATTTATCATCCCCTGGCCAGCCAGGAAGTGATTCAACGGGAAGACCTGTATAAACTTCACTTCATTGCGTTAGATTCTCAGTCAACCATTCGTAAAGTCATTGACCAGGTGCTCACACGATGCGGCATTGAAACCCGCCGTCTCAAGATTGAGATGGAACTGAACTCCATTGAAGCGATTAAAACGGCGGTACAGTCGGGGTTGGGGGTCGCCTTCCTGTCTAATTCAGCCATCGAGAAAGAGCTGCAGATGGGAGTGTTGCACCGCACCAAAATTGATTCCGTCGTGGTAAATCGTACCCTCTCGGTCATCCACAACCCCAATCGCTATCGGTCTAAGGCGGCAGTGGCCTTTACGTCAGAGATTCTGCCCCAATTTACAAATCTAAACTTAAATCTAGACTCCCTGTTGATCGAAAAGAATGGTGCCAAGCCCCCCATTCAGCCGCCTACCGAAGCTCCCTCACCCTCCTAAGGGGATGCGTTCAGCAATCTACAAGGGCAATTTTTAGTTGCCATAGCAACGGAGCCGGCTGCGGTTACTGGTCGGCAGCACTGCCGGGCTGCGCTGGGATGGCAATCAGGCCATCTTTGTAAATGTAGATCAGCTTGCGCTGGCGTAATTTGCCCATCAACCGGGTGACGGTAACCCGAGTCGAGCCAATGGCGCTGCCAATCTGGGCATGGGTCAGAGTCCAGGGTAGGTAGTAGCCCACTTCGCAGGGTTCACCATATTCTTCAATCAGCAGGGTAATAAACCCCAGCAGGCGGTCAATGGTGCGCCGTTGACCCAGGGTGCTGAGCCACAGGAGTTTTCGCTGGTGCTGATACCGAAAGGCATCGAGCACCTCGCGCCGGAAATGGGGCCAGGTGTCGAGATCTTGCCAGTACAGCCAGATCACAGTGGTTTGATCGACATGGGCAAAACTCTGCAGGTTAAAAGGAGAGTGGGCCACAATTTCGAAGGGTTGGCCAGCCCCTACAAACCCCAGAAACGCTTCTTCGGGGTTGCCCAAGCCCAGTTGCCCCGAGGCTTCTTCGTCTGAGGGAGGTTGGTCTGGCTCTGGAGTAACCATGTCACCCAGTTGACTGGCTCCCACCAAACGCACGGCTCCACGCTCAACCAGGTAGAGCAACCCCTGGCGGGTGGGAATTCTTTCGTCTTTATTGAAGGTTCTTGACCGATAGTGTTCTTGGGCCCAGTCAGTAATGCGCTGCCAGGTCAAAAATGGACGAGCATTGTCGGAACGAGTGGGTAAGAACATAGAAGTTAGGAAATAAGGTTTTGGTCTTACAAGTTTGCGCGTGCCGAGCCGCTAGAATGCTCCCAATTAAGGCCTAATTCAAGGGGATAGCCCCCGAGCTGCCCATAGTTCTCTTTACTGAGGGAAGAGCCAGTGATCCAGACGGTTTTTCAACTCAAAACTAGAGCTTGCCAGGGCTATAGACTTTTCTCCTGAATCGCTGATAACTCTCCTGCAGCGGAATAAACTATTAAATATTAATACAAAGTTTTTGTGTTTTCTGCGTGAATTTTCTAGCTGCTGGTCACGAAGTTGACTCTTATTCCCTCGCTATGGCCCTTATCTTAGCGAAAACCACCCCCCTTCAACGGGAACACCACAGGTTGATAGAGAAGTCCCAGGCATGGCTTCCAGGGGAAGTCACCCGCTGGCGTGGTTAATTTGGCATTACGTGCGCTCCTGGCCGGTGAACTAAAGCAGCAGGTACAGCAGTTTTGGCCCCTACGTTCCACCCCAGCGCCCGATCTCCCCTCAGCGGCTTTGGTTCTGACCTCTCTACGATTAGAGGTCAGAACCACCGGTATTACCTACTGCTCATCCCTGTGCCAAAAGCTCATGGCCACCTGTGCTCCTGGGGAAGTCGCCCGCTTGAGGATGGCCCTGGTTCAACAGCTGACAGAGCGAACGGCAGATCCCTCACCAACCGTTCCCTCACCAACCGTTCCCTCACCAACCCTGTCTTCAGAAGACCTAGCTACGGCCCTCTGGTCATGGATTCAGGTTGAAGCACATCCGTCTGGGCTGCTGAAGTTTTCCCTGGCGGCCCCAGGAGTGCTGCTCTGGCTGCAGTACTGGAATCAACAACCGGCAGATCAGGTAACCGCTGCCCTGGCCGAGGAGTTGATCTCCGTCAACATGGATAAATTCTCTTCCTCCACGGCCCGGCGTCTGCAGATGCATCCCATAGTGCTGCTCCAATACCTGTATGCTCGCTGCTATCAGTTACGTCAGGTTAATTGCCAGGAGAACTTAGGACCAGGGGCCGCCAAACCTTCCTCCCTAGCAAGAGAGCCTCGCCAGCAGGAAGAGATTCACTTGCACCAGGCAGACTGGGCGGTACTGCAGCGTTTAATTCACCTGGTAGATCATTTAGAGACGACTTCCCTCCAGCCAGAGGGGCTTTGGCAGCTTGCCCTGGGCCTGGCTGAAGCGACGGATAGTTGGCTGGGGGAATGGCCCGCCACGTCTTTTGCCTGCCCAAACCAATGGATGATCTTATCCGGCATTGAACAGGCCCTATTTTGCTTGATCAAGCACAAGCTGGGTCAACCGCTGCCAAAAGGTTTGTGATAGGTAACGCTTTTTTACATAAGAAAAACTATTCTTTCTAATCGGTTTAAGGACGTGACATGTATCTTGCTATCTCTTATACTTATTCTTGTGTGAGGAGCGAACCAAGAGAGGTGCCGAGACGAAACACGGCCAGTCGTCGGCACCTCTTTTGTTTTTTAAGTTTTTTCCAGCCTGTATGGTTCGACATCGTCACGTCCCTAAAGCCAGGATGTAGTTTCAGGTCTTCATCCCTGGCTATTGCGGTAACTGAGAAGGCGACACTGGTTCAGAGCATTCCTGGTTTGGGGTCTGGTTCAACCCCTGAATTGCCGTTTGAATTGCCGCCGTAACGGTTTCTGGCTGTTCCAGCATGGCCATGTGGCCACAGTCCTCAATCTCAATCACCGCCGCCCCCTGGGCACCGGATGCACGATGATATCCGGCCAGATGGCTGACAAATTTCAAATCCATAATGGCGTCGTTACGCCCCCCCAGAAAATAAACGGGCTGCTGCAGATCGGTGACGATTCTGGGCAAAAGATGGACCTCATCCTCGGTGGTGGTCTCCAGCAGGGTACCCAGGGCCGCGTTGGGATCGGCATTGAGCAGGTCATTTAGCCGCTCTGCCCCCCAGCGATAGGGGAGCGGATGGGACACCATCGACCGACTGAACAGGAAAGGCAGCAGGGGCACATGGCGCAACCAGGGAAACCGAAACTTTAGAATGTGTTGGCCCAACTGTCTAAACTGGCGAAACTCTTGCTCAAGGTAAATACCTCCGCCTGCATTCAGGCCAATTACCCCTTTCACCAGATGGGGGTAGCAATAGGCCGTCCAGAGGGCAATACTGCCCCCCAGGGAATGGCCAACCAGCCAGGCAGACCCGAGGTTAAGTTGGGTCAGTAGCTCTGCCAGATCGCGGGCATAGGCCCCCAAACCATAGGGCGATGTAGACCCCCTTAGAGCCTCTGCCCGGGGGGGTATGCCGGGCTGAAAGTTCTGTAGCTGATAGCGAGATTCTCCAAACCCGCGCAGGTCGTAAGTTAAACACAGATGGGACTGAGCCAGGGCATGGACAATGGGATGCCAGTATTTATGGCTGAGGAGCCAGCCGTGGATAAATACGATGGGAACTGCCTCACCATCGGCAGTCAGGGAATAGTAATGGGGAACACCAAAAAGATTCACTGTAGCCATGACTAGATCCTACCCTGAAGCGTCATGAGTCGGTTAGTCCATCAGTCGGTAGCGAATGCCCTCGGCGATCTTTTGCCCCAGGTAGTCAGGAATTAAGCTTTCGTTGGGGCCTAGCAAATACAAAATCAGCCGGGTCCGCCCCCGCCACACCAGCAGATTGGCGTTGACCACCAGCAGGTCTTCTTGCCAGATGGCGTACATTACCTTGTAAAACAATCCCGGTTGGTTGTCGGCTTCGATCAGCAGAGCGGGCAGATGGAACACCGGGTCTACATAAAATTCGGTCTCAACCTCTTCCAGACCGGCATCCAGGTTAAATTCTACCGCCAGCATTTCTTCAACTTCAAAATGCCCGGCCAGGGCTTCCCGAATGGCCCGGCAGACATTTTCGGCGGTGGGTGGGGGAAGCGCCTTACCCCCGCGGGATACCACCAGCTTGATAAACACCAGCATGGGCGTATGAATCTGGCCGTAAAGGCTGAGATTGTGAATGGTTAAACCATAGGCCGCCAACACACCGAAGATATCACTGAGCAAAAATGACTGATTGCGATAGACAAAATGCAGGGCGCTTTTGTTGCCCTCAGGCTTAATATCAATGACGGCATTACGCTGTTTGTAGAGCTGGTAGGCCAATCGGAGGTTTTGCAGCTGAATTTCGCTGCTGACAAACTGCTCATAAAATTCGGGAAACGCTCGATTAAAGCGTTTCATCAGGTCAACAGTGGAAGGCTTAAGTCCAACGGTCATTGCAGAACAGAGATCCACTCTGTTGTAAGGGTACTACCCGGAATGTGCCGGAAGGGTAAGCTGGGCGGAGAGGGTAGGCGGATATGGGGTTAATCAAAGGAGAAAAATTCAATCCCGAAAGCTGCGCTGCCTGATGAGTTATACCAAGTCCAGCTCGAAAACCGTAGTTTTCCCAGAGCCAAACTCCACTTCTGGAGTTGGACAAGGTTTAGTTTGCCCAAGGTAGGGGGTAAGCCCCCCTCACGGGTAGGAATTTGTTATGTACCGAGTCCAGATCGAAAACTGTAACTTTCCCTGAAGCCAAACTCCACTGCTGGACCTGAACCAGGTTGAAACCCAACCGTCGCTGGGTTAACCCTGAACTAATTTTAGGCCTTCCCGGAAAAAGTCCCCGCATTAAAGGGAAAAGGGCCATTTTCGGCCTAGCATCAGGCGGATTTTACTCCAAGAGTTTGTCATCCCCTTTGAATCAGGAGGATTTCAAGAGGATATACTATTTGGTAGTTTTTCGATTTCGTTTTACTCGTCATATCACAGTGCCTGCATGGGTTTTTGGAAGAGTCTTTTTGTTGGATCTGACGGTGCTGCCTCTGGAGAGACGGGGGGGTCTGGCACCGTTCTGGAGTCAGTGCCAGAGTATCGAGAGGGGTGTTCGATCGTCTTTAGCACCGACCGAGATATTGATCTCTACGAACTAGAGGAACTTTGCAGTGCCGTCGGGTGGGCCAGACGCCCCATTCGCAAGGTCAAAAAAGCCATTCAACACAGCTACTTAGTGGTGACCATGTGGGAGCAACGAGGACCCCGTCGCCGCCTGGTGGGGTTTTCCAGGGCAACCTCTGACCATGCCTTTAATGCCACCATCTGGGATGTGGTGGTACATCCTGACTTTCAGGGCCGGGGGCTGGGGAAAGAACTGATGCGGCAGCTGATTAAAAAACTGCGTAGCGAAGACATCAGTAATGTTACCCTCTTTGCCGATCCCCAGGTGGTTGAGTTCTATAAGGGGCTGGGGTTCATGCCCGATCCAGAAGGTATCAAGGGCATGTTCTGGTATCCCGATTAAACCATTCCCGCCGGCATCAGACGTAACTTATTGGAGCCGAGTCCGTCGGTGAGCGATTGTCCTGGCGTTTTGAATCCACAGGGTAACCTGGTCGGGGGAAGGGCACAGGTCTGAACGCTGCAGGGTAGCAACGTAAAGACGTTTGATGCGGGGGTATAGAACCTGGGTTGAACTGTCGGCTAATTGTTCCACGGAGCTAATGCCAGCGTGCAGTAGCAGCCCATTGTAGTCGCACCCGACGGCGGGGATACGGGCCAGGGACGACAACACGACCCATTTGGTAATGAACCGTTCCGGTAGCTTGAGGGTAGTGGCCAGGGTCTGGCGATGCTGGGGGGACTGGCCATAGCGATACAGCTGTTGGGTGTTAGTCAAGCCCAAATCAGACAGCTGACGGGCATATACCGCCGTCATGCCGGGGAGGTTTGCGAGCGGATAAACCTGGGATGACATGAAACCTCCATCAAAACTGGCTTGTCAAGGGTATGGGGGAGCAGGCTATACTGAATACGAGTTTACGGGATGTAGCGCAGCTTGGTAGCGCGCCTGCTTTGGGAGCAGGATGTCGCAGGTTCAAATCCTGTCATCCCGATTGTAGAGGATTAAAATTACTGTCACAGCTTACCCAGCAACTTTAAGCTGAGGCGCTAATGTAGGGGGTGTTAAATCATTCAAAGCGCCCCACAAGATTGACCTATGAGAAAACTGCTTCCCCTTTCCCTGGCCAGTGCTTTAGTTGGCAGTAGCCTGATGGGCCTTTCCCCGCTGGGTTCAGAACCGGCCTGGGCTTTATCAGACGAAGCAATTGTGACTAAGCTGCAGCAGGTGCCGGTATTTATTATTCTCAATGCTGAAGGACAGCCCCTCACGGCGGCGGCGGAGAATGATGCGGCGGAAGAGATGAAAGTGCCGGTTGTGTTTATCGATGGCGAAACCGCAGCATCGTTTCTGTCCGGGGCCCAGGCCGAAGACGGCAGTGCCCAGGTGGCACTCGTCGATTTGGGTACCCTCTATGAAGAAACTATTCTGAACGAAGAAGAGCCGACCCCGCTGCTGTACTTCCCCAATGATGAGGAAGTCGAAGCCGCCACCAGCCTGGAGTCTGACTTTCGTGGGGTGCCTTTGTTTATTGCCCGGCAGGGAACCGACGGCCCATACCTGACCATTAACGAAGAAGACGGCGAAGCCTCGCTGCCCATGTTTTTCTCCAGGGATGACCTGCAAACCCTGCTAGATCGATATGCCGAAACGAACGCAGATGCCGTTGAGGAGATTTCGGTACAGGTGCTGTCCCTCGAATGGCTGCTCAATGCCATGCTGGAAAACGATGACCCGGAGCTGGATGCCCAGCTTGAGCAAATTCGTCTGTTTCCCTCCACAGAGGTGCTGGACTACATTCGCTCCCAGCAGGAAGGGACCACCGAAGGCCAATGATGGGCATTCTTATCACTGGGGAAGTCATGGCTCCTCGCCGGTGACCAGGGGCTGGGGCAGTTCCTCGGGGTTGCCCTGGTTCGCAAAGTAGGGCAGTTGAGTCTGGGAGTTGGGCCATTGCTGAGCCAAAAAGCGCCAGATCCAGGGGGTAGACACCACTAAACACAGAGTTCCTAGCCACCAACTGGCTCGGAATTCTGTCAGGATGTCGGCGGGTAGGGAAGTGCTGGTCTGCAAAGTGACAAATTCCACCAGGATTGCGATCCCGTTACTCACACTGTGGGCCACCATCGACACCAGCAGCGAGCGGGTGCTGAGGTATAGCAGGGCCATCACCAGCCCAAACACAAACAACCCCACCAAATTAGAATGCAGGACCCCAAACAGAATGGAAGTCAGCACCAGGGCGAGCCGAATCCCCCACCGCACCCCCCAGCGGTGCAGCAAAATGCCTCGAAAAATAAATTCCTCTGTCACCGGGGCCACCAGCAGCACTGAACCAACGGTGACTGCCGAATATAGGGTGGGGTAGGTCGTTTCGTCTGCCGCCAGAGTCAACGACTGCTGCAGGGTCGATTCCACCAGGGCCGGGGCAAATAACGACAGGGCCAGGTAGGATAGCTGAAACGCCCCCAGGGAAAACAAAAACACGCTAAAGATCAGGAACAGGAGCGAACCCCAGTGCAGCTGCTGAGGCCACCGCCCCAGGAGTTGCCGTAACTGCAGGAGCGGTCGTTTCATCCTGACAATAACCGCCAGGCACACCCCGCCAAAAGTCAAGCTGGACAGCATGGGGGCCACTATGGGGTCATCGGGCTGCAGGGGGATCAAATCCAGGGCACCCAGGGTACCAAACACCAGAGAGAGACCAATAGCCATGGCAAAAAACACCAGCACCACCAGCCTGGCTTTGATGGCTAAAAACGGGTGATCAGGCGTTGCCATAGACCGGAACTGCCGCTCCTCGAATATCCTGAGCCGCTTCAGAGGCCAGAAAACAAATCACATGAGCCAGGGAAGTCGGCTTAACCCACTGCTCGGCCTGGTCTGAGCCCATGGCGTCCCGGTTGGCGGGGGTATCAATCACGCTGGGCAAAACGGTATTAGCCGTAACGTTGGTGCCTTTCATTTCGTCGGCAATGGCTTGGGTAAAGGCCACCACCGCCGCCTTTGCCGCACAATAGGCCGCCAGCTGACCTGCTGGCATCACCGCTCCCCGAGAGCCCACGGTGACAATGCGTCCGTAGTTTTGGGCCTGCATTGGTGGCAGACCGTGCTTGCAGACCAGAAAGGTGGTGTTGACGTTGAGTTCAAAATCCCGCTTCCAGTCGCGGTAGGCGTAATCGGCTGTGTTCCCCATCGAGAAGCCCCCCACTAGATGGATCAGGGCATCTAGCCTGGGCATGGCTTTGATGAGGGAAATGACGGTAGCCTCATCGGTTAAATCCGCCGGGATGAACCGCAGGCGGGGCAGATGTTCTGCTGGCACAGAGCCCTGCAGTCGTTCTGCCTCGGCCTCCTGTCGAAAGGGCACCACCACCTGGGCCCCCTGACTCAGGGCGAGGCGGGTCACTCCAGAACCCAGTCCCCCGGCACCGCCTGTAATCAAAACATGCTGACCATCCATTGGGTATGCTTGAGTCATTTACTCTCCCTGTCTAACACGAATTCCAATTCGCTGGCTGATGATTCTTGCTTGAGAAGCCTCCGGATGGCAATGCCTCGGTTTTGAATAAGAATAAAGTCTATACAAGTCTGTTCCAGCGACATATTCATGCGTGAGCGCTCAAGCGGTTTTATGCCGTACCGGGCTGGCTAGGATCAGCTGGCAGAAATCAGGCAACCCTTGCTGAGGGTGCCAGGTACCGGGTATCAGGTTTCAGGAATGGTTGGCCGACTTACGCCGTAGAGTACTAGCTTGTAATTTAGGCTACTTTTTCAGTGAAATTCGCTAAGGCCACCTGCCGCCCTGCGCCATCAGGGGAATCCGATAGTAGGCTTAGATTCAGGCATAGCTACGGAGTTGTGGGGTGGCCAAAAGAGCACCAGGGTTAACACTTTTAATCAAGCCAGAATGACCAATTCTTTTGCCGAAACTGGGATGGGAGTGATTTTAATCGCTGCCTGTGGGCTTGAGCCTTTACCAGGCTTATTTGACGCCCTGGCGGTGCAGGGCTATGACGTGCATCAAACGACGGGCGAGACCGCTGCCTTGAACCAGGCTTGCGCTGACCTGCCGGATTTGATTGTGCTCTGTGTCCACGAACTCACGGCGAGGGAAATTCGGCTGTGCGAAGTCCTCAAAAAGCGGCCCCAAACGCGCTCCATCCCTATTGTTGTGATCGGCTACGACCAGAACCCGAAGCGCCGCCTCAAGGCTTTTGAAATGGGGGCTGTTGATTACATTTGCGCCACCCTCTGGATGGAAGAAATGGTGGCCCGGATTAAATCTCAAGTGACCAGCTACCGACTGCAGCGGCGGCTGCGGCTGCAGGCCCAGCGGGCAGTTTCTGCCGGCAGCGCCACCACTTTGCTGACTGACCTGCAACGGGCCCTCAGGCGGCAGGCCCAGCTGCTGCAGAGCCAAAATCAGCAGCTGCAGCAAGAAATGCAGGAACGGGAGAAAACCCAAAAAGCCTTACGCCTTGAGCAGCAAAAGTCTGAACAACTGCTGCTCAACATTTTGCCTAAAGCTATCGTCGACAAACTGAAGCAGCTGCAGGGTTCCCTGGCGGAGCGGTTTGACGATGTCACCATATTGTTCGCCGATATTGTGAACTTTACCCCTCTGGCGGCCCACATCAGCCCCCTAGACCTGGTGAACTGGCTGAACCAAATTTTTTCAGAATTTGATCGCCTGGCAGAGTACTACCATCTCGAAAAAATTAAGACGATCGGCGATGCCTACATGGTGGTAGGAGGGCTCCCCATCCCCCGCCGCGACCATCCTGAAGCGGTCATGGAAATGGCCCTGGCCATGCAGGAAGTTGCCCAACGCATTGCCCGTAAAGATGGCCAAACGTTTCAACTACGCATTGGCATGAATACCGGAGCCGTAGTCGCCGGAGTGATCGGCATTAAAAAATTCAGCTATGACCTCTGGGGCGACGCCGTCAACATTGCCAATCGCATGGAGGCTCAGGGTAGCCCCGGCAAAATTCAGGTCACCGAGGCTACCTATCACCGGGTCAAGCATCTCTATCACTTTGAGCAGGCCGGGCAGGTCATGGTGAAGGGGCGGGGGTATATGACCACTTATCAGTATGTGGGGAGGAAGGAGTGCAGGGGGTGAGCGGTGGATGGGGATGAGAGTAAATGGGGGGTGGACGCGTTAGCAGTTTTCCGTGGGGTAGGTGAGGGAGGTGGGTTGTCCGGCGGACAGCAAGCAACGGTCTACTTCCAAAACGGGAGCAGGGGGGCCAGCTTCAAACTCCCTCTCCCGCCCTGGAAGAGAGGGATTGAGGGTGAGGGGGAAGGGGATAATTTTTTTCATGGATTCCCCTTAGGAATGGAGATTCAATACCGTGGGATAGCCGTCTCGGCTGTCCACGCGCAGGCAGGATGCCTGCCCGACAAACATTGGATGTTATAAAATCCTCATGCCTTAGAGACAACTCCAGATCTCGAGCTGGACTTGGTACATAGCGTGGATGCAACTGTTTGGGGCAGAAAGAAGGAAGGCATTTAGAGGCTTGGGGATGCCTGCGGCCTGATTTATTGAAACCTGATTTATTGAAAGAGATGTGCTGCGGGGTCGCGGTGGATTGGTAGACTGATGAGACTGCAAAATGACAGTATGGTTTGAGGTCTGGATGGTATGGTCATCCCGGCTTTTGAAGGCGCAGTCTCACGAATAGAAAACACCCCTTATGGCGACATTTTTACTGGAAGTTGGCACAGAAGAACTGCCTGCCAGTTTTATAGAGGATGCCCTGAAGCAGTGGCAAACCAGGGTTACTGCAGCACTTAAGGAGCATTACCTGGAGCCTGAATCGATTCGGTTTTATGGCACTCCCCGCCGGTTAGCGATGGTGATGTATGGATTGCCTGAACGCCAGCCGGATCGTCAGGAGGAGGTCAAAGGGCCTCCCGCCCAGGCAGCCTTTAAAGACGGGCAACCCACCAAAGCGGCAGAAGGCTTTGCCCGGTCTCGGGGAATCGATGTCAGGGACCTTGAGGTGCGGGATACCGACAAAGGTCCCTTCGTGTTTGTGCATTTGTCTATCCCCGGTCGCCCGATTGGCGATATTTTGACTGAGCTGGTGCCCCAGTGGATTTTAGACCTGGAAGGCAAGCGGTTTATGCGCTGGGGCGATGGAGACCTGCGGTTTCCACGCCCAATTCGCTGGCTAGTCACCCTCGTGAATGATCAGGTACTGCCCATCACCTTAGAAAACGGGTCCATCACCTGTAGTAGCGATCGCACTTCCCAGGGCCACCGTGTCCTGCATCCCGAGCCCATTAGCCTGAAACGGGCTGAGGACTACAGCGATAGCCTCAGAGACGCCTATGTAGAGGTTGACCCCGCCGCTCGCCGCCTGCTGATTCAAAAACAGGTGGGCGATGCCGCCCGCACCATTGGTGGCGTCCCCCTGATCTCTGACGCCCTGCTGGATGAAGTCACCAATCTAGTGGAATGGCCCAATGCCGTGGTGGGGCAGTTTGACGAGGAATTTTTGGACCTCCCCGCCGAGGTGGCCATTATTGAAATGGAAAGCCACCAGCGCTACTTTCCAGTCAAGGCCGCGGCAAATTCTGACGCGCTGCTCCCCTACTTCATCACCATTTCCAATGGGGACCCTGACAAAGAACCCATCATTGCGGAAGGTAACGCGCGGGTGATTCGTGCCCGGCTGGCGGATGGCAAATTTTTCTACGACGCCGATCGCGCTCATCCCCTCGATACCTTTGTCACCAAACTGGAGACCGTCACCTTTGAGGAACGGCTGGGGTCAATGCTGGCGAAGGTATCACGCATTGAAGCAACGGCCCACCACATTGCCGACCAGCTGGAACTGGATACCCAGACCCGCCAGCATGTGCAGCGCACCGCCTACCTCTGCAAAGCTGACCTGGTCTCCCAAATGGTAGGAGAATTCCCGGAACTGCAGGGGGTGATGGGGCAGAAGTATGCCCTCCACCAGGGAGAACCCGAAGCCGTTGCCAGGGGAATCTTCGAGCATTACCTGCCGCGGGGGGCGCATGATGCCCTCCCCAACTCCATCGCTGGCCAGGTGGTGGGCCTTGCCGACCGCATTGATACCCTGGTGGGCATTTTCAGCATTGGCATGATCCCCAGCGGCTCGTCAGATCCCTTTGCCCTGCGGCGAGCCGCCAATGCCATCGTCAACATCACCTGGCACGCAAATCTGGCCCTGAATCTCAAGCAGCTGCTGCACACCGTGATTCAGGATTTTGTGGCCGACCCCAACCTCTCGGTGGCAGATTCGACCCAACTCCAGGGGCAACTCCAGGACTTTTTCCTGCAGCGGGTGCAGACCCTCCTGCAAGATGAGCTATCCATCAGCTACGACCTGGTGAACGCAGTGCTGGGAGAAGGCGACCCCGACTATGCCGAGCGCGCCCTGGTGAATCTGCTGGACGTGCGCGATAGAGCCCTATTCTTGCAGAATATCCGCCAGAATGGTCGTTTAGCTGAGGTCTACGAAACCGTGAACCGGGCCGCCCGTCTGGCGTCCCAGGGAGAGCTGGATACCGCCACCCTGGACCCGGCTATGGCAATTGATGCTGAACGGCTGCAGGCCGACTCTGAACAGGCATTTTTCGACGTGCTGCAAACGCTGTTGCCCCAAACCCAGGAAGCCCAGGCCAACCGTGACTACGACAAACTGCTATCGGGGTTAGAGCAGGCGGCCCCCGTGGTCAGCCGGTTCTTTGACGGACCCGACAGCGTGTTGGTCATGGATGAAGATCCTAAAATTCGGACTAACCGGCTAAACCTGCTGGGGTTGTTGCGCAACCACGCCCGCGTACTGGCCGACTTTGGAGCCATTGTCAAGGAATAGCGCCCCCATGAAAAATGCCCATGTCATTGGCCTTGGCCGATCTGGCGTTGCTGCCGCCCGCTTGTTGCAGCGTAACGGATGGCAGGTGGTGCTGAGCGATCGCAACCCCCATCCCCCCATGGCTGACCATCAGGCCCAGCTTCAGCAGGAGGGTATTACCGTGCTGTTAGACTACGGCTTTGTGCCCGACAGCCGCACCAACCTGGTGGTGGTCAGCCCCGGCGTGCCGTGGGACATCCCGGCCCTGGTCAGCGCCCGAGAGATGGGGTTAGAGGTCATTGGCGAGATGGAGTTGGCCTGGCGTTTTCTAGAAGACCGCCCCTGGGTGGGCATTACCGGCACCAACGGCAAAACCACTACCACCGCCCTCACCGCCGCAATTTTTCAGGCTGCAGGCTTCGATGCCCCGGCTTGCGGCAATATTGGCTATGCGGCCTGTGAACTGGCCCTAAAGCCGGATGTCCCCGACTGGATTATTGCTGAACTCAGCAGTTATCAAATCGAGTCTGCGGCGACGTTAGCTCCCCGCATTGGCCTGTGGACCACGCTTACCCCAGATCACCTCCAGCGCCACAAGACCCTGGAAAACTACTGGCAAATTAAAGCGTCGCTGATGCATCGCTCCGATGCGGCGGTGCTGAACGGGGATGATCCCTTCCTGCGGCAGCACATGGTAGAGCAGTTTAAGGAGCTGTATTGGACCAGCGTCCAGGGAAAGCGGGCGATTGCTCCCATCAAACCTTCTACCTACATTGAAGACGGTTGGGTTAAGTTTAAGGCTCTACCCATTGTCAAAGCCAATGCCCTGAAAATGGGCGGTGAGCACAACCTGCAAAACCTGCTTATGGCGGTTACTGCTGCCTGCCTGGCCGACCTAGACCCAGAAGCCATTGCTGCCGGGGTCGCGGAATTCCCTGGGGTGCCCCACCGGCTAGAGCACATTTGCACCTGGCAGGGGGTGAACTTCATCAACGACTCTAAAGCCACTAACTACGATGCGGCTGAAGTGGGTCTGCGCTCCGTTGAAGCCCCGGTGGTGTTGATTGCTGGCGGCGAAGCTAAAGCCGGAGACAACACCGCCTGGCTGCAGAAAATTCAGGAAAAAGCCTCTACGGTTTTGTTGATTGGTGCCGCCGCCCCTGAGTTCGCCCAGAGTCTGCAACAGGTGGGCTACGGCCAGTACGAAATTGTTGAAACGATGGAGCGAGCCATCGATCGGGGGTTGGAACTGGCGGTTCAGCAGGGGGCTAAAACCGTCCTGCTCTCTCCCGCCTGCGCCAGCTTTGACCAGTACCTCAATTTCGAAGTGCGGGGCGACCACTTTCGCCAACTGTGCCAGAACAAGTTTGGGCAGGCCCCCCCTGCCCCTTTGAGACAAAAGCCCCGACAAGAGAAACGGAATTAGCGGCAACCTTGCTTTTGTAGTTCATTTGAACTATCTTATATTCATCGCCACATCTCGATCCCTTACGCCCTCCCCAGGTATCCCCAAGTAGCTGGGGAGGGCTTTCCACCCTTGCCGGGGGAGGAAATTTGCTAACGTCAAAGAGGTCTCACTGGTGAATTATGGCTAAACTTCCACTTCAGTCTCGGCAGCAGCAACCCCTTCCGCCGAGATATGTAGAGCCTCAATCCCTGCAACCCGGCGATGATCGGCAATTGGCTTCCTGGGCTCAGGTTCCCCCCGATAGCGAATACCAAGCTGATTACGTTGAGCCAAATTACATTGCACCAGATGGGCTTCCCGAGCCCCGTCCCATGCCGCCGAAAAGACCTGGGACGGGTGGTCGCAGATTAAACCCCTTTGGCCTGGTGAGAACTGTATCTAACGCCCTCATGGGCGGGGCTGTCATCCTCGGGGTACTGGCTGGAGTTGGCATGTGGCAATCTGGCGACCGCTTTCTGGAAGGGGTTCTCACCATGGTGACTCCCCCTCCCCCAGAACCTGAGGTAGATGTGCGCTCATTGGTGGTGCGCCAGCTACAGGGAGCTAGCGAACTGACCACAGCGATATTTGCCATGGAGGCGGTGGTGCCAACTCGCAGCGATCGCACCCTGGCCGGTTACGTGATTGGCTCCACTAACCTGCTCTACCTGGCCTATGGTGAAGTCCGAGCTGGCGTAGACCTGGACCAAATTAGCGAGGCCGATATTCAACTCAACGATGCTGCGATCTCCATTACCCTGCCCCCGCCACAAATTTTAGACAGCAAGCTAGACCTGAACCGCTCTAACGTTTACGACTACGACCGGGGCTTTTTGGGGTTTGGTCCTGACAATGCCCCAGAGCTGCAGGAACTGGCCCAACAAGAAGCCCTCAGCAAAATTGAGGCTGCTGCCTGCTCAGAAGGACTGCTGCAAGAAGCCAATCAACGGGCAGAAATGGTGGTTGGCCAGTTGCTGAGTACCGCTGGGTTTGAAACGGTAACGGTTATCACTCAACCTGCGGCTGATCCCCTCTGTGCTGACTCACCGGATAGCGATACAGTAAACTAAACCTCGTCCAAGTCTAGAAGTAGAGTATGTCTACGGGAAAGCCACGGTTTTCGCCCTGGACTTGGGAGTCGTCTCCCGCCCGGGAGTCGATGGCTGGGAGTAACCTATTCAAGGTGTTGATGGCTTCCAGGTTAGATTGAAATAGTCGCAACTAAGGACTGTCATGCTAGAGCTGTATCAGTTTGAAGCCTCTACCTACGCCGAAAAAATTCGGCTCATTCTCGATTATAAGCAAATTCCCTATAAAAAAATTGAAGTCACTCCCGGAGTGGGGCAGGTCGATGTGTTTCGTATTTCGGGGCAACGGCAGGTGCCGGTGTTGAAGGACAACGAGACGGTCATTGCTGATTCAACCGCCATTGCGCTGTATCTCGACAAGACCTATCCTGAGCGTCCCATTCTGCCCGAAGACCCCAAAATTAAGGGACTATGCCTGCTGCTGGAAGACTGGGCCGATGAAGCTATGGTGCCCAATGCCCGCAAGGTGATGATAGGTGCCTTTAAGCAGTATCCTAACTTTCGCACAGCTCTGTTGCCCGGTACCGCTCCCGAAATGCTGCGTAATTTAGTGGGGGCAGTTCCCGGCGATTTGCTGAATCTGCTTGGCACTGGCGTAGGCTTTGGCCCTGAAGACATTAAAACTGCGACCGCTGCCCTGAAGCTAAATCTTGAATCCCTCTGTTTGATACTGCAGGGTGGTCAACCCTATCTGCTGGGTGATTTACCTACCCTGGCAGATTTTGCCGTGGCGGCGCTGACCATGTATATCAAGTTTCCGTCCAGTCGCTATGTAAACCTACCCCAGGGGATCTGCGGTAAAGGAGTGCCGGGGCTGGCAGATGTGCCAGAATATCAGCCCTTCTTTGACTGGCGAGATCGCCTCTACAGCGAGTTTCGCGCCGTGCGAGATGTGGCTGCTTCTGAAACGTCTCCTGCAGCCGGTGGTCCTACTTCCATCAGTATCGATTAGACGACTATGAGCACCGTTGTCTCTATCCTGGAATCCCTGCTGGCTGCTGATCGGGTCATTAGCGGTGAGCAGATTACCAAAACGCTAAAGGTGCCCCTGAGCTCCACCACGGTCGATGGTGCTTTACCCCAGGCGGTGGCTTACCCCCAGACCGAGGGAGAACTGTGCGAGGTGATGGCCTGCGCTTGCGCCCACCGCTGGCGGGTACTGCCTTTTGGTAGCGGCAGCAAATTATCCTGGGGTGGGCTGGCCCAGGGATTTGATCTGGCGGTCAGTACTCAACATCTCAACCAGATCATTGACCATGCCGTGGGGGATATGACCCTAACAGCAGCGGCGGGGCTAAAGCTTGCTGACCTTAAACCTCAGCTGGCCCAGCAGCAGCAGTGCCTGGCCATAGACCCGGCCTACCCTGACCGGGCTACCCTGGGGGGCATTGTCTCTACTGCCGATACCGGATCTCTGCGTCAGCGCTATAACAGCGTACGGGATATGCTGATCGGCATTTCCTTTGTGCGTTATGACGGCAAGCTGGCGAAAGCCGGAGGGCGGGTCGTTAAAAACGTAGCAGGTTACGACCTGATGAAACTTATGACCGGCGCATACGGTAGCCTGGGCATCATTTCCCAGGTTACTTTCCGACTGTATCCCATCCCCGACGCCTCAAAAACCGTCATTGTGGCCGGTGCTGTCAACCACATCGAAAAATTTGCTGCCGATCTACGACAATCTTCCTTAACCCCTATTGCCCTGGATATTTTGTCTCCTTCGCTGGCGACAAAATTGGGGTTAGACAAGGCGTTTACCCTGGCGGCTTGCTTTCAATCCAATCTGCCTGGGGTTGAAGAGCAGGTGACCCGGTTTTCAAAACTGGCCCCCCAACCCCTGTCTCCTCAGGTATTAGAGGGTGATGCCGAAGCGCCACTCTGGGATAAACGGTGGTTGAACGGAGCAGGGGCAGCTGCCGACGAGAGTTGGAGAGATGATGCCATCGTGCTTGCCAAGGTAGGCGTTTTGCCAGGCAAAGCCGTAGAGCTGCTGGCAAAAGTTCATGACCAGTTGTCAGCAGCTGCATGCGGGCAAATTCATGCCGGTAGTGGCATTGGTACCCTGATGCTGCCGACTACGGTAGCGACGACGGCTAATTTGCAAGCTTTACGAGCGCTCTGCGAGTCTTTTGGGGGGTATCTGATCATTTTACAGGCCCCGAAATCTCTCAAAACCACTTGGGATGTTTGGGGTTACAGCGGTAACGCCCTCCCTATCATGCGTCAGATTAAAGCTACCTTTGACCCCCACAGACTGCTGAGTGCCGGGCGATTTATCGGTGGCCTCTAAATTTTAGTAGCGGGTGTTAAGCTCCCATTCGATGTCGAACTGGGAGCTTTCTCACACCCTGGTAAGCCTGGGCCACTGACCGGTACCGTGGTAACCAGAACTTTCACTTAAAGATTCAATCAGGAGCTTGGGTATTGCGGGGATAAACCCGTGTTATTAATCACATATCTGAAGGGATTTTGTCACGGCAGTAAAACGTCTTCGTCAGGGGGAAAGGGCAGAGCGACCCACACAAAAAACGCCCCGACAGAGCCGAGGCACCAGCTTAAGGGCCAGGATTAACCTCTAGAGAATCCCGACGAAATGCAGGGGACCGTGACCACTCACCAGTTCCAGCAGCAGGGCCAGAAACCCAAGCATCGCCAGCCGCCCATTCCAAACCTCCGCCACTGGAGTCATGCCCCAGGCAGAACGTTCCTGGGGATAAATCTTGACGCGCTTTTCGGGCTGTACCACATCAGAGAAGAGTTTACGGGGCGAGTCCAGCGCATCTAGCACCATGGTAGCCATATCGTTGATGAACTGGGGATGCAGGTTCAGCGCAGGTACCCGATGGAAACCTTCGATGCCGGCTTCTTCAGCGATTTCTCGGTACTCGATATCAATTTCCTGCAGGGTTTCGATATGTTCAGACACAAAGCTGATGGGTACAACCACCAGATCGTTGACCCCCTGGCGAGCCAGGTCTGCGATGGCATCTTCGGTGTAGGGTTGCAACCACTCCACCGGACCCACCCGGCTCTGATACGCCAGGGTATGGGGGTTGGGGCGGTTGAGCGATCTCATAATCAGCTCGGTGCAATGCTCAATTTCCCGCTGGTAGGGGTCGCCAGCCTCTTCAACATAGCTAACAGGAACCCCATGGGCACTAAAAAAGATATGGGCCTGGTCGGGATTTTCTAATTTATCCAGTTCCTGGACAATTAAATCGGCCATGGCCCCCACATAACCGGGGCGGGCATACCAGGAGGGAATCACGGTATAGACAATGCGCTGCAGAGCCGGATCCTCCATCCAGAGGCGCTCCAGCAACCGAAAGCTAGAGCCGCTGGTGCTGATGGAAAACTGCGGATACAGGGGCAGGACCACGAGCTTTTCAATGCCATCCCGCTTGATTTGAGCCACCGCTTCTTCGGTAAAGGGGTACCAGTACCGCATTCCAATGTAGATGCTGACGTCTTCGCCTTTTTGGGCCAGGGCCGCTTTGAGGGCATCAGCCTGTTGCTCGGTGATATGGCGCAGGGGAGAGCCACCGCCAATCTGCTGGTAATTTTCCTGGGATTGCTTAGCCCGAGAGCTAGAAATTAACCAGGCCAGGGGGCGCTGCAGCCAGGGGAATGGCAGGCGAATAATTTCTGGGTCAGAAAACAAATTGAAAAGAAACGGACGCACGTCGTCAATCTGTTCTGGTCCACCAAGATTAAGCAGCAAAACCCCAACACGACCCATGGCACTGTGTGTTTTTCTAAACTTCTAAGAATCTTCTCTTATCGTAACAATCTTCTCATCATTAATGACAATGGGACTCAACAATACCGGAATCTGCCAAAATCCTGCTTCTCCAAAAAGACTAGCGACGAACTGACCGGGCAGACGGGTTGTCACCCCGCGTATCTCAAAAACGATTCGGATCGCTCTGATTTTGTCTATTCTACAGGTTTCAAGTATTGTTTCCTATAGCGCAGAGCTAGCTTTTTCAAGATCTCCATGACCAGGGTAGATTCGATCGACGCTGCCATTACAAAAGTTAATGCTCGCCTCAAGGTTGCCCGACTGGGGCTGCAAATTGAACGTCGGGGCAATACCCTCGCCCTCAGGGGCACCCTACCGCCGCGCCCGGGGAGCAATCGGGTCAAGCCCTATCAACAACGGATTCCCCTGGGGGTGCCGGCTACCAAGGCCGGGCTCAAACAAATTGAGCTAGACGCCAAAGTTATTGCCGCCCGTTTAATTGAGCGCACCTTTGACTGGGCCGAATACCTCCCCCAGGAACCAACTCTGACCCAGCAATTTCCAACCCTGGGCGAAATGGTGGACCACTTTCAACGCCAGATGACCGAGCCCCCCGTTACCGATGAGGCGGCTCGGGCGGCCCAACAATCAACCTGGGCCAAAGCTTATGCCCCCTACCTGCGCAAGCTCATGCGCCATGTCGAGGCCAATCCCCGACAGCCCCTGCCAGAGGCCATTGTCGCCACAATCACCAGTCTGCCGGCCCATACCCGCAGTCGCCAGGTGGGTTGCACCGCCTTGAAAGCCTTCGCCGATTGTTTTGAGATCACGTTGCCCCAGGATATAGAAACCCTCTGGGGCAGCTACGGTAACAGCAAAACCCAGCGCCGAGTTTTGCCCACGGATGCAGAGATCCTCGCCTGGTATGACCGCATTCCTAATCCTGCCTGGCGGTTTGTGTATGGAATGATGGCAACCTACGGTTTACGTAACCATGAAGTATTTTTTTGCGATTACCGCCAGCTGGTTACTGGCGATCCAGAAGCCATGATCACCGTGCTGGAAACGACCAAGACCGGCCTCCACGATGTCTGGCCGTTTTACCCCGAATGGGTAGAGCAATTTCGCCTCAGAACGTTACTGCTGCCGGACATCAACACCGATCTGGGCCAGACGACCCTGCAGCGCATCGGCCAGCAGGTGTCTACGCAGTTCAAGCGCTACCAGGTGCCCTTTTCTCCCTACGATTTGCGCCACGCCTGGGCAGTGCGCACTATCCACTTCGGCTTGCCCGATACCGTTGCTGCCCGCATGATGGGGCACTCCGTCGCGATTCATAACCGCACCTACCATCGCTGGATTACCCTGCGGGATCAGCAGCAGGCTGTGAGAGCTGCGTTGGGGAAGAGGGGTGAGGGGTGAGGGGTGAGGGGTGAGGGGTGAGGGCTGGCTGCGACGGCGGCAACTGAGCGACGGTTTTCGCTATTGAAATGGCCACTTGAAATGGCCACGACTCGGGCTCCCTGGTCGGCCATCAGATCGGCAGAGAGGCCGGTACCAGCGCCAATGCCTGCCACGGCCAGAGACTGCCCTGGGAGCCTTGGGAGGCCAGGATAGTAAGAATCGCAGCTTCGGGATAGCTGGGGCGGTATCTGGCGTAATCCTGGACCCGGTCTGAGCAGCGTTGCAAAGGATACAGGGTAGTCATGGTTGCAGGGGTGGAACCTGAAACGTATCATAATTTGATCAGCGTGGTATAAGGGTAGTCCAGAGATTTACAGTACATCTGCCCAGGGTATGAAAATTCTGCTCATCGAAGATGATGACATGACCCGTGAGCTGCTGGCAGAAGAGTTGTCGGCAGCCCATTATGTCGTAGAGCAGGCCGACAATGGCGAGTTGGGGCTTGAGCTGGCTTCCCTGTGGCCCAGCGATTTAATTTTGCTTGATCTACAAATTCCGAAGCTGGATGGGTTAAGCGTTTGTCGGCAACTCAGAGCGCGTGGTAACAAAACGCCAATCTTAATGTTGACGGCCCAGAATGCCCAGGAAGACATAGTCACCGGCCTTGATAGTGGTGCCGATGACTATGTCACCAAGCCATTTGAGGTCAATCAGGTCTTAGCTCGAATTCGAGCCCTATTGAGACGGGGCACCATGGCCAACAGCCAGGGGCCAGCTTTGATCTGGGGTAAACTCACCCTCGACCCGGCGACAACAGAGGTCAAGTATGGCGATCACATCATTACTCTAACTCCCAAAGAATACAGCCTGCTGGAATTATTTCTGCGCAACCCCCAGCGGGTTTTTAGCCGCAGTACCATTCTGGACCACCTGTGGACCGTGGATGATTACCCCACCGAGGGAGCGGTAACGAACTTAGTTAAAGACCTGCGTAATCGCCTTAAGCGCAGTGGGGTTACGGAAGGGATGATTCAAACCGTTTACGGTTTAGGCTATCGACTCAAAAACGATGCATTAGAGGCAGACGAGACGCCCTCGGAGCCTGACCCGCAGCCTGGCTCTTCCCCTCAATCAACCCAAAATCTGGCTTCGATCACGGCGCGGTTCCAGAATTCAATTCAGCAGCGAATTGGCGTCTTGGAAGATGTGATCAGGGCGCTGCAGGCAGGGGGAGTCACTGCCTCGAAGCATTCTTTAGCCCGGGAGGAAGCCCACCGCCTGGCGGGAGGTTTGGGAACTTTTGGCTACGACGAGGGCTCGGCCCTGGCCCGACAGATCGAGCACCTATTGCAGGAAGGCATCCCGATGGGGGATGAGACGGTGAACAAGCTGTCTCAAAGTTTGCTGGCATTGAAGCAGGTGGTGGTGGGCGATCCGTTTCCGTCCCAACCCCAGACAGAACCCACCCCAGACCAAAAACATATCCTGGCCATTAACCTGCCCACGCACATAGCGCTATCCCTTAAGGCGATGGGGGCTAACCAGCATTGGGGGGTTACAGTTTGCGCCGGCGTCGAAGACCTGCCCAACCAAAACCCTGACGCTGCAGCAGATGTGGTGCTGCTGGGGATAGATTCTAAAACCCCCATGGCTCAAAAGTTTTTGGCCCTGGGGGAACTCAAACGACAGTGGTCTCACGTTCCTGTGGTGGTGCTCAGTTCCTGCGAAACCCTGGCCGAGCGGGTGCAGGCGGTGCGGTTCGGGGCAGAACGTTATCTGGTTGATTCTGTAGCCCCTGAAAAACTGCTGGAAACTTTAACGGATCTGATCAACCCACCCGAAGCGGCAGAGTCACGGGTCATGGTGGTGGATACTGATCCTGAAATTTGTGCTCAAATTGTCGAATCTCTTACGCCGTGGGGCTTACAGGTCACTACCCTGGAAGAGTCAAATCAGTTTTGGGAGGTCTTACGCCAGACCAACCCCGATTTGCTTATCCTGGAACGGGATATGCCCACCTTTAGTGGTGTAGACCTGTGTCAGGTGGTGCGCAAAGATAGCCAGTATGGCGATCTGCCTATTTTGATGATGACCAGCTACCCTAATAAGCTGTCGGTGCAGCAGGTGTTTGAATTGGGGTGCGATGATCTGATTAGCAAGCCCATTATTATCCCTGAACTGATTACCCGAGTGCTGAGCCGTATTGAACGATCTCGCCTGCGCCAGCAACTGGGCCGCATGCGTCAGCAGCAGGTCGTGTACTGGCAACGGCAAGAGCAGGTTGATCCGATAACCCTGATCGCCAATGCCCGCTACTTCGACCGATTTTTGCAGCAGCAATGGGAGCGGCATAAACAAGATCGCGCACCGATTTCCCTCATTCTTTGCGCCCCCGATAATTTTGAGACCTACCAGGACCGCTATGGCCGGCAGGCCGCTAACCAAAGTCTGCGGCAAATTGCTCAAATCTTGCAGTCTACCGTTAATCCAAACATTGACCTGGTGGCCCGATACAGCGACGGGGCGTTTGGCATTGTTTTGCCCACCACCAGTTTAGACGGCGCGTTACGAGTGGCCAACCGGATTCAGCAGGCGGCGACAAAGGGGGTTAACGGGTCTGCTGCCCGCGCTAAGCCCAAACCTATTTCCCTCAGCTTGGGAATTGGCGGTACCATCCCCACCACTCACCAGGTTTGCGATGATTTACTCAAAACCACCGACCAAGCCCTCAAGGCATCCCAAGATCGAGGCGGAAATACCTTCTGTCTATATCCCATTTTGAATTCGACTGAGCAGCATGGGTAAACGCATTTTAGTCATTGATGATGAACTCGATATCCGGGATGTGGTGTGCCTCTGTTTAGAGGAATTTGGCCATTGGGAAACAGGCAGTGCTGGCTCGGGGCGAGAAGGGTTAGCCATGGCCCGACAAGACATGTGGGATGCTATTTTGCTGGATGTATCCATGCCAGACATGGATGGGTTCGCGGTATTTGAAAACCTGCAGGCCAGTACTATGACCCAGCCGGTGCCGGTGATTTTGTTAACCGCCAAAGTCTTTGACTCAGAACTTAAACCGTTTGAGGCAAGGGGGATTGCTGGTGTTATTCCTAAACCCTTTGACCCGGTCACCGTATGGCGCAAGGTCGCCGAAATTTTAGAATGGCCGGTCAACGCATAGCGGCAGCAGGCTGTTCTACCCTGACCCGCAATCGTCCCTTGGCTGGTGAGCATGGTCTCCCCCTGGTGGAAGTGCCCAACAACAGTGGCTCGTTCTGGCCCCTGGAGAGACGGTGGGCCAGAACAGGATGGTTTAAAGTCTGGATGTAGCGTGTTTGTAGATTGACTATGACCGATTTGAATGGCCAGGTCGCCCTGGTAACGGGGGCCACTCGGGGAATTGGCAAGGGTATTGCCATTGGTTTGGGGGAGGCTGGCGCTACGGTGTACATAACCGGTCGCAGCACCGCCCCAGATCAGGCCGCAGCGCCAGCCTCCATCCCCGGCACTCTGGAAGAAACCCAGGCAGCAGTAGAATCTGCTGGAGGCGTCTGTATTCCGGTGCAGACCGACCATGCCGACGATGAGCAGGTGCGAGAGCTCTTTCATCGCATTGAGCAGGAACAGCAGGGGCAGTTAGATCTCCTGGTCAATAATGTCTTTAGCGGTGTCGATGCCCTCAAAGAAGCCTACGGCAAGCCCTTCTGGGACATGGGGCCAGAGCTTTGGGATGTGACGAATAACGTAGGTCTACGTAGCCACTATGTCGTCAGCATCTACGCGGCCAGGCTGATGACACCCCGACGGAGGGGACTGATCGCCACCATCTCCTCTTGGGGGGGATTGTCTTACATCTTTGGGGTAGCTTACGGCACCGGCAAGGCCGCCTGCGATCGCATGGCCGCCGACATGGCCGTAGAACTCAAGCCCCACAACGTAGCTTCTATTTCTCTCTGGCCGGGAATTGTCGGCACAGAACTACTGTCTCAGTTTTTTAAGCAAGAAGCAGCGAAAGAGGGAGAAAATGACCGAGCTTCAGCCCTGCGTTCAGGCTATAACTGGGAAACTCCGTTGCTGACCGGGCGCGCCATTGCGGCTCTGGCCGCTTCTGGTAAAGCCATGGAACGTACAGGCCAGGTCCAAATTGTGGCGGAACTGGCCAAAGAATTTAGCCTGGTCGATCAGGACGGAAACCGTCCCGCTTCCTTAAGATCCCTGCGGTTTGCCCTACCCTTGGCGATACCGGGGCTAAAAGACCACGAAAATTGGATCCCAGATGTAGAAGTGCCCTGGCCATTACTGCTCCTGGGAGCCCTGGGTTCCCCCAAGGCTTGACATAACCTGACTCGGCAGCCCCCTCCCTAGGAAGGGGTCATCATGAGAACAAGAGCCCGCTTATCGAGAGCCTGCACCTTACCGGCATCGCTCAGATCTTCTACGATGCGCTCAAGCAGTTCACCTGCACGATCTCGGTGCTGGTGTTCACGCCCCCTCAGACGAATGAGGAACTTAACCGAGTCGCCCTTAGAAAGCCATTCTCTAGACCGCTTAATCCGCAGTTGGTAGTCCGACTCGCCGACGTTGGGTCTGAGCTTGACCTCTTTTAGCGAAGGTTTAGAACTCTGCTTCTGGCGCTTGCTTTGCTGGTACTGCAGCTTACCGTAGTCCAGAATCTTAGCGACAGGAGCTTCCTTTCCATTGGCGACCACGACTAAATCAAGCCCTTCATCTTCCGCGAGTTTGAGCGCATCGCGGGTGTCGATCAGGCCCCGATTTTGGTTTTCATGGTCAATAAGCAGCACCTGAGGTGCACGGATTTGCCGGTTAACCAGTTGAGTCTTAGCGATAAGTCGTTCCTCTTACAACTCGACAAGCAAGCAATGTTGACCCTTCGTGTCAACTAGCGATCAGTCATACCCATAAGGATACCAATAGAATAGCCCAGGTTTTCACGAGTCGTGACATCCCGATGCAGGGTCTTAACAAATCGGTGAGACTCCTATGGTCAGGTGATTTCAACCGCTCAAAAAAATACGCCCTGGTGGCCCAATCAGCATCACAGTAACGCCAAAAACGGAGTTCATTCCGGTTGCGGTTCCCAATGCACCTTTGGCAAGGTTTAATAACAATCATGGGAGATTATTTCGCAACCGTAGCCCGTGGGCTGGAGCCCCTGGCAGCAGAAGAATTGCAAAGCCTGGGGGCCAAAGCGGTGACTCCAGATTTCTGCGGCGTTAGCTTTCAGGGTGACCAGCCGTTGCTGTATCGAGTTAACTTATGGTCAAGGTTAGCTTTTCGAATCTTGGTCAAGATGGGGGAATTCCCCTGCCAGAATGCCGCTCAGCTGTACCAGGGGGTCCAGCGGCTTGACTGGCGAGACCTGATCCCTCCCGATAAAACCCTGGCCGTAACGGCCACAGGCAAAAATCGGCAGTTAAATCACACCCACTTCACCGCCTTACAGGTCAAGAATGCCATTGTGGATCAGCAGCGCCAGCACTGGGGCGAGCGATCGAATGTCGATCCGCAGCACCCGGATGTACAGGTCAATGTTCATATTCGCAATGACCGCTGTACCCTCAGCCTGGATAGCTCAGGTCGCAGCCTACATCGGCGGGGGTATCGCCCTGCCGTGGGGGCGGCACCATTAAAAGAATCCCTAGCCGCAGCATTGATCAAGCTGACGGAATGGCCAGGAGATGTGCCCCTGCTCGACCCCCTCTGCGGCTCGGGAACGTTTCCTTTAGAGGCGGCTCTATCGGCTCTTAATATCGCACCGGGGTTATTTCAGGATGAGTTTGGGTTTCAGACCTGGGTAGATTTTGATGGGGCCTTGTGGGAAGAGGTAAAGCAGGAAGCGGAATCTGCCAGGAAAGCTGAACTGCAAACTTTGGTGTGGGGCTGCGATCAAAATCATGAAGTCCTCCACCAGGCCCGCGTTAACGCCCGTCGCTGCGGTCTTGCCGATCAGCTCCGCTTCTTCCAGCAGGACCTGGATACCCTGGAACCCCCGGCAGATAGCGGCTTTATTCTCTGTAACCCTCCCTATGGCGAACGCCTCGGTAATCGGGAGGAGTTAGGTGATTTCTACAAGCTGTTGGGAGATGTCCTGAAGCAACGGTTCAAGGGGTGGACGGCGTTTATCCTCAGCGGCAATAAGGATTTGGCCAGGCACATTGGCCTCAAATCCGCCCAGCGCATTCCCGTGTACAACGGTTCGTTGCCCTGCCAGTGGATGAAGTATGAGTTGTATTAGGGACTTCAGGAAAAACTTACCCTTTCATTCTCGCGGAGGTGGAAATTCAGCACTAAACCTTGTCCAATTCCGGAAGTGGAGTTTTGCCTTAGAGAAATCTCCAGATTTCGAGCTGGACTTGGTTTGTAGGTTTATCACTTTCACGCCAACCTAAACTTTTGTCAACTCATCTGATACAAAATCCTGAAAATTCTTCAAAGCATCTGTGCCCTGCCATCTATTTCTAAAGGATTCAAACGAATCAAAGAGATATGGAATTCCACTCATGGGTGTTATATCAACTCCAAGTATGTCTTTTCGGTGAGGAAGGGAGTTCCAGTCGTCGATATCTGGCTTCCACCAAACAATTTTGACATAGCGATTAGACCACCCTCCTGTCTCGAAAAACTGATCATCTAGTACTTCAACAATATGCGTAATCTTTGCATGCTGCGTCAGGGCGATTAAATCACCTGCCTCAATTTTGGCAGATTGTTCGCCCTTAAACCCCAAGGGGAATATGGTGGTTGTATTATGATTGATAACCTGGTTTCCAAGCTTTTTCATGTTCTCAATTTCCTGTGGAGTATATGCCCAATAAGATCTATAGTCCGCAGGAGGTGTAACAACCTTAATCCACTGTAATCTAGACAAATCCATGTCTTTTCTGCCTTTTTTTGAATTACGTTTTTGCGAAGCTGGAAAATTAATGCCAAAGTCACAAGAAAGTTCCTGCTCAATTTTCTGGAGCAAGTCATAGTTAATGGTGTCTGTTTCGCCACGCTCCAATCGATACCAATAGGTTGGCGAAATATCTAAACGCTTACAGATTTGAAGTAAACTTCTATCTGCACCTCGCCTAGCTGCCAGGAGCTGGCTTGGTAAATTCGGACAATTAACTTCCTGAACCTTCCTGACTCTCATGAAAACCTAAGTCGAGATTTACTTAGGAATGAGAATTTTATAACATCCAATTTTTGTAGGGTAGGCATCCTGCCTGTTCTTGGACAGCCGAGACGGCTATCCCACGTTATTGAAGCCCCATTCCTTAGCTCCATAAATTAAATATTAGACTGTGAACCAATGGTTGTCAATAACTATTGGTTCACAGTTTGAGTCATATAGATTTGAGTCCTTTTTGAGTCCTTAATCTGCCCCTTCAATCGGCGCAAAGCCCTGGCGTTGCACGTTTTCGCTGACGTGGCGGGGTTCCAGGAACTGCAGCAGGTAGTCTGGCCCACCGGCTTTGGAGCCAACACCAGACATCTTGAAGCCCCCAAAGGGTTGGCGCGACACAATCGCCCCGGTAATGCCCCGGTTGATGTACAGGTTGCCGACGGCGAACTCCTTCTGTACTCGCTCAATGTGGGAGGGGGTGCGGGAGTAGAGGCCGCCGGTTAATCCATAATCCGTATTGTTGGCCACTTCCAGAGCTTCCTCGAAGTCCTTGACCCTGATTACCGCCAGCACGGGGCCGAAAATCTCCTCCTGGGCGATGACGGCGTCGGGGGCGACATCGGTGAAGATGGTGGGGCCAACGAAATAGCCGTGGTCAGGGGCTGGCATTTCCAGGGCCAGGGTGGCTTCCTGCTTGCCCTTTTCGATGTATTCCTTGATCTTGGCCTGGGCGTTAGCATCCACCACGGGACCAACCTTGGTACTGGCATCGGCGGCATCCCCCACGTGGAGGGAGCGGGTGGCTTCAATCAGCCTGTGCATAAAGGTGTCGTAGACGGACTCCACCACAATCACACGGGAGCAGGCGGAACATTTCTGGCCGCTGTAGCCAAAGGCGGAGTAAACCACCCCCTGCACGGCCTGGTCCAGATCGGCGCTTTCGTCGATGATGATGCCATTTTTGCCGCCCATTTCGGCCACCACCCGCTTCAGGTGCTTCTGGCCGGGGCGCAGCTGGGCGGCATCGGCATAAATGCGACAGCCCACTTCCCGCGAGCCAGTGAAGGTAATCATATGAACGTCAGGATGCTGCACCAGATACGCGCCCACGGTGGAACCCTTGGCGGGCATAAAGTGGAACACGCCTTTGGGAATGCCCGCTTCGTAGAGGATTTCGGCAATCTTCGCCGCGATTACGGAGGAGTTTTCCGCCGGTTTAAGGATGGTGCAGTTCCCCGCCACCAGAGAGGCCACGGTCATCCCTGTGGTGATGGCCATAGGGAAGTTCCAGGGGGAAATTACCACGCCGATGCCGTGGGGGAAGTAGCGGTAGCGGTTGGTTTCGCCGGGGTAGTCGTAGGCGTAGCCCTGGTCCAGCCGCTCCATTTCGTCGGCGTAGAAGCGGCAGAAGTCGATGGCTTCCGACACTTCCGGATCAGCCTGTCCTAACGGCTTGCCCACTTCGTAGACAATCCAGGCGTTCAGCTCGTGGCGACGGGCTTCCATGATGTCGGCGGCGCGGCGCAGAATGGCGGCTCTCTCCTGAGCGGGAGTTGCGGCCCAGGCGGGGAAGGCGGCTTTTGCGGCGGCGAGGGCCTGGTCAGCATGGACCTGATCCGCTAAGCCGACTTTACCAATGAGTTCCCTGGGATTAGAGGGATTCACCGAGTCGAACATGGCTTCAGTATTCACCACTTCGCCATTGACGATGGGGCTATACCGCTGGCCCAGCTGTTGCTTAACGGCCTTGAGGGCGGCGGCAGCTTCAACCCGCTTGTCTGCGATCGCATAATCCGTATCCGCCGCATTCTTAAACGGCGGCACCCAGTCCCCCCGGCTCCCCGACTCCTCGGCCTGGTCTTCCTCCGCAAACTCCGGTGCCGCCAGCAGATCTTCCATCGGCACATCCTCCATGTTCTGCCGCAGGAATGAGCTATTCGCCGTATTCTCCAGCAGGCGGCGGATGAGATAGGACATACCGGGAATCAGCTCCCCAAAGGGAGTGTAGACCCGCACCCGGAAGCCCTTATCGGCCATCGTTTTGGCCAGCTTATCGGCCATGCCGTAAAGCACCTGCAGCTCGATGTTGCGCTTGGGAATCTTGAGTTCCTCGGCGATGGCCATGGCGTGGGCCTGGGATCGCACGTTATGGCTACCAATCGCCGCGTAGAGGTACTGGTGGTTTTCCAGCAGCAGCCGGGTCATGCGCTCAAAGTTGGCGTCGGTGGAAATTTTCTTGCTGTAGACGGGGTTGGGCCAGTCGTTCTGGCGGGCGATAATGGTCTCCTGGTCCCAGTAGGCCCCTTTCACCAGGCGCACGGTAACGGGGGTGCCCCGCTGTTTGGCCCAGGACACCAGGTCCTGCAGATCCTCGTAGCTGTCCCGCAGGTAAGCCTGCATGGTGACGCCGATGTCGTCCCGCGGACGAAATTCCTCTTCCGTCAAAATGTCTTTGAGGATGGCCAGGGTGAGGTCCTTATACTTGTACTGCTCCATGTCGAAGTGGACAGCAACGCCCAGGTCCTTCGCCCGACGCAGCAGGGTGCGAATGTGCTGGCTCACCGCCTGGCGGCTACCCTCCGCATCCAATGGATCGAATTGGGAGTAAAACGCGGTTAGCTTAACGGATACCTGGACCTTCGGCAGTTCCTTCCCATCAGCGACATCGATAGCATCCACAGTCTTCCAGTTCCGAGCCGCACTGGAAAGCTGCTCCATCAAATCCAGGTAGCGCTGCAGATAAGCCTGGGCTTCCTCTTCAGTGATCACCGCTTCCCCCAGCAGGTCCATGGTGAAGGCGAGCTTATCCTTCCTCATGCGCTCAATGGCCTTCACCGCCTTGTCGATGGTTTCGGCGGAAATGTAGCGATAGGCCAGGGTCTCGACCGCTGGGGCAACGGTAGTGGCAGCGAGTTTGCCGGGGGCCGAGTCAGGATCGGTGAAGTTCAGCAGCCCTTTGAGGACTCCAGGCAGTTCCACCTCTTCGGCAGACAGGTACTCCTGCAGGTGGCGGGCAATTTCGGGCTTGCTGCGCAGGGCGGGCAGGGCGTCAATGAAGCGGAACAACTGCACCTTCAGCCCCGGATTGCCCATGGCAAAATCCATAATCTTGTCGTCCCAGCGCATCTGGTCGCGCATCTGGGCGAAGAGGTTCTTCTTTTCGCGGGTGGCCATTAGCAGGGCATTGGCAATGGCCAGGGTCTTGGTTTCGTAATCGAGCTTGGTGACTTGGGCTACCACAGTGTGAATCTCCTGAACAGGTCTGACAGACAGACAACCTAGGGGGCAATCTTAGCGTCCATAGGGATAGGCAACAGTCGGCAATGACACTTGAAGATGGGCGCGTAGTGCTAGGGGAGCCATCTGGCGACTGACCGATGATACTCTAAGTCTATCTTCCAGGATTTTCGGCTGATCTGCAGGTGTGGATTTACCCTTCGTATTGCACCTGTGAGGTATGCGGGGCGCGGGTTTCTCTGCGAAATCGCACCAGTCGACGCTCGCGTCTGAATTTGCCGATTGTCGCTATATCCAGTCCAGAGCGAGATCTGTAGTTTTCCCTCTGGTCAGTCTCCACTTTTAGACCTGGACAAGGTTTACACGCTTCGCCAGCTAATGACCCATTGGTTGCGTGCTCAAGAGACATCGTTAATTGGAACATCCATGATCGCTAGTTTTTTTATAGATTATTTACCTCAAAAATTAGCTGAATAGAAACACTTTTCATGGTCCTTTTCCTAAAGGTAGGGATTGTTATCCTCCCCAAGGCAACCCTTTAAGAGGGTAGATCTACCCCCATCAGGCGATCGGCATCCGGGAGCCTGGTTGTTAGTTTAAGAAAGCGATTGCGGAAGTAAAGATTTTGTCTCTGCAGCAGAATTTAGACGCTTCATACCAAGTCCAGCTCGAGAGCTGTAGTTTCTTCTAAGGTAAAACTCCACTGCTGGACTTGGACAGGGTTTAGAACTGTCTCAGTGCAAAACAAATTTCATCACTTTACGTTCACCCAATCGATGCAGAATAAACCCAAGGAGACGCATGAAACGATTTATTCTATGCTCACTCTCAGCAACGATGGCTGTAGCTTTAGGCTCAGTTGCTCGTGCCGCTGAAACGACTACGATGAGCGAAGCTCAAGTCGAGAACAACCTCTTGGCTCAGTCCGTTGAGGACAGCTATGACAGTGAAGGCGAAGTACGCCGGTTTGAGTATCGTAGCCCAAACCTGGTCCGCGGTGTTCTTTCCCCCAACAGTCAGGGGCCCAATAACCGGGCTATCCCTACCACTACTGACAGCGATCTCGCTGAAGAGATGAGATACGGCGATAGTGGCGATGATGCCAATCGTTACGATCCCTCTTACGATAATCGGATGGAGATGGATACCCAGGCGGATGAACAGGATTATCCTACGGAAGGGACTATCCTCTCTCCTGACGATCAAGGCCCTAACAATCGGGCCGAGCCTACTCCTGGTCCTGCAGACAACAACCGGATGGAGATGGATAACCAGATGGATGAACGGGATTATCCTACGGAAGGGACTATCCTCTCTCCTGACGATCAAGGCCCTAATAATCGGGCCGAGCCTACGCCTGGTCCTGCAGACAACAACCGGATGGAGATGAATAACCAGACGGATGATGGGAATTATCCTACGGAAGGTACGATCCTCTCCCCGGACGATCAGGGCCCTAACAATCGGGCCAACCCCACACCTAACCGATAGTATGAGAATACTAACTCATTCCACTTAGATTCTCGTTGGATGGTTGGTCTGACAGCTTTAATCTAAGTTGAATGAGTTATCTCATCACTGCCATCTTCTTCAGCCCCCTGCACCATGCGGGGGGCTAGTTCTATACCTTCCAGCGTCTCAATGGGTTCTCCCGCTGCGGCTCCCAGTTCTTTAAATTTGCGGGTGCTGACGAGGACCCGCGTTTCCAGAGAGCCAGCGGCTGTATTAAACGCTTTGACTGAAGCCTCCAATCCCTTGCGCAGCTTAACGAAGTGACCGGTCAACACTCGAATGCGGTCATAAAGCTCATTGCCAAGGGCGCTGATCATCTGGGCATTTTCGGCCATTTTTTCCTGCCGCCATCCGTAGGCAATGGCCTTGAGCAGGGCAATTAATGTAGTGGGAGTGGCCAGAATCACGCTCTGGTTCACGCCGTATTCGATGAGTTGCGGATCATGCTCAAGGGCCGCACTGAAGAAAGTCTCCCCCGGCAAAAACAGGACCACAAACTCCGGCGAGGCCTGAAACTGGTCCCAGTAAGCCTTAGTTCCCAATTGAGACAGGTGAGTCCGCACCTGTCGGGCGTGGTGTCTCAGTTTTTCTCGACGAATGGTGTCGTCGGGGGCTTCCATCGCTTCCAGATAGGCCTGTAGGGGAGCTTTAGAATCCACAATAATCTGCCGGCCGTTGGGCAACTTGATCACCATGTCGGGTCGCAGTCGCCCGTTTTCGGATTCCACCGACATCTGCTCCACAAAGTCGCAGTACTCCACCATGCCAGCCATTTCCACCACTCGCTTGAGCTGAATTTCGCCCCAGCGTCCCCGAACAGTCGGTGCCCGTAGAGCTTTGACCAGGTTGGAGGTCTCGCTCTGGAGCTGGTTCTGGCTGGTGGCCAGGGATTTAAGCTGTTCCGTCAAACTGGCGTAGGCAGAGATGCGATCGCGCTCCAGCACCTGCAGTTTGCCATCCACCTGAATCAGCGCATCCCTCAATGGCTTGACCACCTCATCAATGGCCTGCTGCTTCAGATTCAAACTGCCCTCAGCACGAGATTGAAAAGCGGCCAGGGTAGATTGAGCCAGCTCCAGGAAAGATTGATTATTGTGCTGCAGGGCATCCGCCGACAGAGCCTTGAAGGTATCCGCCAGACGCAACTGGGCCTGCTCTAACAGGGCGACTTTATCCTGAGTCGCTTTTTGCTCGTTGATCAGCTGGGTGTGAACTTCCGAAAGCTTGGCTTTGAGTAGGGTGTTTTCTCCCTGGGCCTGAGCTAAACGGGCATCCCGATCCCGCAACTGTCGTTCCAGTTCTGGCAACTGGCTGACCCTGGCTTCAGCGGCAGCGCGCCGGGCGGCTTCATCTCGCGATGCATAGTGGCTCTGCTCAAGCTGATTCTGGAGTTCTCGAAGGGTGAGCCGTAGTTCTTCAACCTGCTGGCCTTTCTGGTGCAACCGCTCGACCATTCCGGCCCGTTCAGCCACCAGCTCTGATTTGACTCGTTCCCTGGCGGTCTGAATCTGGCTTTTCAGAACCAGCCAGGTACCGCTACCCCCCAGCAGTAATCCTAAAATCATGCCCAGCAGCACTTGCATAATGGTGTTCCAACCCTGTAGTACTTCCGCCTTAGGTACACGTATACTACAAGACTCTACGCCTTATTGACTGCTGAGTTTGTTAGGACATTGCAGCAGACGTCTAGATTGTAGGGTCCAGGCTAGCGATACTTAGCTAGGGAGATTGGCACGAATTAAGGTAATGGGACAAAAATGACTCGATTCGAATATTCGCCGGGTTCACTACAAAGAATCAAAAGTTCTAAGTCCTCAAGAATCTGTCCAATAGGAGCCGTGGCAATAACTTCAATGACGCCAGCCATAAAAAGGCCCTGATTAATGCGCTCATAGGCATACAAAGTAACCGTGGCAACATCGTGGGTCATCAGAATTCGGTTTTCATTCGCTGCCCATTCAAGAATGACAGGGTCATCGGCATTCCTCAAACCAACATCTTGAACTCTGACAACATCTAGATTAGGCACCCGCCTGATCAGACCGCGTAGAATTGTACCGTTGAAGTTCTCGTCAGTTAACAACCGCACTGCATCAGTCTCATGACGATTGAGAGCGCACCAATAGACGTTGTCTCAGGTCTTTCAGGTTGTGCTCTTGAGTAAGCTGTTGCCTGTGTTGCTGCGCGGCGCGCTGGCGCTGTTCCAGGTAAGTATCTATTTGTTGACGATGGGTGAGGTAGTAAGCAATCGTCCCATAAATATCGGCAAGGGTAAGTACTGAATACTGAACCGCAATTTCTTCTGGGGTACAACCGTTGTGATATGAGGCGAGTAGGCTATCTAGCGTTACCCGGCTTTGGCCAATGCGAATACCTCCAGCTGCGTCCCAACGAAGTGGGGGTGTTGTGGTTTGGAATTGCAGTTGTGGACTCATGGCAGAGCAATTTTCGCTTTCTTGGCTTCCGTAGACTTAATTGTAAATTGAGGATTTGGACGGTTGTGGAATTTCTCCCTTAAATAAGCTGAAGCTATTTGGTGATGGCTACGAAATATTGAACCACCCAAAAAAGGATTTGATGCCCATTGGCCTGTTGGCTGGGGCGGTTACAGATGGAACTTTTATCAGAGTCAGCAAAACTTTGGCAACGGTACTGCAACAATAGAGCCCAGGGTTCTTTCCGAAGTCCAACTAGCATTCGTTGAATGGGAACTCAGAACCCTGGGTTCTAGACCGACAGTATTTCCGAACTCAACCAACCTATACCCGAGCCGTGATCACCTCAGCATCGTGCTGGGGATGAAGGCTCTGCCCAGCCTGAAGAAAGGCATAGAGCCGATTCAAGGCGTGCAGATAAGCGTGGGCAGAGGCCACCACAATGTCAGTATTGGCAGCGTGGCCGGAGAACACCTTGTCCTCATAGCGCAGGCGGATGGTGACTTCCCCAAGGGCATCGATGCCCTCAGTTACGGACTGCACCGAGAACTCGATCAGCTGGTTGGGAATCTGCACTACCCGATTAATCGCTTTGTAAACCGCATCTACAGGCCCCGTCCCGATAGCGGCATCCATCAGCTCTTCCCCTGCGGGAGTGCGCAGCATAACGGTGGCAGTAGGACGTGACCTATCGCCGCAGGACACCTGCACCAGATCCAGATGGAAGTGTTCGGGAGCTTGCTGGGTCTCGTCGTTGACAATGGACTCGATATCCCAGTCGGTGATGGTCTTTTTCTTATCCGCCAGTTCCTTGAACCGTAGGAAGGCGCGATTCAGAGCCTGTTCTTCCAGCTCGAAACCCAACTCCTGCAAGCGGGTGCGGAAGGCGTTGCGACCCGAGTGCTTGCCCAGCACGATCTGGTTGTCGGTAAGGCCAATGGAAGTGGCATCCATGATCTCGTAGGTGAGCTTGTTCTTCAGCACACCATCCTGGTGAATGCCGGACTCATGGGCAAAGGCGTTGGCTCCCACAATGGCCTTGTTGGGCTGCACAAACATGCCGGTGAGGTTCGACACCAGACGGGATGTTTTGTAAATCTGGCGGGTGTCGATGTTGGTGAGGGATTCCTCAGAGTCTGCCGGACGCCCCAAAAAGGGATTGTAGAAGGAGCGGCGCACATGCAGCGCCATCACCAACTCTTCCAGGGCAGCGTTTCCGGCCCGTTCGCCAATGCCGTTGATGGTGCATTCCAGCTGGCGGGCACCGTTCTTGACGGCTTCTAAAAAGTTGGCTACCGCCAGGCCCAGGTCATTGTGACCGTGTACGGAAATAACCGCCCGGTCAATGTTGGGCACATTTTCTTTAATGCCCTTGATCAGCTGGCCAAATTCCACCGGGGTCAAATAGCCCACGGTGTCGGGAATGTTGACCGTGGTGGCACCGGCTGCGATCGCGGCTTCCAGTACCTGGTATAAAAATTCCGGGTCAGAGCGACCGGCATCCTCGGGTGAGAACTCCACATCGTCGGTAAAGGTCTTGGCATAGGCCACCATTTCGGGGGCAATCTGCAGCACCTCTTCCCGACTCTTGCGCAGCTTGTACTGCATGTGGATGTCGGAAGTGGCGATAAAGGTGTGAATGCGACCGTGGGCAGCAGGCCCGATCGCTTCCCCAGCTTTCTCAATGTCGTGCTTAGTCGCCCGAGCCAAACCACAGATGGTTGGACCATCCTCAGTGCCAACTTCCCGCGCAATTTTTTGGACAGCCTCAAAATCGCCAGGGCTGGCGAAGGGAAACCCGGCCTCGATAATGTCTACCCCCAGTCGGGCTAGCTGACGCGCAATGGTAAGTTTTTCTTCGACGTTCAGGGTAGCTCCGGGGGACTGCTCACCATCCCGAAGCGTGGTGTCGAAAATTAAAATGCGGTCAGGACTAGCGGTGTTACTCATTTTGACTCACATGAGATAGACAACAGAGAGACCAAGTTCAGCCCGAAAACCGGAGCTTTCCCTCAGTCAGAATCCCACTTCTGGACTTGGGCAAGGTTTAAATAAACGAATGTATCGGTATTGACCATTCTACTGTCAGAAAGCGGATTCGCTACGGGTTAGCGAGAAACTATTTGAATATTTGGTGACACAGTTAGACCATGGTTAGGGACTCGACAACCCTGGCAATGGGTTACCTTTGCAATTCCCCAAGAGGCTTATGGCGGGGCATCTCACTGACAAGCAAGACTCCCACAACTCCCTCCTGGGTGCCAATGATCTTCACATCTGGTTCATTCGTACCCCCAGTAAAGCACTGCCCGAGGATCTGTCTCCCCTGCAAACTTGCCTCTCGGCCCAGGAGCATGATCGCTACCGGCGTTTGCAGCGGCCCGATATCCGTCAAAATTTTCTTCTCAGTCGGGGATGCTTGCGGTACGTGCTGAGCATTTATCTGAATTGTTCTCCACCAGCATTGAACTTCTCCCTGGGGCGTTATGGCAAACCGGAGCTAAAAGCAGACAGACCGTCGTTACAGTTCAATCTGTCCCATACCCAGGAGCGAATTGCGATCGCTCTTCACAGCCACAACCCGGTGGGTATCGATATCGAGCGGGTAAGGCCCATTACCCATTTAGAAAAGCTATGCCAGCGGTGCCTGACCCGTGGGGAGGCCACCACTGTCCTCTACCTCGACCAGCCATCGGCCAGCCACCGTTTTTTCCAATACTGGACCGCCAAAGAAGCCATCCTCAAGGCGATGGGATTGGGCCTCAGCTACCCCATGAAGCATGTGGAAGTCTTTCTAGAAACAGTAAATCTAACGAATCAACCGGCAACTATTCCAATGGCCCTGCCATCCCATCCCCACCCATCAGCCCTACTCAACTCCGCCCCAGTCCTCGACGGATACCGACTCTATCAGTGGCAGCCAGAGGCTAATGGTATAGCTGCGGTAGCCATCCAGGACGCCACCCCAGGTACGCCTCCCGTGTTCAACCTGCACTACACGACTCCCCTGGAACTGCTCAAAAGGTATTCCTGAGAACGGATCCAGATCCAAATCCAAATCTAATCTATCAATCAATCTTGTATTTCATGCAGATGACTTCACCGGCCTGGGCCAAACTTTTGAACATTGTTCAACCTTGCTTGGGGTCAGTAGAGAGGGTTTGTCCTCCAGAACACTACAGACCTGGTACTGCTGCCGAATACTGGTTCCCGTTGTTAGGTGACTGAACAGAATTTCCCATAGGAAAGTTTTACCAGAGGTCAGGATGCCCTCGGGGAAATTACCGGCGTACGGATCTTTGCGTTGGTAATGGGGACATCAAAACTCAGAGAAAACGGCACAGCGGCACCAGAACGTTTTGGAAATGATGCCCAGACTTAGCTCAAGGACTTAGCTAAAGTTTTAAATTCTCATATTGGTTTTGCAAAGCACTGAGAAGCCCCGGTGTTCCGTTGCTTGAGCTATCTGCCAGACAGTCTGACTGAGGCTTTAGAAGCCCATTTTTGTCATTCTGGACTTCTAAAAAGGGAGGCGGGGAATTATTATTGCTGCGGAGCTTACTATAGGAATATTCACAACCTGTCTAGGTAGTTACGCCATTGTGACTACAAGTTTCGCGAATTAGGCTGATATCACGAGCACACGATCCCCCTTTATGCCTAAGAAGTAGCAGGTTTTTTGGGAGTGACTTCAAATCAATGAACGAGCTTCAAAAATTAGTTGTGGGATAAAACATCCCACCCAGGGTTGCATGCTGCTATTTTCCTGCCAAGTGTTGACCACGGGCGGATTTAACGTTTCATGAGATCGCCATGTCAGGTACTACAACTCGTCAGACAAAAGGTAATACTCTAGAGCTTTTACGCCAGTATCAAGTTAATCCCTCCTATGAAGTTCGTAATCACTTAGTGAATTTGAACATCGGCCTGGTTAGGCGAGAAGCTTATCACTGGCTGCAGCAGTCAAACGAGACCTTCGAAGATTTGATGCAGGTTGGCAGCCTGGGCTTAATTCGGGCCATTGAAAGGTTTGACTTAAGTAAGGGCTATGCCTTTAGTTCCTTCGCAATTCCGTATATTCGCGGTGAAATTCAGCATTATTTGAGGGATAAAAGCACCTCCATGCGAATTCCTCGCCGCTGGCAAGCCCTCCAGGGTCAGTCGGCGCGGGTGATTCGGCAGCTACAGGACGAATTGGGGCGGCTGCCCAAAGACGCTGAAATTGCCGCCGCCCTTGAAATTTCTGAAGAAGAATGGCAAGACGTCAAACTGGCCAAGCGCAACCGCTCCTTGCTCAGCCTTGATGCGCCCATGCAGGATGAAGACAGCTCTTCGGCATCTATGCTGGAGCTGTTGCCCGATCCAAAACATAGAAGTTTTCAACTGGCTCAAGAAGACCGCATTCGCCTGCAGCAGGCCATGCATCAGCTCGAAAGCCGTACCCGTGAGGTATTAGAGTTTGTCTTTCTCTATGACCTGACCCAAAAGGAAACTGCCGAGCGCATGGGCATTAGTGCCGTTACGGTATCCCGACGGGTAAAGCAGGGACTCAAACACATGAAAGCTCTGATGAACAACGCCGAAGATGAAATTGCATAACAGCGTTCTGTCCTCGAAGATTTGAGCTATCGTTAAGGGGCATTTGGCTGGGAAGCAAGGAGACAGTCCCATGGGAGCCTCATTATTCCTACTGTTTGTATTAGGAATCCTCCTCGCCACGGCGGGGGGAATTATTGGCCTAGTGGAAGCCTTTCGCGTGAATACGACCTGGGGCGTGCTTTCCCTGATTGTCCCCTTTGCATTGCTGGTTTTCTTTATGAAATTCTTCCGCCAGCGCAAGTGGACACGCAACGGCTTCTTGATCTGGCTGGCGGGTATTTTATCCGCGCTGTTAGCGTTCCCTTTTTTAGCTGACGATATCCGAGACATAGCCGGTCTGGATAATGCTGATACAGCAGTTGAGGAATTTCCCATGGAGCCGGTTCCCCCTGAAGAAGGCGAAGTCTTAGATCCTATCGAAGGGGAAGAAGCACCCGCTGACGAGGATTTTGTTGAGCCGATTGTTCCCGCGGCTCCCCAGCTATCAGCCATTGCCAACGCCGAGCTGATTCAATCGACAAATCCTGAGGAGCGCCTGCAGCAGGTTAACAGCAGTCGCCCTGATCCTTTTGCTACGGTCCCTGTGCCTCCTGCCCCCTCTCCGGCACCGCCCCCGGCAGCGAATGGAGATGCGACTGCTCCTGGTGGTGGAACCCCTACGGCTACGGCTCCCCAGCCGCCCGGCCCTGGTGGACAAGGCGCTGCCCCTCAACCCGGTGGGACAGGACAACCCGGTGGAGCTGCTGGACAACCCGGTGGCGGTGCTCCTGGCCCTGGCGGTGGAGTAGAGTTACCGCCGATTGAGCCGCTGCCTGCTTTGCCCGAGCCTTCTTTGGCCCAGGGAACCGTAGTGACTGGAGTGGTCAGAATTGGCAATGAGAATTTTGCCATTGTGCAATCTCCAACCAATGGCACTAGCCAGTACGTCAGAGCCGGACAACGGCTGGCGAATGGTCAGGTTTTAGTCAAGCGTATCGAGGTTCAGGGTAGCACCCCGGTCGTCATCCTTGAACAAAATGGCATTGAAGTTGCTCAGCCAGTAGGGGGTTCTGCCCCTGAAGATGGCCAGGAAGCTCCCCAGGAAGCCACAGCTCGTCTGACCAGTTCACCTCCAGCCATTTAGCGGCTCTACCGTTACCCATAGAACTTTTGAATATGCGGTCATGGCCATATCCCTAGTGAGCAAGCGAATTGCCATCACCGGTGCCTCTGGAACCATGGGAAGGGCCTTACTCAGGCAACTGGCACAGCAGGGAGCTGAGTTGGTGGCGTTAACAACCAGTACCGGCGCAGAGTTTGAGCCCCAGATCGCCTGTGAATGCTGGCAACCTGGTCGAGAGGCAGATCTGAAAACTCTCCTGGCCACCGTCGATATCCTGATTATTAATCACGGCATTAATGTTCACGGGCAATGCCACCCCGAAGCCATCCAAACTTCTCTGGATGTCAATGCTCTGTCGGGCTGGCGACTGATGGAAGTTTTTTTTAGCACCTGTAAGTCTGCCCCCCGCCAAAACACTGCTCGGGAGGTTTGGGTCAACACCTCTGAGGCAGAAGTCAGCCCGGCCTTTAGCCCCCTTTACGAAACGTCTAAACGGCTCATGGGCGAATTAATTACCCTCCGCCGACTGACAGCCCCCTGCGTAATTAGGAAGATAATTCTGGGACCGTTTAAGAGCCAGCTCAACCCCATTGGAATTATGTCCGCAGACTGGGTGGCCTGGGCGGTGGTCGCCCTGGCGCGTCGCAACGTGCGTAACATTATCGTGACCGTTAATCCTTTAACCTATATCGCTTTTCCAATCAAAGAGCTGAGCCACGCCCTTTATGTCAGGCTATTGTGTCAAGGGCAATAGCTTTAAAAATAGGAGACTAAAAAGCACGGTAGACGAAAGCTGCCGTGCCGATGAACTTATGGGCGAAAGCCGTTCCAAATCCAGAAGCGGCGCTTTGCCTTAGAAAAACTACCGCTTTTGAACTGGACCTGATATAAGCCAGGGGCAAATTTTGCCCCCAGAGGATTGACCGAGTCAGTCCTGCTTAGACGGCATCTTCACGCTCGATATACAGAAACAGGAAAGCCATAGCGGCGGCAGGAAAGACAATGCCGACCAGGGGAACCAGAATAGAAGGCAAAAAAGCAGCTGACATGGGAGTTTTCTTACCTCAATATGTAAAACACAGCATGTCGAACAGACTACTCTGAATCAGCAACAAATATCTCACTTTGTTTACAAACGTTCTCACTTGGGGCTTCCAGCCTCTGGCTGAGGGTGATTTGAGCCGCTGAGAGTCCTGTCACCCAAAGATTAGGAGGCCCGAAGCAGGTTTATTTTGAGGCTACCGTGGTCTGGATTTCATCGGGAGCCTGGCGAAGCTTCGAATGCCACCACTGCTGGGTTTCTCGGTCAAGCTTGGCGGTGTAAAGGGTGGTGACGAAGGGTTGGGTTTGGTATCCCTGGCCAACAATTTCTACACAATAGGAGGGAAACCTTCGGGTGGCCAGGTCAGGTACAAACCGTTTACCAATGCGACGCCAGCTGGGTTCCTTGCCGCGCCACTGAATGCGACAGCAGGGCCAGGGCAGCTGCTCTCGGTCAAACAACCGGCAGCAGGGGCCAACGACCCGATAGGTCAGGTGGGCACCCGGGCTTTGAAAGACATGGCCCGTCGGCCAGGGATGTTCTGATGATGGGGGTAGGGGCGGTATCATCAAGTTATGTAAAACGTGCCGTTAGTTGTTGTAGTTTACGAGATTTCCTATGTCTGAGCCAATTACCAGCGCCGTTAGCGATCGCATCTGCAAGCACATGAACGACGATCACGCCGATGCTGTGCTGCTATATGCCACCGCCTACGGTGAGGCCGAAAACGCCACCGCCGCCACCATGGAATCTATCGACCCTGAGGGCATGAACCTGGCTGTTACGGTAGCAGGAGACGTTAAGCCCGTGCGGGTCACCTTTGATCACACCCTGGCAGGGGCAGAAGACGCCCACCATACCCTGGTGGCCATGTTAAAGCGAGCGAAAGTCGCGTCGTAGCAGAGGATAGAACCCATGGGAGTAACCATAAGGTTTTTACCGGATGACATAACCGTAGAAGCCAAAGTTGGAGAACCCCTCCTGCAGGTGGCTAGCCGAGCGGGTATTACCATCCCGACGGGATGTCTAATGGGATCCTGTCACGCCTGTGAAGTCGAAATTGAAGGGCAAGCAGACCCCATTTGTTCCTGCATTAATTCGGTGCCGCCGGGGCAACCAGAGCTAACCATCAACCTGTTTGTAGACCCTACCTGGTAAGGGAGCAGAGCCAGAATCTATCCCCCAATAGAGTCCATTACAGGCAGATGCCGTCACCATGCAAACAGTCGGGAAGAGGGCCTGGCTGTTGAGGATGGGCGTCGAAATTAAGCCTGACTGAGCCCTAGAGCCCTATGGGGCCAAGGGTACGAAGTCATTGCATTCTCGTCGTCATGTTCCTTAAGCCTGGCTGACACCTGCTATTGATGTAATCCCAGGAGGATAGGACATGGCTGCTCAAAAGCGAGAAGTAATTGCAATCTTTAAAAACCGCAGCGAGGCCGATAACGCCAAGCAAGCCATTCAAAATTCAGGTATTGCTCCCCAGCAGATCATGATCGATGACCATGTAGAGCCCTACATTCAGGTCGCGGCCATGGGCACCACCGTCGGTGGTGAAGCTGGTCTGCTGGTGGGCGCTTTTTACGGCGGCGTAGTCGGAGTGATTGCCGTGGTAATTGCCTCGGTATGGACCACAGGCCAATACACAGTATCAACCTTCGAACAACTCGCCGTCGTCGGGTTTACCATTGCTGGTGCCGTGGTTGGTGCCCTGGCCGCGAAGGGAATCCGTAACGCTCAACCCGCCGGACAAATGATCAAAGGCAACCCCGATATGCCCCGTCGGTTCCGGGTCATGATTGAAGGCAGCACCAATGACGTGCAACAGGCTCAGCAGGCTATTGGTCAGCCCGCTGGTTAGCAGGGTGATCAACCGGAGCATCGTCCCTTTAGAATGAGGGTTTAGACCCTAGCGTTGAGCCATGCCCTCTGATTATCTGGAACGGATACTGACTGCCCGTGTGTACGACGTCGCCCAGGAAACCCCTCTGGAACTGGCACCTAACCTGACGGCCCGGTTGGGCAATACGCTGCTGCTCAAGCGGGAAGATATGCAGTCGGTCTTTTCCTTTAAGCTGCGCGGTGCCTACAACAAAATGGCTCAACTTCCCCCTGACCAGCTGGCCCAGGGGGTAATTGCGTCTTCTGCGGGCAACCACGCCCAGGGGGTAGCCCTGGGGGCAAAACGACTGGGTTCCCAGGCCATTATTGTGATGCCGACAACGACCCCGGCGGTAAAGATCAACGCCGTTAAAGCCCGAGGGGGAGAGGTTGTGCTCCATGGCGAAACCTATGATGATGCCTATGCCTATGCCCGTCAGTTAGAAATGGAAAAAGGGCTTACCTTCGTCCATCCGTTTGACGACCCCGATGTCATTGCCGGTCAGGGCACCATTGGCATGGAAATTTTACGTCAGCACCAGCAGCCCATTCACGCGATTTTTGTGGCCATTGGTGGGGGCGGGTTGATCTCTGGCATCGCCGCATACATCAAACGGTTACGCCCCGAAATCAAAATTATCGGGGTAGAGCCAGTCGACTCTGACGCCATGCACCAGTCCCTCAAGGCGGGGCAAAGGGTGCGGTTAAATCAGGTGGGCTTGTTTGCCGACGGGGTTGCCGTGCGTCAGGTGGGGGAAGAAACCTTTCGCCTTTGTCAGCAATACCTGGATGACATCATCCTGGTGGGTACTGACGATACCTGCGCGGCCATCAAAGATGTTTTTGAAGATACCAGATCTATTCTGGAACCGGCAGGAGCCCTGGCAGTGGCCGGTGCAAAAGCCTATGTGGAACGGGAAGGCATTAAAGACCAAACCCTGGTGGCAGTGGCCTGTGGGGCCAATATGAATTTCGACCGGCTGCGGTTTGTGGCCGAGCGAGCGGAACTGGGGGAACATCGAGAAGCTATCTTTGCTGTCACTATTCCTGAAAAGCCCGGTAGTCTTAAAGCCTTTTGCGAATGCCTGGGCAAGCGAAACTTAACCGAGTTTAACTACCGTATTGCCGATCATCGCGAAGCCCATATTTTTGTGGGGCTAGAGGTGCAGGGGCGAGTCGATGCCCAGAAAATGGCTCAGCTTTTTGAGTCAAAAGGGCTCAAAACCATGGACCTGACCGACGATGAGTTGGCCAAAATGCACCTGCGCCACATGGTAGGCGGCAAGTCCCCCCTGGCCCATAACGAACTGCTCTATCGGTTTGAATTTCCTGAGCGGCCTGGAGCTTTGATGAAGTTCGTCAATTCCATGAGCCCTGACTGGAATATCAGCCTGTTTCACTACCGTAACAACGGCTCAGACTATGGGCGCATTGTCGCCGGAATTCAGGTGCCCCCCCACGAAATGGCTGACTGGCAAAACTTTTTAGACAATCTGGGGTACCGCTACTGGGATGAAAACCAGAACCCGGCCTATAAGTTGTTCTTAGGATAAGGGACAAGCGTCTAAATAAAGTACCGGATGGTAATACTGTAGGGTGCATTCGCGAAGCAATGCACCGATAGAAACGATGGTAATGGGTACCTTATTTTCTTGCGCATCCCTAAGCCCGGCGGGGAATGAATCCATACCAAGTCCAGCTCGAAATCTGTAGTTTTCTCCCAGGCAAAACTCCACCTCTGGACCTGGACGGGGTTTAAGACAGGGCTCGTCAGAGATAACCTGACTGGTGCCAGTGACTGGCCGGGGCAATAAATATTTCCACAGCCCAACTCATACTCGGTAAAACTCTTGCGGCTAAAAACCTTTTCTGTGGGCAATTTTCAGCTATGGGAAGACGCTCAACCACCGCCTCACAAACAAGGGCAAGGGTCTTAGCAAAAGCGAGACTGGTAGGAACCCACCCAATAAAATCCCCCGGATATAACCGAGGGAACCCCATCAGGAGACGCCTAGCTGACGTTAAAGTTATGCTTTAAGCTGCCCACTTAGCGTTTGATATAAGTTTAGCTAATTTTGCTTTTGATGCGGGGATTTTACGGAACGAAAATAAGAGTCTTTAAACTCTCCTCATATACGTCAAGGAAATTGGTCCGGATAACTACGGAGTAAGTCATTCTTTTTCTGTGAGGAAGCATGTTTACCCGAACGGTGTATTGGCCTTGGCCCAATGTAAAAAGTTCGCCATAATGAAAAGGCTTGTAATTGGGTAGGGGCATGGGCAACCGTTGGCTAGCGTGGCTTTGGGGCGGGATATGCATTCTTATGCTCAGTTTGTTGAGTGCAGCACCCGTTCGAGCGCTAGATTATCCTCCCCCGTTGTCATTCAGCAATGCAGAGCTAACCGGCCAAGACTTTTCTGGTCAGGAACTGCGGGCGGCGGAGTTCTCTAACGCTAATCTGGAACTAACCGACTTTAGTCATGCCGATGTTAGAGGAGCCATCTTCAGCGGGTCGGTCGCGACCGAAGCCGACTTTCATGGGGCCGACTTTACGACGGGGATGCTCGATTCTGTAAAGTTTGACCGCACAAACCTGAGGGATGCCATTCTGGCCGATACTATTCTCTTTCGCAGCACCTTTGAGAAGGTTGACATTACCGGGGCCGACTTCTCTGGCGCGATTTTGGATGGGGCCCAGGTGAGGAAACTCTGTGAGACGGCCTCTGGCGTTAATGCTACAACCGGCATTGCCACCCGCGATTCTCTGGGTTGCCCCTAGCCCTGCTGATGATGTACCCCCAGCCAACCCGTTATGTAACCCCAGCCCATCCTGGAAAACATTGCATAACCACTTCATAAACCCGGCTTCTGGGGGATTTAATCCGCCAGAAACTCTGTTCTATGGGCATTTGGCACCCCTTTGGGAGGTCGACCACCTGATTTCAAGGCCAGCGGCCTTTCTATGAAACCGACTGATGCAGAAACCAAGTCGAGCGTCAAAACCCCTTGCCTGAGAAGCATACAGCCCGGCAGAAATGACCGTATTGAGCATTTCCCGAAGGGTAAGCGCTATCCCTAAATCAATGCCCCGGTTGTTTCATTACATAACTACCAATGTAATTCTGTGAATTATGTAACAGTTACTTCAAATGTGTTCTATTATGCAATTTGATTGGGTATTGTATAAGAGTACACAGAAAAGGCGGGTTAAGGTTTTGAGCAAGAGAGTTACGATTGCCCTTCCAGAGTCGCTCTTCGAACGGCTCCAACCCGTAAAACAACACCTCAATATCTCTGCAATATGCCAGGAGGCATTAACCATGGCTGTTACTCACGAAGAAATCAAAAAGCAATTCGCATCTGACGAAACGCTGGTAGACCGGCTGCGCACCGAAAAGCAAATTCTGCTCAAGAAAGTACAGCAAGAAGGTTACGAACTGGGGATTCGCTCCGCATCGAAACTCTCTTACAAAGACTTTCAGCATTTTGAGCGAGTGCGTCCTCTGGCCGATTCCCTGGATGAAGATGTGCTCGAATACCTGTGGGACTACTTAGATAGTCGCGGTTATCCCGAAACCGCTCGCATCCACGATGCCGATTTTGCTCATTTGCTGGAAGTTAGCCCCCAGAGCCGCATTCTGTTCAGCCAGGGCTGGATTGACGGCGTACTTTCTGTTTGGGCCATGATTAAAGAGCAGGTCGAAGGCGAAGATTGATCTTCCTCTCTCCCTCGCTTCTAAACAGGTTTTCTCAACAGGGCATGGGGAGCAATCGCTTCATCTGTTCCACCACCCCCCAACAGAATTTAGACCGTCATCTACAGTACACAGTGCCAAGTGACTTCAGAATAGACGTTTCGAGTGGACGTCATGAAGTCAACGCCGCAGTCATCGCAAGGCTTATTTTGGCCTGGGTACTTTTGAATGGTCCGGTGGTTGTTGCCATGTCCTGTTTTGAGAATGCCACACGGTTACCTTAGGCAGCTCTTGCCAGTGGGTGGTGTAGCGTTTAGAAAAGTAGTCTGCCCGCATGGTCCAGGTGGGTTTGAGGCCCAGAGCGCCAAATTTTACCAGGTCAGGGCCGATGGTGCGGTTGAGGGAATCGACGGTTTGCATCAGGCGGTCTCGCTTTTCGGGGTCCGCCGGTGTAGAAAAAAGATCTCCCTGCACTGCGTCAACGGGAATGAGCTCCGTTGCAATAACTTTTGCTTTCAAGTACTCGTAGCCCGGCTTAAAGGCTTGCTCAGCCAGGGATAACGCAATGGGAATCAGAGCCGCGGTGTCGTTTGTGGGTGGATCGAGTTCTACCGAACGGGCAGCAGCGTACTGATTATCTTTGCGGTAGTAGCTGGTGCGCATGGTGACGGTAAAGTGCCCTGCTACCAGGCCATCTTTACGCAGCTTTTCGGCACAGCGGGTGGTGTAGGTGGCGACGGCTTCTTTTATGTCTGAAAGTCCTGTCACTAAATGCCCGAAGGATCTTGAAACAATGCGCATGGTTTTGGGTGCGGCCACTGGCTCCATGGGAAAGCAGGCGGTGCCCCGCAGTTCCAGCACGGTACGGAGTCCCAGCAGGCCGAACTTTTTTTTGATTAGGGATTCGTTGGCCTGCTTTAGCTGTAAGGCTGTGGTAATGCCCATGGCGTTGAGTTTAGCTTTCAGATTGCGGCCAATGCCCCACAGGGCTCCAACCTCGATGGAGGCCAGGATGGCGTCAATATCTGAGACGGTCTCCAGGTCCAACACGCCACTCAGGTCGGGGGTGCGTTTGGCCACGTGGGAAGCTAGCTTGGCCAGGGTTTTGGTGCTGGCAATACCCACGGTAACGGGAATGCCCGTCCACTGGCCGACGGTGGCGCGAATGGTCTCGCCGTATTCCGCCAGGTCTAGTTGGGTGAAGCCGTGAAGGCCCAAAAAGGCCTCGTCGATAGAGTACTGCTCGACCTCGGGGCTGAACTGCTGCAGGGTTTCAATCACCCGGCGGGACATGTCGCGGTAGAGCACGGGGTTGGAGGAAAAGGCGTGGATTTCGCCGCGGTGGATGCGATCGCGAATCTCGTAGAGGGTCGTCTGCATCGCCACCAGCTTTTTCGCCTCGGGGGACCGGGCCACCACGCAACCGTCATTGTTAGACAGCACCACCACCGGCTTGCCCTCCAGGTCGGGGCGAAATACCTTTTCGCAGGAGGCAAAAAACGAGTTGCAGTCCACCAGGGCAAACATGGCGCTACACCTTACGAATGATGGTCGTGACCACACCCCAGATGGTCATTTCCAGGGGATGAGCTTCGTCCCATGCTGGGTCGGCGGGGATGAGACGGCCCTGGTGGGTACGAACCCTCAGCACCTGCAGTTGCCCCTCAATGGCGGCGACCACTAGAGATTGGTCCTGCCCATTGACAGAGCGATCCACCACCAGGAGATCCCCCGGTTGTACTTCGTGGTTGGGCTGCAGGTCGCCTTCAACCTGCATAAAAAAGGTAGCCGCCGGATTTTTGACCAGCTGGCGGTTGAGATCAAGACTCTGCTCGAAAGCATCTCCGGGGACTGGAAAGCCCATGGGTTAAGGGATTTTGGATTTTGGACTGGGGATTTTAGAGGTGGTAGCGCCCTGAGTGCAATGGATATAGTTCTAATGTATCAGCTTGCGGATTGATTGCGCAGCCATTGCCTGAACTGCTTAATGACCTTGTTTTCGCTGATGGCAGTCTGAGCGGTCTGTTTTGGGAAACGAAGTGCGAGAAATGCAGTAATGTCAGTGGCTTTCAATAGGGGAAAGGCCAGGCTAGAGCCACTCACTCTATATTCACCTTCGACTAAGTGGTAGATAGTCAGCCTTTGCCCATCAAACTGCCAGATTTCAGGAATTCTCAGGTCTGCGTAGATAGCGAACCGGTCCAGTGAGCTACTGGTGATGTCAACTTCAACCACCAGGTCGGGAGGGGGAAACTGAGACAGGTCAATTTGTTCAATGTCTCGTACCAGGGCCTCGTTCTGGATGTAGTAGCACTGGTCGGGTTCTAGCCCTTTTTGCAGGTCTTCGCGATCGCAGGGCCGCGAACCCAAACTGCGGATTTCTAAGTCCAGTTCTTCCGTTGCCGCTTCGATGAGCCGACCAATGAGCTTTTTGTAGGTTTCGTGAGGGTCGAGGGGCATGCGAATTTCTAGGGTGCCGCGATCGTAGGTGAGGCGCATCGCGGGCTCAGATTCAAAGTCTGAAACAAGAGATTGGTAAGTGTGCCAGCTAATGTTTTGCAGGATAACCCGATCTGGACTTTGGATAAGAGTAGCAGTCATGGCTCCAGAGCAAGAACCCCACGCTTACTACACCAGTGAAGACACCAGTGAAGTTGGTGATTACCTTCTCTAGCGTTTCCAGAGGTTTTGATTCAGGTGTCACGGCTGCTTCATCCTTAACACAAGAGATATTCAAGCTCCAAGCTTATAAATATCCAAAAAATTACTGATTAGCCATTACTAATGAGGTGATGGGGAGAGCATTCGTTTCCAGGTTTGAGATATCAACAATCTGACTGGCATGGTCGATATCGAGTCCAACCAGATGGCCATCGGCATCAAAGTCGAGAACAATACCAACCGCCACTTCTTGTGAGTCGGCACTCGGCTTATCTATCAGGCTTATGTACAGAGAATCTGTTTCAGGATAATAATGAAATTTCATCAGCGAGACTCCTTGAAATTACGATCTGGAAAAGCGTTTAACACGGTTTCTCCATGCACGCGCACCAGCAGGAGATAAACAGTTTGGGCATGGACTTGAGCGTGGGCTGTCTCCATTAAAGCCTGATTTTTCAACCTACGACTTTCGTCCCCGCTCTGAGGGCCAGTTAAAGCCACGGGACTGGAGCAGCTGTCGCCGTCGCTGTCGGGCCTGGTTCTGCAGGTCAATAATGCGGTCGGTTTCATCCACAATTTCGCCGGTCAGTACCTCCAGCACATCCTCCAGGGTGACCACGCCGGAAACGCCGCCGTATTCATCCACCACCACGGCCAGATGTTCGCGGGCGGTTTGAAATTCTTGCAGCAGCTTATCCGCTCGTTCGGCTTCAGACACAAAGCGGACAGGACGCACCACATTGCGCAGGGGTTGATTGCCCTCACCGCGAATCAACGCTGCCAAAAGTTCGTTTTTGAGCACAATCCCCAGAATATGGTCCACATCGGCATCGGTAACCAGAATGCGGCTGTGTTGGGAGCTGAGGATTTTGTCCTGAGCGGCGGCAATGGTCATATCCCCCGGTAGATGGGTGAGGGCCACCCGGGGGGTCATGATGTTGATGGACTTCATGTCGTTGAGGCGAAACACCCGGCGAATCATTTCGGCTTCATCTGCCTCGATGATGCCCTCCTGGTGGCCAATGGCGGCCATGAGCTTGATTTCAGCCTCGTTGGTGATGGGATTTTGCCCACGGGTCATGAAGGGTTGGGTGATGCGCTCCAGCAACCAGACAATGGGAGTAAACACCCAGGTCAGGGTTCTGACGGGAATTGCTACGGCCAGGGCAATGGGGATGGCATAGCGCTCGCCCAGGGTTTTGGGCAGAATTTCCCCCAGCAAAATTACGAGAAAAGTCAGAACGCCAGAAAACAGCCCCAGCAGGGCATCCTCAAACACCTGGGCGGCAATGCCACCAATGGTGATGCTGCCGACGATATTGAACAGGTTATTGAGAATCACAATGGTGGCAATGGGCCGATTTACCTGCTGACGAATGGCGTAGAGGGCCACCGCCGGGGGTTTTTGAGACTGGGCCAGTTGCCTCGCCTTCAGCAGCGGCACCGACAAAAGCGCGGTTTCGGTGCCCGAACAAATGGCAGAACCAAGCAACATAATTAGGATTGCGATCGCAAGCTTCAGCATGGGTGTGTTACGGGCAAACGAAACCTGGGGAAGACGCTGTTATGATTCATCTAACACAACTGTACGCTTGTGGATGCGCCTGACACAAACCCCATGACTGACTCTATTCTTAACGTTAAGAACCTTAGCGTTCACTTTGAGGTTGACCACCGGCTGATTCGTGCGGTCAACGACATATCGTTTCAGGTTCAACGGGGCCAAACCCTGGGCATTGTAGGCGAATCGGGGTCGGGCAAATCGGTCACCTCTCTGGCGGTGATGGGGTTGGTACCTACCCCCCCCGGCAAAATTGTTGGCGGCGAAATATGGCTCAATTCGGGTGACAGCGCCCCTCCTGTGAATCTCTGCAGCCTCTCAGAAAAGCAAATGCAGACCTACCGGGGCGGCGATGTCGCCATGATCTTTCAGGAACCGATGAGTTCCCTGAATCCGGTGTACACCTGCGGATTCCAGATGGTGGAAGGCATTCGCCAGCACCAGCATGTCTCTAAAGAAGCCGCTCGCAAACAGGCGATTAGTTTGCTGCAGGAAGTCAAACTGCTGCCCAAAGACGACGAACTGCAGTCTTTAATTGAGGCCGAACATCCTGACTGGGATACCGCTGCCGTGCAGGCTGAAATAGCTCAGCGCAAGCAGGCCATCCTCAACCGCTATCCCCATGAGCTTTCTGGTGGGCAAATTCAGCGGGTCATGATCGCCATGGCCATCTCTTGTAATCCGGCTTTGCTGATTGCCGACGAACCGACCACAGCCCTGGATGTAACGGTGCAGGCGACTATCCTCGATCTGCTGCGGGAGCTGCGGGATAGTCGCGGTATGTCCCTCATCTTTATCACCCATGACCTGGGCATCATTGCCGAAATTGCTGACCAGGTGGCGGTTATGTACCAGGGCAACATTGTAGAAACCGGCTCAGTTTGGGAGATTTTCTCAAATCCCCAACATCCTTACACCAAGGGTCTGCTGGCCTGTCGCCCCAAACCTGACCAGCGGCTGCAGTTGCTGCCCACCGTAGCCGACTACATGGAAGTCGAAGACGGCAACGGCGCTGGTCCGATCATTCGCGAAAAGACCATGGACGAGGCCACCCAGGCCCGGTTTCAAGCCCAGGTTACTGAGGCCGACCTGCAGCAACGGATAGAGTCGCTGGAGGCCAATGGCCCCCTGCTGGCGGTAGAAAATTTGCGGGTGGGCTACCCGGTACGGGGGGTGTTTGGCGGCACCCGTCGTCATGTCATGGCGGTGAATGATGTTTCGTTTCAAATTCAAAAAGGGGAGACCTTCGGGCTGGTGGGGGAATCCGGCTGTGGCAAGACCACCCTGGGCCGGGCGCTGCTGCGACTGGTGCCCACCATGTCTGGCAAAATCTGGTTCGAGGGGCAGGATGTGCTGGCTCAATCCCCAAAGCAACTGCGCCAGCTACGGCGAAACATGCAAATTGTGTTTCAAGACCCCTTTAGCTCCCTCGATCCCCGCATGAGCATTGGCGCTGCCATCGCCGAACCTCTACGCATCCACAGCGTGATCAAAAGTAAGCGCAACCAGCAAGAGCGTGTCGCTTACCTGCTGGAACGGGTCGGACTGCCGTCAGACTGCATGAACCGCTTTCCCCATGAGTTTTCTGGCGGTCAGCGCCAGCGGGTGTGTATTGCCCGCGCCCTGGCCCTGAATCCAAAATTCATTATTTGTGATGAGTCGGTTTCGGCCCTGGATGTGTCGGTTCAGGCCCAGGTGCTGAACCTGCTGAAAGAACTTCAGGCGGAGTTTGACCTGACCTATATCTTCATTTCCCACGACCTGGCGGTGGTGAAATTTATGAGCGATCGCATCATGGTGATGAACCAGGGCAAGGTCGAAGAAATCGGCCCCGCCGAGCAGATCTATCGCCATCCCCAGCAGGCTTACACTCAGAAACTGATTGAGGCCATTCCCACCGGTACTCTGGATCGGATTCGGGAACTACAGGAGACCCGGTTGACGGGTTAATTGGGTGAGGAGAGAGGGGTGAGGAGAGAGGGGTGAGGGGATCAGCCGACACCCAGCACCCAACACCCTTCATTTCTCGTCACAGGCTTCTGCCGTGGTCATGGCGGGGGGATAGTAGGTAACCAGGGGGACACCTGGGCGTTCGTAGAGCTGCAGGGTGACGGTCTGGGGTTCTTCTTCTACGACCACCGTCATGGTTTTGCTATCTGGTAGAGCTTCCACCTCAGAGGCCGACAGGGGGGCCTGGGCAGAGGCTGGGCTTAAACCAACCCTGAACCTTACCAACGGTGAGGTTTCAGCCGCCAGCCCTAGCGCCAGACCGGCGACCAACCCGCTCACTCCCGCTATGGGTCGCCAGGACAGGCATTGTATGGACATGGTGAATTCCTCTCGGGGCTAAGGGGCTAAAACAAAGCTGATCGCCATCAGAGCAGATGGTAATGATTGTCAGCGACTGCGGCGATTGCACCCCAGATGCTCGTGTTTTCTTAACGGTTTACGCAAGCTTTTTTCTCTGCCAGGGAAAATCTGTGACCTGGACGACCTTAAGTATTTAAACTTTCGTTAGAATAATTAATACAAGCAGTTACTTTTCTTTATTTTTATGGTTGCCCAACAACGCTTCCTCTCCCTTGGCTCGGCTATGTTTCGCCCGAATCAGTCCCCAAATGCCGCTTTTCAGATTAGCTGGACAATTCTGAGAGTCGTCGCCGGTATCGTAATGATTCATAACGGTCTGGACAAGCTAGCTAACATCGAAAGCTTTGCCCAGGCCTACGTGGCTTATCTGGGGCTGCCCTTCCCCATCACCCTGAGCTACATGGCCGCCTTCACCGAACTGATTGGTGCCCCCCTGGTGGCTCTAGGTTTCTTCACCCGTCCGGCTGCTTTTGGGCTGTTTAGCACCATGTGCGTGGCCATGTATCACCACATCTCCGTAGCGGGTTTGAGCATTCCCTATCTGGAGCTGTCTGCGCTGTATGCCGCTACCTTCTTGTTTTTTGCCATCAACGGTGCCGGTCGCTTTTCTATTGATGCGCTGATTGCCAACGGTCTGTCTGGTCTGCTGAATCAGCAAACTGAAGGCAAGCGCCAGTCTTTAGAAACCGTGTTTCAGATTTCTGAAGAGGCTGATACCGAGTCTAAGAGCTCCGTCTAGCAACTCTGCATAACCATGTAGCCTGTCTCAGACTTTGAAAATCTCGCCTTGAGTTAATGTTTTTAACCTTCAAATTATGGGTAGTGGCCCCCTTGCAACTCAGTAAGGTGCTGCTACCCATTTTTGATGGATTGACAGATTGGATGCGGTTATAGAGAACTAACTTTAAATAACTCAGCCATTAGCTTTTCGAGTTGTTTCAATCCCCTTAAAGAACCCGTAACCAACCGCCCTGCACCCATGGGGCGCTGTATAAACTGCCCTGCCAGGGTGAGAGGACGAAGAGAGCCATTTGGGTGAATTGCGCTGGCGATATTGGGCAAGTCATGGCAACAGCCATCGCTAATTACCCGCACCATGGCCAGTCTTTTGCCCTGGGGCTGCAGCACTTGCAGCATAGAGAGACTTTCCATTTCGGCCACTGTAGCGCCAAGGGTTTGGTGGAGGGTTTGTTTTTCGCTGACGGTGGTGATGATGCGATCGCATCCCGCCGCCCATCCCGTTTTTAAGCCTGGCAGTCGCTGTCGAATCCATTCATTGAGCAACCCATCAAACGGGATGGGATCTCCCTCCCCCGCTGCAGCCTGGGTGGTTTCGCAAAGCACCCTATCGCCTGGGGCCAGGTCTGGAGAGAGGCCACCGCCTAACCCCACCAGCAAATACCCGGCATTGGCGAATAGCTTGTACTTCTTGAGCCATGGCTCCAGGCTGGGCCCAGCCGCACTGCCCATGGGCAAAGGTACGATAGTCACCGCTGCTTGAACCCGCTGGCAGCCCTTTTGCACTGCCCGATATTCGGCTCCCTGGGGCACCAGGATGGTGCGGATCGGCATGGCCTGGGGGGTGTTAGAGTCTGTGGAACTATCGGGGGGCATCAGTTTTTATTTGAGCTATGGTTCCCCTGCATCTAGAGAGGGAAGCTGGATGGGAGCAAACGCTTTGACATCATCTTGATTTAGCTGATGGGCCAGGTCGGTTTCTTCCAGCTTCTCCAAAATGGGAATGATGTCGGTATAGCTGCGAACTCCCAACTGTTCTAAGTCTTCAATGGTGATGGACTCATCAGAAATCGTGCCTTTTCTTTCCAGAAAAGCCCTGACCCGTTCTTCTTGCACTGAAAGAGCAGCCCGCTCCCGAAGTTTTGGTGCAGCAACTTTCAATCCCTGGTTGAGGACTTCAGGCGTGATCAGTTCCGCCTGTAACTCAACCGCAGTGGATAAAACGGTGCCGCCCAGACGATTGAATAGCCGAGGCTTGCCCATCGAAACTTCGCAAAAGCGTGTGGCCGTCTCGGGTAGAAAGGGCAACACAGACCTGGAATCTTCTGGATCAGTGCAGTCGTTATTGATACGAGCGCTGTTCAGGTAATTGATCAGCATTTTGTAAGTCGTCGGTTGATCCATCTCTTCGAGCTTGAGCAGCAGGTCAAAAATTCCCCGTTCGGTTGTCAACAAATCTCCAGTCATGCCCATAGGGTGCCCGGTCAGCATAAACCAGGCACGACCTTTCAACATGCCCTGGGCATCGTGGATGAGTTGCCTGACAACGCTGGGGTTGCGTTTATCCAGGTCATCAATACCAATGACAACCCCCTGGGGGTATCTCTTCTGTGCCCGCTCCAGCAGGGTATCCAGGCTAACGGTAGGATAGAGCGGTTTGGTGACGGGCAAGTCTTTCTCGCCAATTTTGCCGCCAATGCCCACACTGCCGCTAATTTCTGAGCTGCGTTCTTTGAGAATTTTGGCGGTAGGAACGCCCATCTGATAGAGCTGGCGCTGTGCCCATTCGTCATCGGCCATTTCCTGGGCAACGGCAATTAGGGCTGTGGTGGCCAGGTCAAGGTCGGCTGGAAGTGAAATGTAGGTGGTCAGCATACCCGGACGCTTGCGCCGCAGTACAGACAGAACCTCTAAAAGGAAAGCACTTTTACCGATACCAAGACGACCGTAGACTAAAATGCGCCGCCTTTCACGACTTTGGAACAAGGTGAACACTTTTCGGAGTTCGTCTTCTCGCCCGGTAAACACATACTGCAGCGTTTCGCTTTCCAGGTCGATAGGGCTTTCGGTAAAGGGACTTTCCCGCAGACCCAGTCGCTCAAAACTACTGCTGACCTGATCAAATAGGTCGTCGGGAGTGGTCATACCGCTACCTCACTCAGATTGTGTTCTGCCCGTTGAGTGGTTTGGTAGAGGGCATCCACTTCTGCGACTCGGTCGGGTCTGTTGAGTTGCTGATAAAGTTCCCGAGCTTTTTCAAGTTCTGTCATACCTTTTTGGAAGTAGCCCTGGGACGCTAACACGCTCCCCAAACCATGCCGACTTTTGGCAATGCCAGGCAGGTCGTTGAGATGTTCGAACAACCGCAGAGCATCTCGATAGTAGAGCCGGGCATTGCTCCAATCGGCTAAAACTTCGTGGGCACGACCAGTTTCATACAGGGCGTTGGCATGGGCCAGGGAGTCATCACTATCTCGCAGCAGGCGAACGCTGTTGAGCAAAAGCTGCATCCCTTCCTGCCACTGGCCTTCTCGCACCAGGCGACTACCGAGCACGGTTTGGGTAGTTGGTAGAGCTTGCCAGATTTTCTCGCGATCGTAGTGCTCTGGGCTGATTGCGTCTAGGGCGGTTTTGTAAGCTTGCAGTGCTTGCTTTAAGTCTTCAGAGTTGTGGTTTTGCTCAAAGCGACGGGAGAGAGCAGTTCCTAGGCGATATTGGCTATCAATATAGTCAGGACTTCCGGGAACTGCTACATTTAGAGCTTCTTGCAGTAAGGTAACAGCTTTATCTAAATCCTGAGAGTTTTTAGTAAACTCGGATCGTTTTATAAGTGCTTCTGCTAAGTGACCTTGATTCTGAGCCCATTTAAGCGGAAAATCGTCTCTAGTAAAAACCTCAGCGGCTTCTTTATAGTACTGAATTGCTTTTGCCAGGTTATTAGCTGCTTTTGAAGTAGTATGGTTGAGATAAATGTCAGCCATGTTATGTTTACTTCTTGCCCAATCTTCTGGAGAAGTATCACGGTTAAAATATTTAAGGGATGCGTCAAGAGCCGAAATAGCTTTTTCAATATTCTCTGAACGATTACCTAATATCCTTTCTCTATAGACTAAGCCCAGATTGTTTTGCATGCCTGCCCATTCTAGTGGATAATCTTCAAATGTAATTATTTGGAGAGATAGCTTAAAGCAGGTTATTGCTTTTTCTAAATTATCAGCACGATCTCCTCTAATTCTGTCTCGATAAGAAAGGCCAAGATTATTCTGGGAGTTAGCCCAATCCTTCGGTTCATTATTGCGATCTCTCATTTGTAGAGATCTTTCAGCAGCAACTATCGATTTTTCTAGATTTTCAGCACGTTTCCCTATGATTCTATCTCGATATGCCATGCCCAAGTTGTACTGAACCGTTGACAGGATTTTCGTAAATTCATCAGAAGTAAAACTCTTTACGACAGATGTATAAGCCTTGATGGCTTTTTCCAAGTTTTCTGATCTATCACCTTGAATACGCATAGCATAAGCATTCCCCAAGTTATTCTGTGTTAATGCCCATTTTTGGGGTGAGTCTTTATAGTTCAAAAACTTTAAAGAAATTTGACATGCAGTGATACTCAGCTCAAGATTACAAGCTCGATTACCTAATGGAAACTCTTTAATATGGAAACCGAAAATTCCAAAAAGCTTAGCAGCATTCTCTCTATTTCCAAGCTTATCCTCTTCAATCAGCTTTTTAAAGACAAGAGGTAAAGCATCCAATAAGGACTCATCCAGCTTTTTTACATTAGCTTTTAGAAACTGGTAAATCTTCTCTTTGTCACCCTTGGCCTCGCTGTAGCATTTACCGAAAGCAACCATAAACCTGGTCGCGTCGCGGGTAGGTACTGCTGTTGGCTTACCAAAACCTTTGGCCATAGCGGTTTAAGTCGGCTTACTCTAGCGTCGGTTGGGTGACGTGCAGGGTGAACTAACTCAAATAGTAGACCGATCTTCTCTGAAGTGCCTATTTTTGCCCTGACCCATGCCAAGGTTAGATAAGGACAGTCATTCGGGCAGAATTTTTACGCGTTCACTCCAAATCGAATAGCCTCATGCATCGCCCCTGCGGGGGTGTTGGTATTAAAGTCATAGTCAGTTATTCGAGGTCACCCCTTCTGTCCTATGGCCAGGTCCACTTTCAGCGATACCCTGCGGAACAAATTTTTTGCCATCTCTCGGTTGGCGGTGGAGCACCCGTGGCTGACCATTTGCACCTGGTTAGGCATTGCCGTAGCCGGGCTGTTTGCCTTTAGTTCTCTAAAGTACGCCCTGTTTCCTGACTTTACCTTTCCGGTGGCGATTATCAATGCTCAGGCTCCCATTGAAACAGTTTTAGCCACCGAGGAATCCCTCACCATTCCTCTAGAAACCAGTGTTGAAGGGATCGAACCCATCAACAACGTGCTGACCACCACCTATGCAGGGCGGACGGTGATGGTGATTCGGTACCGCATCGGCACTGAACTAACCTCGGTGGTGGAACTGACCGAAGCTGCCATTGCCGGAGCCTCTTTACCAGAGGACACCGAGCTAGACGTGCTGCCTCTCAATATCAATGAGGAGGTAGCCATCAGCTATGCCCTGCTGACCGACGGGGAGTTTACGGATGACCTGATAGGTCAGGTAGAAACGGGAATCATCCCGGAGTTGGAGACCATTCCCGGCGTCCTACGGGTTGATTTACTGGGTACCGGGGCGTCTGCGGAGACTTCCACAACCGTCCTGGCAGAAACCACCTCAGACCCGACCCAAACCCCCGTTACCCTGGTGCGCTTCAACGCCGAAGATGCCCTGGCCATTCAGGTGGTGAAGCAGGGCAACGCCAATACCCTGGAAGTGGTGCGGCAAGTGGAGGATGCAGTGGCCGACCTGGCCCCAGATTTCCCAGACCTGACCCTGGAACTGGCTACTACCCAGGCTAACTACATCCGCGAGGCAACCCAGGCGACTATTGATGCCCTCTGGCTGGCCATTGCCCTGGCGATTCTGGTGATTTTCGTTTTCCTGCGCAACTGGCAGGCCACCCTGATTACCGCCGTGGTTATTCCCCTCTCCCTGCTGGCCACGTTCATTGTCATGGCCATCGCCGGGTTCAACCTGGAAACCATTACCCTGCTGGCCCTGGCCCTGGTGATTGGCATCATTGTGGATGACGCCATTGTGGAAGTGGAAAACATCATGCGCCACATGGAGGCGGGGGAGTCGCCCCGCCGGGCGGTATTGAACGCCAGTCGAGAAATTAGTTTGACGGTCTCGGTTTCAACCCTGACCATTGTGGCGGTATTTCTGCCGGTAGCCTTTATGGGGGGCACCGTAGGGCAGTTTTTCAAGCCCTTTGGCCTCACCGTCTCGGCGGCGGTGGTGGCATCCCTGCTGCTGGCCCGCACCCTAACGCCGGTGCTGGCGCTGTACTGGTTGCGAAATCGTCAGGGGCCGTTGGCCACGGAACCAGCCGCGGAGCCGCAAGCTGCAAGTACGATGCTGCTGCCGGATAGCCGTGACCAGTCAGCCATTACGCGAGGATATGCGGCCTTGCTGCAGTGGGCGCTGGGCCATCGGTGGATGGTGGTTGGGTGTGCGATCGCGGCCTTCACCGTCGGGGTTTTGCTAATTCCCCTAATTCCCACCGGGTTTATCCCCAAGCTCGACCGGGGTGAGTTCAACATTGCCTTCACCAGTCCCCTACCGGAAGTTGCAAACCCTGCAACCCAAACCCTACCAGCAGACCTGACCGGGCTTTCCCCCGAGGAACTGGCTCAGCTTCCCCCCGACATTCAGACCCCGGAGAATGCTGAGCCTCTCAACCCCCTGCAGCACATTTTGGAAAACAGTCGGGAAGTTGCCACCGAATTAGAAAACACCGTGCTGGCTGCTCCCGATGTGGCCTCAGTCTTCACCGTTATTGGCGGTCGGGGTGACCCCAACCAGGGCCAGCTTCATATCAAACTCTCCCCAGACCGAGAACTCAACACCGCCGAAATTCAGGACCAGGTGCGCAACACTCTGCCTGACCTGCCTAATGTCACCGTCAGCGTCGAAGATGTCCCCTTTATCGATTCCGGGGGCGAAAAACCGTTGGCAGTCATCCTCCAGGGCGATGACCTGGAAACCCTCTACAAGACCTCCCAAACCATTCGCGACCAGATGGCGGAATTGCCGGATTTTGTCGATGTCACCGTAACCGGAGTCGAACGAGACGGGGATACCCTCACTTCCCTTGAACGGCGCAATGGGCAACGGGTGGCCTACCTGCGGGCAAACCTGAGCGAAAATCAGGCCCTGGGAGATGCCACCAATCAGGTGGTCGCTATTGCTAACGACACCATGCCCCCCTCAGTCAGCCTGGGGCTGGGGGCAGATTCCGCCCGCATCGGCGAAGTCCTGGGGGGCTTTCTACAAACCCTCGGCTTTTCTGTCATCTGCATGTTGATCGTTTTGTTTTTGCCCTTTGGGCGGCTGCTGGAACCCCTTGTGGTTGGGCTTTCCCTGCCCCTGGCCATGGTTGGGGCCATGGTGGGCTTCTTGGTCACCCAGAGCGACTTCGGCATGGCCTCTGTGATAGGCCTGCTGTTTTTACTCGGCCTGCTCGACAAAAATGCCCTACTGCTGATGGACTATGCCAACCAACTGCGCCAGGCAGGTCTTAGCCGTACGGATGCCCTGATGAAAACCGGCCCCGTGCGCTTTCGTCCTATTCTCATGACCACCGCCTCTACCATTCTGGGAATGCTGCCCCTCGCCCTGGGCTGGGGAGCCGGGGCCGAGCTGCGCCAACCCATGGCCGTCGCCATTATTGGAGGGCTGATTACTTCAACGTTGCTCAGCCTGCTGGTGGTCCCGGTTCTTTATACATTGCTGGAAGATGGATGGATGGCATTGAAGGGGAAGTAGGGAGGTTGGAATGGTGGGAGGGTGGGAGGGTGGAAGAGTGGGAGGGTGGGAGAGTGGGAGGGTGGGAGGGTATCGGGAGTGTTCGGAATCTTGTGGAATAGGCATCCTGCCTGTCCCAGCTAAGCAGGCGAGACGCCTGCCCTACAAGGCTTGCGGAAAACTTGATGGATCGGCTTGTTGGCCCTTACACAAAAATCAGATCACTCTCGGGTATCTGACACCCGATACCCGATACCCAACATCCGATACCCGACACCCGATACCCGGCACCCGATACCCGACACCCAGAACCCAAAACCCAACTTCTGCCCCATCTACTCTCCCACCCATCTACCCTCCCACCCATCTACTCTCCCACCCATCTACTCTCCCACCCATCTACCCTCCCACCCCCACTCCCCTGCTCCGATATAGAATTGTTAAAAGAATCCTCTAAACTCCGACCGGAATACCGGGGTTTATGGGAATATACAGTTAAGGCGGTCTTTGCGGTCGCCTTCATAGTGTTCTGTTGAGACTTCAGGAAGATTTAGATATGGCGCTTCAACTTGGAGACCAGGTTCCCAACTTCACCCAACAAACCACCGAAGGTGAAATTGACTTTTACAATTGGGCTGGCGACAACTGGGTCGTTCTTTTCTCGCACCCTGCTGACTACACCCCCGTTTGCACCACTGAGTTGGGCAGCGTAGCCAAGCTCAAGGGCGAATTTGAAAAGCGCAACGCCAAGGTTATTGCCCTCAGCGTTGACGATGTCGATGCCCACAAGGGTTGGATTGGCGACATTGAAGAAACCCAGGGTACCGTCGTTAACTATCCCATCATTGCCGATGGCGATAAAAAGGTATCTAACCTTTATGACATGATTCACCCCAATGCAGATGCCAAAGTGACCGTCCGCAGCGTCTTCATTATTGACCCCAACAAGAAGCTGCGTCTCACCATCACCTATCCCCCCAGCACTGGCCGTAACTTCGGCGAGATTTTGCGGGTGCTAGATTCTCTGCAACTGACCGATAACTACAGCGTAGCCACCCCGGTAGATTGGAAAGACGGAGATGATGTAGTGGTTTCTCCCCAAATTCCTACCGAAGAAGCCAAGCAGCGCTTCCCCAAGGGCGTGACCGAAATCAAGCCCTATCTGCGCATGACGCCCCAGCCTAATAAATAAGCGGTTGCCGGGTAACCTGTGATATAGCGGTAGTCGTTTTCCTCAGCTCATCAACACCTGATTGATTAGGTTGATGAAGTTTCGCCCTTTACCCCTCTTAAGCAGGGGGGCAAAGGGAGCTTCAAGATGGGCTTTATGCGAGCGAGATCCGCTGGATCAATCCTTAAAAGAGGCTGTTCGCGGCCTCTTTTTTGTGCTTAGGAACGGGGATTCAATAACGTGGGATAGCCATCTCGGCTATCCAAAAGCAGGCAGGATGCCTGCCCTACAAAAATTGGATGTTATACCAAGTCCAGCTCGAAATCTGGAGTTTTCTCTAAGGCAAAACTCTACTTCTGGACCTGGACGAGGTTGATAAAATCCTCATTCCTTAGTCTATTCCCAATCGACCTGCTGAATACGGTCTACGTAGTCCAGGTTGGCCAGTTCCAGCAGCACCAGGCGAAACTCGTCCTGATGGGTGTTGCCAATGGTGAGAATCTGGTTTTCGGTACACCCAATTCGACCGGCACTAGTGGGGAAAAAATTCACCGATGGGTCAATGGTTTGCACTTCTGTGGCATACTGCTCCCCCTGGGGAATGCAAAACTCATAGTCCAGGGAGCGTTTGCCATCGGCGGGACCATAAAGACCGTATTCATCAAATTGATTCAGGTCAAAGGTAATCTTTTCCAGGGCTGAAGGATCAGGTTCTGGGATTGATACAGGTTGGCAACCCAACAGAGCCAGACCAGCCAGTCCTGAAACAACAAGTTTTTGCGGCAACATACTCAACATTATCGGCGTTCTCTTCATTTTGGTGAAATAAAAAATCAATCATGCAAGATAGCCTTCCCGCTGGCCTAAGGAGATTTCTTGAAACAAAATTACCTGTTTTGTGAGGCACTTCCAAAGGGTGCAGGGCCTGCGCCCTTACTCGGTGGTATTTTCTTTTCAAGAATTCTCCTAAAAGCAGGTTGGCGTTCTGCACTGCAAAAATGGCAGCCGATGCAATTCTGCTTTCTAAAAGCCGGTATTATTCATCACCCACTCTTGAATAATCTCCTGATAACGGGCGATCAGCACGCCTCCTAAAAATCCCATGCCGTGCCCCACCCATGATTTACCCCGCTGCAGAGGCAGCAGCCCCCACAGGGCACCGCTGTAAAGCAAACCCACAAACACCGAGGCGGCCATAGCAGGAAAGCTGCGTTCAAAATAGCCTCGAAACAATAGATATCCCAGGAAGCCAAAGACCACACCGCTGGCCCCTAAGTGCTTGGTGTTGGGGCGTCCTAATAACCAGATGCCCACCCCGCTAACCAACCAGGTACCAATGGTAACTATGCTTAGTACCTCCAGCCCCTGCAACAAAATAATGGTGCCAAGAATGGCAAAGGGTCCCGAATTAGCCGCCAGATGCTTAAAATTGCTGTGCAGTAGAGGGGCAACGGCAATGCCAGGAAGCCCCGCCAGCTTGCGAGGGCGAATGCTGAGATGAGCAAACACCTGACGAAAAAACAGTGCATCCATAATCGATAGCACCCACATCAAAATCAGCAGGTACACCAATAGGGCCATGCCCGAGCGAAAGTCCCCCGGCACAACCTTCATCCAGGGGGGTTCGGTGGTTTGAAGCAGCACCCAGGGGAAGATTCCCTTCATGCCAGTACCTCCGCCAGGGCAGGATTGAGATAGCTGGCCAGGGTTTGGGCGTCTACGCCTAGTTGCGTTTGGTCCTGTGCCGCCCGTTTAGCCGCCTGGGCATGCCACCAGGCCGCAACGATGGCAGCATCTAACACCCGATCACTCTGCGGATCCGCCGCCATATACTGGGCCAGCAGTGCCGCTGCCAAGCCTGTCAACACATCCCCGCTGCCGCCTCGAGCCAGGGCGGGGGTGCTGTCGTCGATATACCAGATGCGACCATCAGGATGGGCAACGGTGGTACAAGCGCCCTTCAAGAGAATGACGGCATTGCTCTGGTGGGCAGCGCTGTGGGCGGCATCGGTCGTGTCTGCAGAAGCGGCATGAATGTCTGGAAATAGCCGCTTAAATTCGCCGGGATGGGGAGTCAGCAGGGTGGGAGCCGGTCGTGTTGATAATGCTTCTAAAGGGTTCAGCTCAGCCAGCAGGTTGAGGCCATCGGCATCTAGCACCAGGGGACTGGGGGCCTCCAGAACGGTCTTGACCACGGCTAGCGCTCCACGGGAAAGGCCAGGACCGCAGGCGATGGCATCATATTTGTCAAATTCCAGGTCTTCGGGGAGGTTGGCCATGGCCCCCGTCTCTGTCTCTGGGCAGCCCACGACCAGGGCTTCCGGCAACTTTTCCACAACAGACAATCGTAGAGATTCGGGCACCGCCAGGGTCAGCATTCCCACTCCACTGCCTCGGGCACCCAGCCCGGTGAGCATGGCGGCCCCAACAAACTGTCGAGACCCGGCCACAATCAACAGATGGCCAACTCGATACTTGTGGGTGTCGGGGTTTCGGGGCAGAGGCAATCGCTGTCGGGCCGTTTCGCGGGTCATCCGTTGAACCTGGGGAGGATCAGCTAACACCGCGTTAATGGCCGTTTGAGGAATATCACAATCAAGCAAGTGCCGTTGCCCCAGATGGGCCAGGGCATGGCTCTGGCAAAAGGCCCGCTTCCACAGGCCCAAACATAGGGTATGGGTGGCCTGGATGGCGGTGCCCAATACTTTTCCGGTATCGGTATGCAGCCCCGAAGGCAAATCGATACTGACGATGGGGCATGGCCAGGTATTGATCTGGTTCACCAGATCGGCGAGATGTCCCTCCAGGGGACGCTCTAGCCCAAAGCCAAACAGCCCGTCTATCAACAGGTCACAGTTCTGCAGCGGCTGCCCGTCCTGAGCGATGGCTATTCCAAGACTTTGCGCAAACCGCAGGTGGTCAGCGGTCAGGGGTTTTTGCTTAGCTAAAGGGCAATGCACCACCACCTGATAGCCTCTGAACCAGAGTTCTCGGGCCACCACCAGGGCATCGCCGCCATTGTGCCCCGGTCCAACCAGTACACCGACGTGGCCATGGGTCGCACGGGGATAGTGGCTGACAATCCAGCCGGTAATCAACCCTGCCACTTTTTCCATCAGCGCCGGGACGGGCATACCCCGGTCAAACATCAAACCTTCGATGCGCTGCATCTGGTCAGCAGTGATGACGATGCTGTGGATGCGATCGCGATGGAGTTGGGGTGCCATAGGTGAGGACTACATGAATCTCTTCCCTATGGATCGTAGTGCACCCGAGAATTTGCAATACCTGCATCGCGATAGAACTGCCGCCATTGAAAGGCTAATTCCCGATCCTCAAACGGCCCAACGGCAACATGGGGGCCTCTGGGGGTGAGGCGCTGCTGAACGCGGTCGGCAGGCGTTCCCAGTTGAATGATCTGGGTGCTGAGTTCGGGCAAATTGTTCTCAGGCGTCGGGATCACCACATAATACGGGGCACTAATGCGGGCGCTTCCCGGTGGAATTGCCGCCGCCGCCCCCGGAGGGGTGGTATTGACCGGGTACGAACCAGGGCCAGGAGGTACGCTGGAGGCTAACTCTTGACCAAACTCCACGGGTCTTTGACCTGGAATAGTCGGCGCAGCCGCCGCCGAAGGCATGGTTGACGTGACCGGGGGTAATTGAGTTGTCGCTGGTGCGGTTGAGGTTACGGGGGGCAGTTGAGGGACCGGTTGGGTGTCGGCCATCCCTTGATTTAGCTCAGGAACCGCACCCGTTGGGATGGGGGGCAGTGCACCATTAGATGCATAGATTTCTGGAGACTGTATCGGGGTCTGAGCGTAATAGGGAAAAGCCGTTGGCACTTCAGCAACGGTCGCACCAATGCCCTGCCTAGAGAGTTCATTCAGCCGACTGTTGGCGTTTTGTGGTGAGTTGAAGCGCCCTGCCTGAATGACGGTTTGCCCCTGATGATTGGTGCGAAATGCCGTGGGTTCCACCATGCGGACCTGTTCCAACAGCAGGTCACTGCCACCATTGACAAACACCACATACTGCTGGCCCGAGACATTTTGATTGCCCATACCAGCGGAACTGCCTGCCGAAGAGGGCGGTATGGCCCCCGAACTGGGCACCGGAATGGCTCCATCCGGAGGGGGTGGGACCAGGTCATAGGTTTGAGCCAGCTCTACCGAACCAGTGGATGCTGCCGTTTGGGCGAGGGCAGGGGCGACTCCAACCCCGGTTAGGCACATGCAGGAAACCACCCAGGAAGTTTGGCGGAACGTTTTCCTGTTAACCGGCAGCACTCTTATCCCCAAACGATGAACCCATCGATGCAATTGTTGTTTCACCATTTATTTCTCCTGCCCGAGGCGATATCCCTATCCAAGGGTGAGCTACCCCACAAATTGCAGTAAAGCTCTACTTGAGTCAGTCAACCACTGAGTTGCGGCTTATTAGTCTAAACCCCTGCCCAGAGGAAGTTAGTTTCAATCATGTGGATGTTAGCGCAGAATTGAAAAACTGCACCGCAATCTTTGACCGCTGCCCAGAATTTGCTCGGGATTACGCAATCTAAAGGTAGTAGGAAAGGGTGCATCCCAGTTTTGCAAGTCTGCCCTCATCCCCCAACCCCTGCTGCTTCGCACGGTCTCAGACCTACGCGCGTCCTATGTCCTTCGGACAGCAAGCAACGGCCTACTCCCAAAAT
>Ga0008836_100127_pt1 | contig 74572 bp, 62 predicted proteins | sample HotLakConsUCCR28_FD_62214 | JGI IMG/M metagenome (GOLD analysis project Ga0008836, IMG submission 62214) | Hypersaline microbial mat communities from Hot Lake, Washington, USA - Hot Lake Consortium UCC-R28 (Hybrid Assembly) ... | reverse complement strand
TCGACCATTCGGGTATAATCTTTGTCCCACTCGTGTTCATACCGATCGCCCATAAAGGCTTCAGGCAAACCGGGAGGGCCAACTTCAGGAGCGGAATGGGTGTGCGTGACTGTCCACCAAATATTCAAAACGGGTATACCAAACTTACTTTGAATCTTTTCCGCAACCCGATCGTATTCGGCCGGAGACACCAAGCAAATATCCGAGGATATCAGACAAAAGGTGTCATCCCCATCATCCAAAATCAAAACCTTGTGGTAAATTTCATCTAATACCCCGGTAGATTTTCTGGGACCATATCCCAGCAGCCATTGGCTATCTTCCGGAGTGATGCTTGTTTTGACAACTGCCGCTTTGAGGCTTTGAGCCATACCGGTTTGAAAACCAGGCAGTGAAAACTGCAGCAACACAATAATCAAAAACAAGAGGGAAATAGGGCCTTTTTGCATTTTCAATGGTATTTGAAATTTTGGAATCTTATTGTTGCCTATTCAACCTAATTCCTGTAATATTGCAGGCAAGAATCAGGTCGTTAGCTCAGTTGGTTCAGAGCGCTGCCTTGACAGGGCAGAGGTCACCAGTTCGAGCCTGGTACGACCTACTTTTTATTCTTCAATTATTGATGACGTTCAAGTTTTCTCTGAAGGAAATCCACCTCTTCTTTCAATGCCTTGATTTTTTCCTGTAAATGGACAATGGCCTCAAGACCTTCTAAGTTGATTTCCATTTCGTAATGCAATCTGGATAGCTTTTCCAAATCTGATACCTGATCCGGCAGGATATAGCTTTTCTCTTCTACTATCACCACCTCACAAAGGCCATAATCAGATAGTTTTTGTACAAAAGCGATTTCTACCCCACAGGTTTTACAAAACAAATCAATGGGTATATAAGATTCGTCCGGGTTATTCATGTGCTTTCAGGTTTGCCAATTGAGTAAACAGCTTTTTTTCTTCTTCGCTAAGGTTTTTCGGGATTTTGATATGATAAGTTAAAAATAAATCTCCAAAAAGCCCTTCATTTTTATATCGGGGGAAGCCTTTTCCTTTCAATTTTACCTTGGTCCCATTCTGGGTACCCGGAGGGATATTCAATTTAACCTTGCCATTAAGCGTCTCTACAATGATTTCCCCTCCCAGAACGGCCGTATATAAATCCAGCTTTTCAGTTTTAAACAAATCCTTACCCTCTCTTTTGTAAGTAGGATCCGGTAAAATCTTAAAAGTAATGTAGAGATCACCTTTAGGCCCCCCATTGACTCCTTCTCCCCCATGCCCTTTAATCTTGATGGTTTGTCCATCTTCCACCCCGGCATGAATGGTCAACCTGATTTTCTTGCCATTGGTATCCAAGGTGCGCTTATGCGTTTTATAAACCTCCCTTAAAGGTAATTCCAGGCTGGCATTGAGGTCCTGTCCTTTAAATCGAATCCTGGACTCTGATCTGCTACCGCTTCCTCCAAAAAGGGACTCGAAAAAATCGGAAAATCCTCCCTGCCCAAATGCCTGTTCAAAATCCTCGGCACTGTATTGCTGCGATCTGCTCCTTCCCTGACCCTGCTGAGCTCCTCCTTGCTGATAGGCTTCTGCATGTTTCCAGTCCTTCCCAAATTGATCGTACTTTTTCCTTTTTTCCGGATCACTCAGGACCTCATTGGCTTCATTGATAGCTTGAAACTTTTTTTGCGATTCCTTGTCATCAGGATTGAGATCAGGATGATATTTCCTGGCCAGTTTCCTATAGGCTTTTTTTATTTCTTCCTGGCTGGCATCTCTGGAGACTTCCAGCAGGCTGTAATAATCTATAAAATCCATTTTCCACTAGTCTTTTTGCTGACCATTTTTGTGTTAAAATTGCTCTAATACTTCTATCCTTTTTTCTATGGGTGGATGAGTTGCAAACAAGCCGGTAATGGCTGATAAAATACCGGAAGATTTATCCGGTCTGTTTTCAATAAACAATTCGGCAACATCATCACTTTTAACCGATTGAACCCGGTAGTTTCCGGAGATTTTCTTTAAGGCTGCTGCCAGGGCCCATGGTTTCTTTGTCATTTCTGCTGCACCGCTATCGGCCATGTATTCTCTTTTCCTGGAAATGGCAAACCTAAACAGCATGCTCAACAGAAATGCAATAAAGGCAATCACCATGGCGATCAGCATGGCCCGGTTATCATTTTTACCCCTTCTCCGTCCGGCACCGTACAGCATACTTCTGAAAAGAATCTGAGCAATAAAAGAGAAGATTCCCACAAAAATGATGGAGATGATCAGCAACCTGACATCCTTGTTGCGAATATGCATCAACTCATGGGCGATGACTCCCTCCAATTCCTCATCATTGAGCTTATCGATAATACCCCTGGTTAAGGTTACCGTATAGGTTTTTTCATTGATACCACTGGCAAAAGCATTCAGTGCCTGGTCTTCTATGATGTTTACCTTTGGCATTCTCATGCCCTTGCTGATGCAGAGGTTTTCTACCAGATTGTACACCCGCATGTTTTCCTTTCTTTCCAAAGGTTTAGCTCCTGCCGCACCGCTGATCATTTTTGTATGAAAGAAAAAGGCAACCACAAACCAAATGGCCACCGCAATCAATACGCCAGGGATGGTATCCAGGAAAATATCATTAATGGAAGCATTGGTATTCTCCGGAGGTAGGGTAAAATATAGAAAGGCATATACTGCTGCCAGAATTAACAGCGGAAAGCCCAGCAATAGCAAAACAGACCGCATATTATTTCTTCTGATTTGGGTCTGAATCCCAATATAAGTAGCCATTTATGGGTTAAAATTTTATTTCAGGCGCCTGGTCCAATCTTTCTCTTTCCGCATTTCCTACATCAAACATCGTTTCGGTATGAAAACCAAACATGCCGGCGATCAGATTGGAAGGAAAGCTTTGCACGGCAACATTGTATTCTTTGGTAGCAGAGTTAAAATACCTCCTGGCGGCGGCCAGTTTATTCTCCACATCAGAGATCTCATTTTGGAGTTGTAAAAAATTGGTATTTGCTTTTAGATCGGGATAGGCCTCCACCTGGATCTGTAATCCTTGCAGCGCAGCACCTAATTCCTGTTCTGCAGCGATTTTACCATCAATGGTAGAAGCTTTCATTGCCCTGGACCTTGCTTCGGTAACCCGGGTCAGGACCCCTGCTTCATGTTCCATGTATCCTTTTACACTACTCACCAACTGTGGAATAAGGTCATGTCTTTGTTTGAGTTGCACATCAATGTCAGCAAAAGCATTTTCCCGGTTATTCTTATAGGCAACCAGTTTATTATAAAGTGAAACGATGAAAATACCGATTAGTACGGCAACAATAACGATAATTAGTGTAGTACTCATAGTCTGGGGTTTTATCCAATAAAGTCTGAATATACAAAAATTGGGATTTATTCTTATATTTAATGCCTTATAACTTCAATTTTAAGCTTATGAAAAAATTTATCGGCCCTGGAATCGTTCTGCTGGTCATTATCCTTGCCGGAGTTTTTTGGTGGAGGTATTATTTCGTTTTTGCCGAAGGAGTAAAAGCCGGTAATTTGAATTACTTTGAAAAAAAGGGATTTATTTTCAAGACCTGGGAAGGTCGTTTGGTTCAGGATGGATTTCAAAGCCCAAACCCCGGTGCCCTGCAAAGCAATGAATTTCGGTTTAGTGCCACTGAAGGTGATTCCGTATCCATGATACTGGAAAGGTCAGGAGGAAAATTTGTAGAGCTCAGGTATAAGGAATACCTGAACCCCATTCCCTGGAGAGGGGCAAGTGAATATGTGGTCACCGAGGTTTTGGAAGTAGGTGATGACAGAGATTCCGGCTTGCCTATGCAATGAGAAAAAAAGGCGAAAACACCCTGTTTTCGCCTTTGATATTCTAATAAAACATTTCACCTTTAGGAAGGATCGCCCAATTTGACGTTTTTCATTTCTTCCTGTTCCATAAAAGGCTGGTTTCTCACCCTTTTGCCAGAGGCCTTGAAAATGGCATTGGCTATTGCCCCTCCTGTTGGCGGTAAGGCAGGCTCTCCCAGCCCAGTGGGATCTATTCCATTTTTGATAAAATGGGTTTCTATTTCAGGAATCTCCTTCATTTTGATCAAACGGTAAGAATCAAAGTTTTTCTGGTCTGAAATACCATCCGTGAAGGTCATGTTGGTAAACATGGCATGTCCCATACCATCAACCATTCCCCCTCTTACCTGTTGATCAGCTCCCGTAGGATTGACCACTATGCCACAATCGGTCACAGCATATATTTTATCAAGAACGGGTGCTCCGTTGACCATTCTCGCCTCGGCCACCTGGCCAACATAAGATCTATGGGAAAAATACACACTAATACCTTGGGAAACACCCTGCTTTTTACCCCATCCGGATTTTTCCGCCACAGTTTCTACTACTTTCTTCATCCTGTCTATCTCGTAATGGATCTCTCCTACCGGATTGGATTTTGCTCTATCCAATAATTCCAACCGAAATGCCACCGGGTCTTTTCCGGCAGCTTCAGCTACTTCGTCTAAGAAGGACTGCTCCGCAAAAGCGAGGAAGTTGGTGATGGGTGCCCGCCAGGCATTGGTAGTAATCGGAGATTTATACTCCAATGACTCTATCAAAAGGTTATCTACCGATCCTGATGGAAAGTTATTCTCCCGGGTACAATTGCCAGCATTGATCCCAACGCCTCTCAATTTGTATCCAATCAGCTTGTTATCGCTATCCAGGGCTGCTTCAAACCTGTATTTCACGGCAGGACGATAGGCTCCTCCGGTGATGTCATCTTCCCTGGACCAGGTCAATTTTACCGGGGCATTGAGCATTTTCGATAATTCTACCGCTTCTTCAACAAAATCGGCCCTAAGTCTTCTACCAAATCCGCCTCCCAAACGGGTCATCTCCACAGTCACCTTGTCTGGTGAAATACCACAGATCTCAGCCGCTGCATTTCTTGCCCGGTCCGGGGTTTGTGTAGGACCAACCAATTCTACCCCATCGGCTTTTACATGGGCAAAAAAGTTCATGGGTTCCATCGGACTATGGGATAAAAACGGACATTGATACTCACTTTTTACCACCTTGGCAGCGGTCCTAAAAGCCGCATTTACATCCCCATCCTGCCGCTTGACGTCTCCTTTTCCAGTATTCAACATGTCATCAAATATCTGGTTGTGGTAGGCAGTGGACTCGAGTTTACCGTCTATAGGTTCATATTGTACTTTTAACTGCTTCCTGGCTTTCATCAAAGGCCAGGTAGCTTCCCCAATAATGGCTACGTTTTCCTTAAATGTAACCACATCTTTCACTCCTTTGATTTTTTTGGCGGCCTCAGCATCTACTGATTTAAGCTTCATGCCAAAAGGAGGACGCTGAATCATGGCGTGAACCATCCCTTCCCGGTAAATATCCAGGCCATACAATGGCTGCCCGGTAAACATGGCCTTGTTGTCTACATTTTTAACCGGGGTACCGATGATTTTAAAATCATTGATGTTTTTTAGTTTTACATTTTCCGGAACCGGAACAAGAGCAGCTTCATTTGCCAATTCTCCATAGGTTAATTTTTTCGACCCATGAATTACCTGCCCATTTTCCGTTTTCAAGTCGTTTATGGAAACCCCCAGCCGTTTGGCAGCCGCTTCCAACAGCATTTGCCTTGCCGTAGCTCCGGCAGTTCGTAATCTTTCCCAGGAGTGTGGCATGGCTCCTGAGCCTCCCGTCACCTGACGGTCATATTTTTCAGTATCCAGAAAAGCTTGTTGCACCCTTACCTTAGACCAGTCAACATCCAGTTCTTCGGCTACTATCATCGGAAATGAAGTTTTGATATTCTGACCCAGCTCTGGGTTGGGCGAATATATAACCACATGATCTGTAGGTGAAATGGATAAATAACTATTGAAATTCAAGGCACTGTTCAACACTTCCTCATCACTGACCACCTTCATTTTAGGGGAGTCACAACCAGACCAGTTAAACCCAATCAAAAGCCCACCGCCTGCAGTGGCAGCAATTTTCAAGAAATCTCTTCTATTTGTTTTCAATCCTTTTTCCATGGTTATTTGGTTTTAGCTGATGCCAACTTTACTGCCTCTTTGATTCTGTGATAGGTACCGCACCTGCAAATATTGGCATTCATACCTTCCACAATTTCTTCATCACTAGGTGCAGCATTCTTTTTGAGAAGTGCCGCAGCAGTCATGATCTGACCTGCCTGACAGTAGCCACACTGTGCCACATCCACCTCTTCCCATGCCTGTTGCACCGGATGATCTCCCTTTTCTGACAACCCCTCTATGGTAGTCACCTTATCATCCTTTACGGCAGAAATGGGTAAGACACAAGACCTTACTGCTTCATCATTGATATGCACGGTACAAGCACCACATTGGGCAATGCCACAGGAATACTTGGTCCCTACCAGCCCGAGGTTGTCACGGAGAACCCACAATAAAGGGGTGTCTTCATCGACATCCACCTCATAGCTTTTTCCGTTGATTTGAAGTTTGTAGTTAGCCATTTTTTTCTTAATGTTAATTTTTGAATTTAAAGTTTTATCAGTTGTAATTCAATTGATTGCTATTTCAATGGTTATATGCTGGGATAACTTGCCAGGATTTTAGAAATCTTTAATTGATAGACAGTTATCAAAGACTATAGCCTTTAAATTTGGTTGGAATTTAATAAAAATCAGAGAAAATTTAAGGGCAAATATAGAAATGATGCAAAATGAAGCCTGAAAAACAGTTATCAATAATTGATCTAATTTACCAAAGCCCAAAACCAAAAAATCTATTTATTCCCAGCCGCATATTTTTTTTAAAAAAAGGCAAATAATTTTTTTGAACTTCTATTTTTAATAATTAAATTTTGATATCAATAAAACCAACATTATTTTTCTTTTGCCCTATAACTAAAATATGCCAAATGAACAGGTTTTTAGGACTTCTGCTGCTAGGTTTGGTGGTTCTTGTCATTGCTTTCTTTATATATAATCCCCAGTCCTTAGAAGATATTTGGATGTGGGTCATCGGGTTTATTGGTTATGTCATTTACTTCCTGAAAAAAGGTGCCCAATCCATAAAGGATTTTTTCAGGGGGAGAGGCCCTTCCCGGTCAGTAGTCCTTGAAGAAAAAAGGGCAACCCAGACCAAGGTTCCCCTAACGCAGCTGAACCAGAAAGAACCTGATATTTCCAGCCTGGAGAGATTGCTCAGTAAGGCTCAGCAGGAAGAAGAAAGTCTTTCTCATTCAGACCTTACAGTATTGAGGTACCTGGATGACGGACTCACCACACTGGGCTTGCTGTTTATTGATGGGCGCTTTTTTGCCTATACCCTGGAGGATACCCACAGGGATAAAAAGATTTCCGGCAATACCCGAATTCCCGAAGGCAGGTACCCCTTATCCTTTAACCAGAATTTAACCGAATTAACCCAAAGATACCGCAAGCGTTTCCCTTGGTTTGAATACCATATTGAAATCAAAAATATCCCGAACTATGATTTGGTTTACATCCATATAGGCAATACCCATCAGGATACCCGGGGATGTATATTATTGGCTGACGGAGTCAATACAGCATCTAAAGAAAAAATGGTGACTCATTCCCAAAAGGCCTACGAACGGTTTTATAAAGCCATATATCCAAGAGTAAGTTCCAATACACCCCTTAGCATCCGGATTTTAGATGAAAGCTGGGTAAAAAGGGCTACCATAAAAACAAACCATTTACAGGCTGTCCCCCAGACCTGAATAAATTCATTTTACAGACACTGACAGTAACTATGGAAACGGATAAAGAAAACAATAAAGGTTCCCAGGAAAAAAACAAAGGTATTTCAGAAAGAAAATATTTGTACATCCATATTGGGTCAATACTACTGATCATGTTGGCAGTACTCCTATTTATTGTCCCTGGTATGGAAACAACCAATCAATTACTGGGTTCGGGATTGGTAATTGTGACTGCATTGATATTTATTTATGGCCTATTGGCCAGGTATTTTGGTCCAAAAACAAAGGACAGAAATCCAAATTTCAACCCGTACCATACTTTCTTTTTTAAAGGTACCGTCATATTATCCTCCGTTTTGGTGATTTTTGGTATCCTGGGAGCCTTTTTCGTCTATGTGGAATATGATAATCTTTTCCAGGCAGTGGGCTTGGCCACCTCTGTCGTATGGATTGCTTTATTCCTGATTTATTTTATGTGGTCAGTATACCATTACAATATCAATTACGGGTTGACAGACCAGGATTGGCAGCGTATATACGATGCAAAGGACCGGTACAGTCAGGGTTTGCCTGTAAAGGCTTCTGAAATGTCCATGCCTGATCACAATCCCTATCGGAGCCAGACTTTTGGACTTCCTCCCGGAACGGTGCGCGGAATGATCGCATTTACCTTGTTAATGGGCGGTATGGCACTGTTGATCGTAAGCTTTGGAACCCAATATACGGGAGTGGATGCCGCCTTGCTGAGTCAGCAATTTGAATTCTTTGAAACGGCTTTTCTGATGATGATTGCATTTTACTTTGGAGATAAATCACTCAAATATTTGCAAAACAGGTGGGTACCAAGAAATCGTCCCGAAGAAAATGAAAAAGGGGAAGGTAAATCTCCCGGTACCCCAGCTGCTTCCAAAAGGGATGTACCAGCGCATCCCTTAAGTAGTTTGGATATGGACAACAGTCTTTTTGCCATGGAGGATACCGGCTTTGAGCAAAAGGAGGAAACATCCAAAAGTGAATTGACTGACCAGCGGATATCTTTATCCACCTCATTTGATAATAAGCAGGACGATTTGATGTATAGGGAGGAATACGTGCAAATCAAAGACAATGTCAACAGTAAAATTTTAAGTGATATGGATATCCGGCTTGCTTTGGATGAGTTGGAGCAGCGGGATAATATCAAAATCAGTCTGCCGGTTATCAAGGCCATCGTCACAGTAGAATCGGCAGGAAGAGGACATCTACATGACGGCAGGGCAAAAATTCTTTTTGAAGGACATAAATTCTGGTACTGGCTCGAAAAATTCGGCAAAGATCCCAAAGCCTTGAGCCAGGGAAAAGAACACATTATTTATGAAAAGTGGACGAGAAAACATTACCGGGTCGGTACCGCTGAATATGAACGCCTGGAAGAAGCCAGAAGTATCGATCCCAAAGCGGCCGTATATGCTACTTCCTGGGGACTGTTTCAGATCCTGGGGGAGAACATGGAACACCACATCAAGGGTAGAAAATACAAAAGCGTGACGGAGTTTGAGGAGCGCCAACATGAATCGGAATATTACCATTTTTTGGATTTTCTGGAGTTTATTAAATCCAAGAAGGTCAGAGGCAAGGCATTGATAGATTACATATCAGAAGAAAAGCAGGACAACTACGACTGGGAGGCTTTTGCTTATGGGTACAATGGAAGCGGTTACAAGGTCAACCAATACCATATCAAAATGAAAAATCACTACGAAAAATTCAAAAAAGAGGGAACATGGTTGACATAAAATGGACGGTAACGGCCCTTGGATGCACCTTGTTCCTTTCCTTTACCGCTTGTGAACAAGATGAAAGGGGGCTTGTCATAGGGAAAATCCAGCAGGCCAGTGATTTGGTGGTTTCCGAATTCGTGGTAGATAAAGTAGTCTTTGGAAAAAAAACAAAGAACATCTTGTTTATCCCGCTGAATGAAGCCTCTTTTCTGGCCTATTCCAGGGCAAAGATAAAAACAGGAATCAACCTGGATAAGATCGGTGAGGAGGACATCTTGATAGAGGGTAAAAAAATTACCCTGAAACTACCACCCATAGAAGTGCTTAATTTTTCCTATCCCCCTGAAGATTTTGTTGAAGACACCCTGATTTCCAATCCTGAACGTTTTCTCAATGATATCAACCTGGAGGATCAGGAAACCTTTTTCAGGATGGCTGAAATGGATATCAGAGACAACCTACCCTATATGGGATTGGTAACTACCAGTCAGAACCATGTGCGGGAACTCATTCAAATGGTACTGAAAAGTTTTGATTTTGAAGAGATCTATATCCAATTTGAAAACGATTCCCTTTTAATCCGTCAAATAAACAGTCCCGATAACCTGATGAACCCATGATTAGGCAAATCCTCCATAGCGGCCGGTTTATTTTGGAAATCCTTTTGGTGGGAGCATTGGTTGTGTTGTTTTTTTGGTGGAACCCACTGCATATTTTCGGAGGAAAGCCTGAACTACAGCCAACAGCAAACATTGTTTCTGAAATTCGTGAAGTTGGTGAAATGATTACGGCTGAGTACTATGGGGAAGTATTGGCATCCATAGATGAGGCCCAAATTAACCTACTGGAGGAAGAAGATATCAGATCCCAGTCTGAATACATGTATCAGGAAATAAAAACTGCTCTGGAAAACCTGAGAAACTTTCACACACTTTCAGCTGAAAACAGGCTATCCATTGGAAATGAAGGCAATAGTCTCAATCGCAGGGAAAGAAAAAGATTACTTATCGATCCAGTCAATCAGAAAAATATACTTGAAAAACTCTATTTCCTGGAAGATTGGGCCAATACCAGTCAAATGGCCTTGTATGATGAGGTGTTTCATTTCATCGGTCTGGAAGCTGGGATCATCCGTTCCGGCAACTCCATTTCCGATAAGCAAACGAGACAAGTCCTCATGAGATGGTACGAAAGGCCTGAAAACGATTGGTGGCAACCTGATGGATTTGTCACTGATTTTTTTGAAAACAGACTATCCAACTTATCACGAAGGGAGTCCAGGAAAAAGCTGGCCATGATAGGTCGGGGAACCGTAAAGGCAGGGTTTGATTTTAAAGATTTGGATCAAAGCATGTATCATTTCAATGAGGATATGGGCGAACTCCATTTTTTTGGTCTTGCACCACAAATCCTCAATGCTGACATCAATCCCTGGTTTATTCCGGAAAAGGGAATCCCCGGGTTTGATATCCTGACCTACAATGGCAAGGTTGATTTTAAAGACAGTAGAAAAGTAAAAATTTATGCTGTTCAAAAGCTAAGGACCAATGCCCGCAATGCCGGGATAATTGAGCAGGCTGAAAAAAATGGGGCTGAAACCCTAAGTCGTCTATTTTCATTGCTGACCGGTAAAGAAATAAAGAAAGTCATTTTCCACCACGACAAAACCATTCAATTAACCAAAGAAATTAAAGCTGACCGATACATCAGTTACGAGGAGGCCGTACAATTTGAAAATGCCATAAATCAGGAGATTGTCCTCATTGATTCATTGAGAGCTGCCACTGAAGACCGGTACAACAACAGGAACCTGGCCGAAAATAAATGGAATACCCTCATACAAATGATAGCACAGGTACAGCAATTAGAGTTTGAAGCCCATGCCTTGCCCTATAATTTTTATTCTACCTTTTGGTACAAGATCACCAGGGATTCATTGATTGATTCAACGGAGTGGAGGGACATAAAAAAACATGCCCGCCCTGAGTTAATAGATAACCAATCCATACAACTTTGGTCAAAAAATGACAGCCTGTGGTTTCAGGCATTCTATAGCGAGGGTTTATACCAGTTGTTTAAGGAGAACATACCCATTGGCTCATTTTCAGTAGACTCCACTTCCCTGGAAGCTTGGAAAAGTATGGAAAAACCCCTCAATCGTATCAAAAATGTTTCTTTTTATCAGGAAGGGGTCGTCTTTGAATATTTTCAGCCTCAGCCAAACTTAAGGGACAGCTTGTTCCAACTCATGAGTCCACTGAGGTACAATCCGGTAAAATTTGAGCAATGGATCTCTCAAAAAAACACCATAGAAACCATTGGGCAGATGGATACTGTTCAAAGTCTGTCTGCTGATCCGGAAGGGTTTTGGCTTTTAGATACCAGGAAAAACGAGGGACTTTTTAAAATCAATGTTCCTTTGGATCAGGTTACCCTACCGGATATATTTGTCAATGATACATTGCCCGAAGGGCCACAGCTATCCCTGGATAGCATGGTAATTTTTAAATCCACCAATGATTTCCCTGCTTTACGGAACAATCCCAGCTCCTCCTCAAATCTAAGCCAGGACCAGAAAGAAATGCTGAAAGGGTACCTCAGTAAGCTTTATTCCTCCCACAAAACCTATCATGGCAGGGATTTTTTAACCAAAACCAAGTCCTGGTTTGCTGAAAAATGGGAAAGTAAATCCAGCCTGACGGAGAAATTTCAATAACCTGATGCCTTCTTTTATTTAAAACTAAAGTAGGTTTCGTAAACATTTCCAGCAAAGAATTTACCGAAGGTAGCTATGGCCGAGATTCCATCACCTTTGCTTTTGGGATGGATGGCTTTTACGGTTCGCAATTGCCGCAACAAATCAGCCACTTTGATCACCAATTTTCCTTTTCCTAACAATGGTCCTTGGGAGTTATTTCCTTCATATACTGAGATAAACAGCGTTGTAGTATCCTTCCAGGCATCCACCACATGGTCATTAAATACATCCTTAAATCCTTCAAAGTAATAGCTTTTCCCTTCTTCACTCAACAATTCAGCAGTATAATTCATTTTCTTTCTGGAGTCATCGGATTTATCAGTGATAAAAAGATTGAAAACCCCATTATAGGCACTCATTGGTTTTTCAGAAAGGGCAGGTGCCAGCATGGTCCCAATCATTTTGCCCGGATGATTCTCCTGCTGTACAAATTCCTGAATGTCTTCTGTCTGAATGGTCAGGGTAAATTCGAAGGGAGAATTATCCTTTTTACCCCTGGAAAACCCGGATTCAAAGTCTTCCGTTTCGCCCATACCAAAAAAACCTTTCATAGATTCGGTAAATTGTACGCCTGTTTCCAGAGAAGGAGGGTTGTCCGGACCTTCTGGCACATTTGAAAAGCCATCATCCAGGTGATACCCTTTTTCATCAGCAATCAATTGGCAGCTCCTTTCCGCCAGGGCACTTATGGTGAGCAAGGGATTGGTGCCCACCGGCCGGGGAATGACCGCTCCATCCATGACATACAATCCCTCATGCAGTTCATTTCCCTGCTGTCCGGCAAAAACCTGTCCTTTGTGGTCTACCACCCCCAAGGCTGCATGGTCTGCCATACCACATCCACCCAGGGGATGCACCGTTACCAAATCATAGTTCATCAACTCATTCCAGGTAGGATTGGGAATCTTTGTCCCACCAAGTGCTTCGGTGGCTCTATACATTTCACCATTTACCTTTTTAAAAATCTCCTGCTTACCTACACCCTGCCAGCTGATGTTCAATTTGTCTGTTTCGTCCATTTTCAGGACACCATTTCCATCATCATGGGTCATCACCAGGTAAACTTGTGTCCTGGCAAGCGCTCCATGAAAGGGACCCAAAAACAAGCTTCGGATTTCACGCCATTTTTCCTTCAGGTAATCCACGATACCACGGTCTGTGTCTTTACCGGCAAGTCTGGAAAAAGCAATAAGTGCTTTTGGCATGATTCCCCTGATGGGACCAGGTATGGTCCCTTCCTCCAGTGTCATGCCAGCTTCTAAATCCTCCCTTTCCCTCAAATCTATGACGCTGGTAATACAGGGACCCACGTCGGCAATGCTTTCCGTACCTTTTTTCCCGAGGCCAATGCCGTTGATGCGGTGCTCATTGTTATACCCAAATCCCAACACGTCGCCATTTCCGGTAAATCTTTCGCCTAATTTCTTAGAAACCTCCAATCCCATTTTTGCGGATCTGAGGAGAATTTCAGTGGAACCTAGGGAACCAGCTCCCAGTATTACATTTTTGGCCTGTACAAACATCAAAGGGGCATCGAAATGATCTCTCCCGATACCAATGGGGTGATAATATACCTGCCAGAAGGCTCCCTTTTTCTTAATATACCGGACATTGATTTCAGTAAAAATTTCTGCTCCATGATTATAGGCATCCGGCAAATAATTCATGGCGGTGGTATTTTTCGCACCAATATTGCAACCGGTAACGCAGTCTCCACAATTGGTACATTTGGCCTGCCTGATCCCAACATGGTTGGTCTGATCCTCGAAATTTACATTGATATCCAATAGGCGAAAGGGGGCAGACATGTGGGCTGCAGATTTCCGCATGGCTTCCGTTTTTTGCAATTTCGGATATCCATTTTTATTCTCAGGATAGGGATTGGGCCTTAACATTGCCCAGGCTCGTTTTATCCCCAATTCAAAAGAAGGCATGTCTGTTCTCAGTGCATTGGGCCAGGCGGGGTCTTCCATTACCCTGGGTTCAGGTTCAATAGAAACGTTGGCATTCACAAGGGAAGTACCTCCCAAGCCACAACCTTTAAACACATTGATACCACTTCCCATGGTAAATTCGTACAGGCCGTTCTTTTCCAGATTGACAGTCTTTCCACCTACAAAATTCATCTCTTTTGATGCCTGAAACAATGTTTGTGGAAATTCACCCGGTAAAAATTCCTTTCCCTTCTCCAGGAGGCAGACAGACTGCCCACAACGGGACATCCTCGAAGCGGCAATGCTACCGCCATACCCAGAACCTATTACCACATAGTCATAATAGGGTTTAATGGAAGTCAAAGGTTTAGCTAACTTTTTCATTTTTGATGTATATAGGGTCCTCAATCAAATCATAATTTATATCCCCTCCTTCAAAGCGGGGCTTTTCAGCTGTTCCTACATTTTCCCAATTGCTTACTACCTTTTTTACGCCTACCGGAAAAATGGTGATTCCTTCGCTATTCACTGAAAACCGGAGGAAATTCTTATATCCCTCCCAGCGGTAGGAAGAAGAGGCTTCTGTAATATGGTTTTTTAATATCACTACACTGAAAGTCAGGTAAAACCCAAACAAAACCGCACTTATAACCCCTCCCGCAAGGACCATCTCAGCAGTAAATAGGATTACTTGTCGGGGTTCATTTATCCCAAAACCCAAATGGTTAAGGTTAATATAGGAAAAAAGCCAAAGTAGAAAATAAAAATTGACCAAATGAAGCATCCCGTGGATCAGCCCTGCCAGGTAATTCCAGTTTTTACCTCCGGACTTAACGTCCGTAAATATCACTATGCCTGCAAAGAGCAAAATATTTAAGAACAATGCACCCGGGTGATGACTTATGCCTTGTATGATCAAATAGAAAAAATCAGCGGCTTGTCCATCAAGGAGACTCAATTCACTCATCTTTTCCATTAGCGAGGCTCCCGAGTAAACCTTGGTTTGTAAAACCCAGGAAGTGAAAACATGAAAAAAGCCGAAGAAAAAAAGCATGGTAAGGCTGAAATAAGGGAAAAGTAAATTTAGCAAACTCAAATTTACCGAGGTGCTTTTTGAAGGAAAAACCTTTTTCAATTCGTGGGTTTTCCCATCAATTCCAGAAATTTCCTGCTTCAGGGTATGGGTTGGATGCATGAAGGCTCCCCCTCCTCCTGCAGTAATCAATTGACAAGGCTCCCCTCTGCTATCCTTTGATTCATAGCGGGCATAGTGGTGCAAATCCCCAGTAAGCACCGCCTTAATCTGGATGGTTTTATTTTTTTCTTCATAGGTCTTTTCTCCCTTTCCGAAGAGGATCCTTTGGATAAAAAATTCGAGCCGGTCAAAAGATTCGTTTTTAGCGTCAAAGGATTTGTAGACCCAGGATGGCTCAGAAGCGCATATTATGATTTTGCTCCTCTCATTTAAATGTTTTTGGGCAATTTCTCTGAAGTAACAGATCTGAGGATAATCTATGTCTGCATTCAATTGTACATCAATGGCAATAAGCCAATAATCATGGGGTAATTTTAAAGCAAAATAACTTCTGCTCTGCCGGGTTTGCCAATTTCCAAACGACCTTTTTTGGGTAAATAACCTCAAAAAATTGGTTAATCCGTCGTACCAGTCATGGTTACCCGGAACAGCAAAAACATCGGGACGGTCAGGATCATTTTCTATTTTTGGAAATGCAGCTATATAGGGGCCTCTCAGGCGGTTATCGTATTCAATTTTTTCAGGTGTAGGATAAACTTCATCTCCACCCATAATCAATACATCCCCTCGCCTTAACCGTTTTCCCCTCAAAGTAAGGGCTTCCCTGGAAAGGAGTTCAGCCAGGGTATACGTAGGGTTAAATCCATCTCCCAGGTCAGAAATAAAGTCTACCCACAACTCCTCCTTGTGAGAATAATCGTAAAATTTGGTTTCTTTATCCAAAGCAGCTTGTAGCTCCCTCCTGTCGGCAAAATTCCCAAATACCGATGACAAAACTGTCTTAACTGCCGTAAAAGCCAATTGCTTTGGATCGTACCAATTGACCATGGGTTTTTTTTCAAACTTCATGTTGCATCATTTTTTTTATCAGGTTAAATTTTAATCTCATGCTACCCCTGCCTCCATTTTGCTTTTTAGCCAAAGCTGTCCAGGTAGATCTGAGCCTGGACACAAAGGATTGCTGGAGCCTGCCTTCCATTACCATTTCAGAATCTGCTTCATTTTTGGGTCGCAAAGTAATTTCTGAAACTTTAAAATCCAGTCCCGCCAACCAATACCAGGGGCCTTTGGAACTCATTTTGGCAATCAACAGCCATTCTTTTCCCTCAATGGTCAGGGTGGTAATTGTTTCAAGCTGAGTCAGTGAGCCCAAATATTTTACTTTAATCTCATGTATCCCAGCTAAAAATTCTTTTTGGTAATGACCTAAATACAAACTGGAAAATACCTCCAACTGCTGCTGATCACTTAGAAAAGAAAACCGTAAAAAGACGAAATATTTTACTGTATCCAATTTTTTCTTGAATTCCAGCCCACCAGTAAATTGAAGACGGAAACACAGGTAATCACCCGTATCCCTGGTTTGGGTTGCAAGGATATCCAGTTTCTCACCAGCATCTGGTACTTTTAAAAAATATTTTTTTGCATCCTGATAGCCCATATTGATCAAATCACGGTTGCTTATTTTTTTTAAAAAAAGCTCCGGATCCAGGGGAAGGGGAAAATGGGGTTTGATAAGGAACACTTTTATGGGTTGCCGTTGCCCAAATACAGCATCCCCTCTTTCTATGGCCCTGTTTATCAGTCGGATTTGCTCAAATTCTTCCCATAGGGCTCCATTTGCACTCATTTCTATGGAGTGGACATATTGGTGCAAGGCACCTGAAAAATAGGTTGGGTAGTTGCCTATCCCCCAAGCCAGCCAGATTTCTTCTGCCCCCCTCCTGACTGCCTCCATCAGGTTGGCATCCTTGATCCAAACAGCATCTATGAACCAGTCTTTACCTATTTTAAGGGCAGGCATGAGTATAGGAAGGGAAACGCCGGCTAATAGGTGTTTTTCATCAACTTCTTTCGCAGAAACGGCCTGAATGGTTTTATTAGAAAAATTACACAAGGAAAAAGTAATGGGTAAACCCAGCCCCTTAATGGTGTCCAACTGCACTCCAAAGTGAGGAAAAACTTTTAGTTGAATATTGTCAGCATCCCCAAGGCCCTTTAATTTCCAGGGCCTTAAATAATCCCGAAATCTGGCTAAGGAGGCAAAATATCCGACAGGTAAGGTCCTCCATTTTTCAATCATTTGGTCCACGGAAAGACCTGATGCCAGCATGGCAGCATTGAAAATCCCCCCTGAGGTACCATCCACATGGCCAAAGGTCAATCCCTCCTCTTCCATGGCCTTAAGGATTCCTGCCTGATAAGCCACCCTTATACCCCCACCTGCCAGTATCAGGGATCGGTGATTATTAGGTCCATTATGGACTAATTGGGTCAGCATGAAGGTAGGATATAAGCATAAATTAAGGGTCTATTGCAATAGTCATCTGGTTCCCTAAGATAAATTTTGGCCTTCAACTTTCCCATGAGCTCAATACTTTTAAATACATCAAAAAGACAATTCCGGAAAACAAATCAAAGAGCGCTACTGACAAGGCCAATAAGGAAAACAATCCTTTGAACACGCCTATAGAAACTGCCAAAAACGCACCAAACTTCTGAAATGCCGTCCAGAGCATCACCTGTTTATTAGTAACCGCACTATAAACAGCATGCACAACCATCCCTCCAAACAAAGCCATAAACATCCCAACAATGGCAAAAAAATGGGCAGCTTCCGCCGTGGTACCGGACTTGCCGATCAGGCCCAAAACAGTGGTTGGACTTATTAACTGCACCAGCCCTGAAATAAGAGTGATGAAAGCTATCAATACCACCAGCAACTCCACATACCGGGGAGAAATACCGAAAATCATTTTTTGATTACCCATGGTTTTGTTGTTGATATTTTGGTTTGGATTTAGCAATAAAGAAGTACATGGTGATCCCCCACATGATGGTTAAAATTACCCATCTTATGTCATTGAGCCACATCCACTCCTCCAGGAGCACCTGAAGTGTGGCTTCATCCTGCAATCCTGCCTTAAACTGATTGTTTACATCTTCAATATACCGCTGCTGCACGATTACAGGTATCAGCAATCCGGGTATCCAGGATAATGGAACCCAGCGCAAACCTGTTTTCCACTCTGTCACCAACATGACCACCAATGCTACCGCCATAATGGGGATGGTGATAAAGAAAAAATTGGTGGCCAGATCCGTCTGGGGAATGATGGCATCATAATAATTGTCCAGGTTTAAAGTATTAGGGTAATTGGGAAACCAAAAAAAATGCAGTGACCAGAACATGCCCAGGTACATGGAAGCACAGAAAAAAATATAGGCATTACTGAGGTCGATTAATGTCTTTTTTATCGGGTTCATGGCATTTTGAAAGGTCTAAGGTTCAAATACGGAATTTTTCGTAATCAGTAAACGCTGGAGGAGCCAGCCATTCCTCACCGTACCCCAGGGGATAAACCGTTTCCAGTCCCTCAGGCATGTCTTGAGGAGCCGACTCGTAAGTCATAAACCAACATTGAAAATGGTCATCCAGAATGCCATTCGTTTTTGGCATAAAAGTGGTAAAAAATGGATCCGGATTGATTTCCAGATCTCTTAGTTTAGCCACATTGGGGTGATTACCGATAAAAAGGCTTCCCCTTGCTTTGCCAAATAAATTGATTCCGGCCCTGCTTTCAAAGTAAATATAGGAAGCCATCAGCATGTTTCTGAAACGGCAATAATTGGTGGCGCCAACTTTTAACTTGATGGTTGGAGATTTGGGCTTGGCTATTTCTATCCTAAAGGCAAATTTGCCATCCTTTTCATATTGGCTACTTACCGTTTGGGAGGTTTCAATGAAATCCAGGCTGGCCTGGTGCTTGGGCATACCCCAAATCCCCTTTCCCCCTTTCACCGATATTTCACTACTCACCGGCAAATCCAGTATATACTGTCCTGTGCCATAATGACCCAACAATAAGGCATTCAAAAACCTGGGTGCAGGCTTTGAACCATGAGTACAGGCTATGGCAATGCTGTATTCTATGTATTTACCAATGCTGGTATGCAAATAGTTGATTACCGTAATTAATAAAGCAGCCCGTCCATTGGGCAATTTCATTGCATAAATCTCATTTCCTGGAAGCAAGGCATTGGCTTTCTCCCAATCACAGGATAACCCAGCCATTAAGGCAGGAGATTCTGAAGAACTTACAGGCATTTGATACGGGATACCATCAACGAGAGCAAATCTTCCGGAATATCGCTTGATTCTTCTGGGAGGCATAACTAAAATTTAACCTTGTTCCAATTCACTGATCATTGTCGGAAACACATCTACATGTGCATTTTTACCGAAGAATACATCCAAATGACTATACCCGTCAAGGAGATATAGTTTATGAAATCCCGGTCTCATTTGTTCAAGATAATGAAAGGTTTCCTCTTGACTTTCGGGTAAAAAACATTTGTTCTTTTTACCTCCAAACAGTACGAATCTTGCGGTGGTCTTTGGCGGACCCGATACATAATCGGTTCCATTATCCCTTAACTTTTTTAAGGCACCATGCTGAATGCATTCTTTGATATGCCTGAAAAAGGAAAGCGGCACATGGGCAAATTCATACTGAATCCAGGATTTGGTTTTTTCATCCAGATTATCCAATTCCCAAAGTGCCGGAAACCCGGAACCATAGGTGAAACTGACCATCTTACCTACTTTCGTATCGTTTTCCCAGTGGGTAGCCTTGACCAGATTCAATATGATCCTTGACTTCAAATCCGGTGGATAGAGACCCCATTGAGGGTCCAGGTAATTGAAAAACCTGCTCACAACTGGCATCAATACATTCAATTTGAATTTAGAGAAAAAGGGTACAACCGGGTGCAGGGAAACTGCATTACTGATAATCAGTTTCACTTCAGGAATCAGGCCCATTACAGCTGATATCATAAAACTGGTACTTCCCTGACAATGGATGATGGCTTTTATTTCTTTGGCTCCGGTGATTTCGACTATTTTTCTCACGGCAGCCGGATGGTCATTGCGTGCTACCTGGTCCAGGTCCCACTCGTTCGGTTCCAGGTGTATGCTACCCCTCCAGTTTTCCAGCCACACATCATATCCCTGCTCCGCAAGTTGGTTGATGATATTTTTCTGTGAGGGTGGATTAAAAATGTTGCTACTTACTCCGGCACCATGAACTAATAAGACCGGTCCTTTGGTAGCCTTATCAGATTTCAGGTGTCTTAAATCACACTTAAACCCATCCAAAGCTTCAAATTCTATGGTCTCAAAATACTGATTCATTATAATAATTTTTATTTGGGTTAATTTAACAAAATATCATGAATAAAAACACAAAGAAATGAGTATTTTCAACATTTTTCCGGCGAGTTTATTCCGGTAAATTTTCTATAATCGGTAAAAAACCTACCTTTACTTTATAAAATCCATGCTTATGAAGTCCTTCTTTCCCTTTATAGTCCTTAGCGTGCTGGTCGTTATCGCTATTTTTTTATTCTTCCCCACCAAACCAGAAAATAGCACTGAGGCAGAAGACATCAAGGCCATTGAAGCCATGAGTAATGCCCGGGCCGAAGCTTTCAATGCCGGTGATGCAGCAGCTATAGCTGCGCATTTTACTGACGGGGCTTTTCTGATGGCTCCTGGTACAGCGAAAAAGATTGGGCCTGAGGCCGTAGAGGCATATTACCAGGAAATATTTGACACTTACCAAACCAGGCTGGAAAGCGGGTATGAAGAGGTTAAAGTAGATGGAGACCTGGCTTATGGAAGAGGTTTTGCCAAGGTCACCTTGTATGAAAAATCAACCGGGGATACCCTTAATTCCAGCTCCAAATATGTAAATATTCTGGAAAGGCAGGCAGATGGCAGCTGGAAAACCACCCATGATATTTGGAATGACAACGAATAATTTGGCGATATCCTATGATTTGGGTTTAGTAGGGATCCACATCGATCAAAAACCGCACGGCACGAAATCTTTTATCGGCTTGTAACTCCTGCACTTTTTCCAAAAGCTGTTGCTTGAAAAATTGTTGTACATTTCCTGACTTGTCCAGTTTGATCCATATTTCGAAAAGGTACAGGTTTTTGATTTTGGCAATCAGGGATTTTTCAGGGCCCAAAATGATCTTCTTCGCTTCAATATCTGTCAATAAATTTTTGAGATTCCTGGCGGCGTTTTCAGCCGTTTTGAAATCCTTGTGTTTGGTGATGACCTTGATGTTTTTTACAAACGGTGGATAAAAAAACTGCTTCCTCTCCCCCATCTCCTGCCGGTAAAAATCACTATAATTTCCGGACATGATCTGCTTGAATATCAATTGATCCGGTCTTCTGGTTTGGATGATTACCTCACCGGTTTTATCTCTCCGGCCGGCCCTGCCGGCCACCTGGGTGATTTGCTGGAAAGCCCTTTCTCCTGCCCTGAAATCCGGGTAGAAAAGTATGCGGTCAGCATCCACTATCCCCACCAAAGAGACTTTGTCAAAGTCCAGTCCCTTGGTAATCATTTGGGTTCCTACCAGGATATCCACGTTACCTGCACCAAAATCCTCCAAAATCCTTTGATAACCATATTTGCTGCGGGTAGTATCCAAATCCATCCTCGCAATCCTTGCTTCAGGAAACAACAGGCCCAGACTTTCTTCAATTCGTTCGGTGCCGGTACCCACCGTTGTCAGCTTTTGGCTCCCGCAAGCCTGGCAGGATACCGGGATTTTTTCTTTAAATCCGCAATAATGACACCTCAACTCCTCCTGATACTGATGGTAGGTAAGGCTTACGTCACAATGCTCGCATTCAGGTATCCACCCGCATTCATCGCAGGAAATATAGGGCGCATACCCTCTCCTGTTTTGAAAAATCAATACTTGTTCCTGTCGATTCAGTGTATCCTGTATTTTCTCTCTCAATAAACGGGTAAAATCCAATTTCAATAGATTTTTCTTCTTATCACTGAGCATATCAGCTAGAAAAAAGTGGGGAAGCTCCGCATTCCCATAGCGCTTATCGATTTTTACAAATCCATATTTACCATTTTGGGCATTGTAATAGGACTCAAAGGCCGGAGTGGCAGTCCCTAAAAGGGTCTTTGCCTGGTGCATCCAGGATAACATGATGGCGGCATCCCTGGCCTGAAATCGGGGAGCAGGGTCAAATTGCTTGTAGGAACTTTCATGTTCCTCATCCACAATGACAAGTCCCAAACTGTCAAAGGGAAGGAATAAAGAAGACCTCACCCCGATGATAAAATTGTATTTTCCTTTTAGCACGCCCTGCCATACTTCAACCCTTTCATTATCCGAGTACTTGGAATGAAAAACACCCATTTTATCGCCAAATATTTTTTGCAGCCGATAAACCAGGTGGGTAGTCAAAGCTATTTCCGGTAAAAGCAACAAAACCTGGGAGCCACTTTGGAGAACATCCTTAATCAATTGCGCATAAATTTCCGTCTTACCTGATCCTGTAATCCCCTGCAACAATACGGTATTTTTCTCTTCAAACTGTTGGTGAATACTTTGAAGGGCTTCGGTCTGAACGGCCGAAAGTTCAATCTCTTTATCAGACACTGGCTGGGTTTCGAAACGACTGACAAGTACTTTGAATGATTCCAAAACTCCCTTTTTAACCAGGGTGTCAATAGAACTTGGCGAACAGCCATGATCTGTCAAAACATTTTTGGGGAGACCCTGTGAATTATCTTCGGGTCGTTGAAAAACGGAGACCTGCTGGAGGTATTTGAGTAAAACTTCCTCCTGTTTTTCCTTACCTTTCAGTGCTTCAAACAAGGCCTCCAATGAGCTTTTCTGTGCGGCATACTTTGGCGCTAATCTTATCCGGTGTTCTGTTTTGGGACTATATTTTTCCTTAACGGATTCATACACCAAAATGGCCCCTTTTGCCAATAAACTTTTGATGATTTTATGGCTTGTTTTTCCCGGCAGCAGCTGGTCAAACTGTTCCACATTCATTTCATCATGCTTGCTGAGGGTGTCCAGGAGCAGTAATTCCCGCTCATCCATTGGAAAACCAGGATTATCCAAATCAAAATCAGGATGGACCTGCACCCTGCTTTCTGTGGAAAGTTTCAACCCACTGGGGAGGGCAGCATTCATCACTTCCCCTATATGGCAACAATAATACGAAGCCATCCAACTCCAAAATTTAATTTGTAAGGCATTAACTACCGGATAATCATCCAACAGGTCCAATATGGGTTTTGCCTGATATACTTCAGGGGCTTTTTGATGAACCCTGGCGACAATTCCTGTCAAGATCTTTTTTTTGCCAAACTGCACCATTACCCTGAAACCAATTCCTATTTGATCCTGTATGTCTATCCCAATACTATAGGTAAACCACTTGGGAATGGGTACGGGCAATATGATATCCGCATACAGGTTTTTTGAACTAGCGGATGGATATTGATGGGCAAAAAGATCTTCCAAAACAAAAGGATTTAACATTTCAGGTTAAAAATGGGAGTTGATTCAAGGCATCCGTCACCCCTGATACTGGCTGTTTGCAGGATTTATTAAAGCATACATAAAACAGGTCTTTCTCCGGGGGTTTCTCGAGCAATAGGGGCAAATTAATCGCACCTTTTGATGCAGTAAGGACCAGGTTGGGCCGATAAGTATTCAGAAATGTCAATGCTTTTTCCTGGGCCTCAGGACCGGTCACCGCAATTTCGGCAGTAGGAGTCGCTTTTTCCAGGTAAAAATTTGCCCAGTTGGCTAAAAATGACGGCTCCTGGTGAAGCAAATCCTGAACCATTTGTAACATTTTTTCAGCCTGGCTCAGGTAATTTTCCTTGTAAAAATACAAGCCCAACTGGTGTAAATTGCGGGCCATTACAGAATTGGATGCAGGAATAACATTGTCAAAGACCTCTTTCTTATCTGCTATCAGTTTTTCCCTGTCAGGATCATTGAAATAAAACAATCCATCTGATTTATCCAGAAACCTATCCAATACCCTTTCCGCCAATTGATCTGCCCTGTATAGCCATTTGGAATCAAAAGAAATGGTATACAATGAAATATAGGCCTTAATGACCGCAGCATAATCTTCCAGGAATGCCGATGTATAGGCTTCCCCATTTTTAAAATTCCTGAACAATTCTCCCTCCTGTACCATTTGCTGCCAAATAAATTCTCCTGCATTAGTTGCCCGATCCTTAATGGCTGTATTTCCAAACGCATGAAAAGCCTGACTTAACCCGTCTATGACCCATCCATTCCATCCACTGATAATTTTATCATCCAGTCCAGGCCTTTCCCGGCGGTTCCGGAATTCAAGTAATTTTCGTTTGACTTCATTTAGCTTAAGTTTAAAATCTGCTTCCGATAATCCCAGAGATTGAGCCAGTTCACCATATTCCGGTTTTTGAAAAAGTATATTTTCACCGGATTCCCAGTTTCCACCTGCTTTGACCCCATATAGTCTGGCAAACCAATCAAAATCATGGGCCAGCAAAGATTGAAGTTCATTAAAGGTCCAGGTATAATATTTTCCTTCCCTGCCTTCGCTGTCAGCATCCAGGGCAGCATAAAAAGCTCCTTCCTTATCCAACATTTCATTCTCAAGCCATGCGATCGTTTCTTCACCCTTTTCTTTGAAAAATGGGTCCTGGCTGTATTGAAAGGCTTTGGCATATAAGCCTAATAACTGACCATTATCATAAAGCATTTTTTCAAAGTGAGGCGCAAACCATTCTCCATCCACACTGTACCTGCAAAAACCACCTCCCAGCTGGTCATAAATTCCTCCCATACCAATCTTTCTCAAAGTAAAGCAAACATCTTCTCCCAGATCTTTCTGCTGGCTTAATATGGCCATGTCCAGTAAAAAATCCCAAATAGCCGGCATGGGAAACTTGGGCACCCGGTTCATCCCACCCCACTGCCGGTCAAATCCTTCCATTAACTTCCGGGCTATTTGAAGCACTTCCTTAGCCTCAAATGGGGACTTATTGGCCTTTAGCCCGTACTTTTCTACCAAAGACCTGTTAAGGCTATCACCAAAACCCAGGGCACTTTTTTGCAGCTCTTCATATTGATTTGTGAAAGCCGTGGATATACCGGATAAAACTTTCATCCATTGGTCTCTTGGAAAGTAGGTACCGCCATAAAAGGGCTTTTGATCAGGCATTAAAAATACGTTCAATGGCCAACCACCCTGTAATCCCATTACCTGAATGGCTTCCATGTAGATATTATCCAGATCGGGACGTTCCTCCCTGTCAATTTTAATGCAGACAAAATTTGCATTCATCAAATCAGCTACCTCCTGATTCTCAAAAGATTCTTTTTCCATCACATGGCACCAATGACAGGCCGAGTACCCTATGCTTACCAGCAAAGGTTTGTGCTCCAGTTTGGCTTTTTGCAAGGCCTCTTCTCCCCAGGGATACCAATCAACCGGGTTATGGGCATGTTGTAGTAAATAAAGGCTTTTGCTATCGATTAATTTATTTGCTTTCATCTCCTGGTTTCGGTTTTTCATTTTGTTGGTAAGCTTCAATTTGTTTTAATTGCTCGACAATACGTTTTTTCTCCTCTGTGAAATCAAGATTGGAAGGCATACGTGATATCTTCTGAAGCAATTGACTTAAAAAATCAAAATGGCCTCCGGATAAGGGTTCAAAAGGCCTGTGATTTAGATTTCTTTGGACCTGATCTACAGCATTCAATATGTCTAACGTATCCGATTCAAAAAAAGACTTTTTAAATTTTTCCCAAATATAATTTTCAGCTGTAGCATTGGGATGGATCAGGTCATCTTTGTAAAACCTATAATCCCTGAGGTCATCCATCTGAAGCTCATAGGCGGGGAAGTAATAAATGTCCTGGTATTGTTTTTCCAACTGATCACAAAACACCCTGAGTAAACCCTTGCTTACCTGGTTTTCCGGTATTCCATCTTTAACATGCCGCACCGGGCTGACTGTGAGTACCATTTGAACCTTGGGATTGTGATCCTTCAGCAGTTCATAAAACCCATCAAATGCCCGCTTCATATCGTCTAAACCTAGAAGTTCCTTCTTAAATTCCTTCTCGGGTTGTTTGTGGCAATTGGCCACAATTTTACCGGTTACTAAATGCCTGAAAACAAATGCCGTTCCCAGCGTGATCAGAATATGACTGCTGTTTCCGGTACAATCATTTACCTGTTGAAACTTTTCATGCAATAGCGCTTCCAGTTCTTTTTTAGAACCAGCATTGACCCTCGAATGAAATTGAAAATGATAATACTTATGGTGACGGTTCAGGAATAAATCGTCCTGGGGTTTTTGTTGCTGTAGGCAAAGGGACAACAAATCAAAAATTGAAACGGGGTTAAAGATTATCCCGAAAGGATTGACCAGAACATTGAATTTATTGTGGGTTAACTTTTCGCCCATCACCTCAGAAAAGCAGGACCCTATGGTAAGCAGCTTCTGCGAATGATCAATACTTTTCGGACTGGGATGAATTTTAAACTCAGTTCTGAAACTTTTCATTGTTGCTTTAATTAACAGCAAATTAATCAATGACGGGGAGGAAGAAAAGCGGCTGATAAAGAAAAGAATTCCAATCGCCGTCAGAACAGGAAATAAAAAGCCAACTACTTATTAAATTTGCTAAACCCAGGCTTTTGAATCATCATATCCATAAAGTAGCCCTACATGTATAATCTCCTGATAGAGGATTGATTTGAAAAAATTGTTATACAAAAAAAGCCAGGAAGAACCCGGCTTTTTTTGTATTATTTGGTAGCTATCTGATGTTATTCAGCAACTACTTCAAATTTAACATTGGTTTTAACCTCCCTGTGAAGGTCAACTTCCGCTTCATATTCACCTGCAGTAGAAACCGGCTGATTGATAGATATTTTTTTCCTATCAATGTCAATACCTTTTTCTGCCAGTGCATCAGAAAGCTGCAAAGTGGTTACTTTTCCGAAAATCTTACCTGAATCGCCGATTTTAGCTTTGATTTCCAGGGTAAGGCTTTCTAATTTTGCAGCAATTGCCTCAGCTTCTGTTTTTATTTTCTCAGCTTTATGGGCTGCCTGCTTAATATTTTCTTCCAGAATCTTCCTATTGGAAGAAGTAGCTAAAACCGCAAATCCTTGTGGTATCAGATAATTACGTCCATATCCGGGCTTTACAGCCACCAGGTCATTTTTATACCCAAGTCCTTTTATATCTGTTTTTAAGATAACTTCCATTATTGTAATAATTTAATTAGGTGAAGGATACATCAGGCTTTATTTCAAGCCATCTGCTACGTAAGGCAATAAGGCCAAATGACGGGCTTTTTTAATTGCCTGTGCGACCTTCCTCTGGAATTTTGCGGAATTGCCTGTGAGTCTTCTGGGAAGGATCTTACCTTGTTCGTTAACAAATTTCAACAAAAAATTAGGGTCTTTGTAATCAATGTATTTGATACCTAATTTCTTGAATCTACAGTATTTTTTCCTGTTTTGTTCCCTGTTGATTGGTTCGTTTTTTAATGTCATTTCGCTGGCTCCTCCTTAGCTTCAGATTTTTTATTGAATTCACCTTTTCTTCTTCTTTCTGCGTAAACAATGCCATGTTTATCCATGACAGTAGTTAGAAAGCGTAAAACGGTTTCGTCTCTTCTGAAACCAAGCTCAAATTTCTTGATGGCAGTAGGATCAGCCTTGTATTCAACCAATACATAAAAACCAGTGGTTTTCTTCTGAATAGGGTATGCCAATTTTTTCAGGCCCCAATTCTCCACATTGATAATTTCTGCTCCCAATTCTTTTAACAAGCCTACATACTTGTCAACGGTATCCTTCATCTGAACTTCAGACAAAACGGGAGTAAGGATGAATACCGTTTCATAATTTTTTTGGAACATTCTTTTAAATTTTTGTTTATTATTTTAAAACAGTTTGCAAAATTAAAGCATATAGGCTAATAAACAAAAATTAAAGGGTTTATTTTATCTCAAAAGTCCCCTGCCCTATTTCTGAACCTTCAGAAAATACCTTTACAGCATAGGTTCCTTTCGCATAATCGGAACCTTTTTCATAATAATAAGTCAGTTGCTGCCGGGTATTATTAAATAAAAAATCCTGCTTGGACGTATAGAACTCCTCTTTTCCATACAATTGGAAGGTCCCGGATCCCTTGGCTATATCAAAAATCACCTGGCCATTTGGGGCGAGGACCTGAACATAAACATCCCGGATACCTTCCGGTGCCACGGAATTTTCAGCGATATTAAAGGAAATTTTTAGCTTGGTCAATTGCCTGTTACGAAATTCATCTTCCCGTTCTCTACCTCTGGAATTAACCGCAGAAACGATGATGTTTTCAGCCTTTAATTTTGAAGCAATCGTAACTTTTTCCTCTAGTTCTTCCTTTTTAATATTAAGCTTGGCCACTTCTTCCGCTATCTCTGCTTTGTCGGTCTTCAACTCTTCATTCTCTGAAAACAGTTGTACGTTTTGTTCTCTCAACCTGACGATATCTGCATCTTTTTCACTCAATATTTTACCATAGGAGTCTATCCTGGAATTTAGCTGTTCGATTTCAGCTGCTGATCTGCTTCGCTCCAATTGCCTTTCCCTTACCAATTGATCTTTTATCTTCAACAAGGAATCAACATCCCCTCCCAGATTTTCAATCTCCTGGATTCTCAAATCCAACTGAAAAGTCATGGAATCCAGCCGCATGTTCAAATCGCTGTTTTCTTCCGTTAAAATTAATATTTCTTCATTCTTTTGCGATTTTTCCCGGTGGTCATTCCAAAGCCTCCAGCCACTAAGCACCACCAAAATGACCAGCACAATGATCAGAATATTTTTTCCTTTTTCCGTACCATTTTGATTATTTTCAGGCTGCTCCTCCTTTGTCATAGCTATTGGAAATCAAACATGTAAAATTCTATCTGTATCTTTTGGGGTTTTGATCTGCCAAACAGAAGATGCATCAATTATCAGACCAATTCATTGAATAGGTTTAATATACATCCTTTGGCAAATTTATGAATTGTAGCAAGTAGTCAAAATGCCAGATCATAAAATATTTATATTTCCAAAACAAAATGGTTTTTGAATGCTGAAGGATGGAAAAACAGCACACCGAAGTCAAAAAAATCGATGCTAGAGCCAACCTCTGACCGTATTTTTATTTCTTCCCATGCCGATTTCATCTCTCCTGACCAATGTATATCAGCAATTACTACGATGCTTTTTTTATGCAATTTGGGTGAAATAGCATTGAAATAAGCAAGGGTAGGCGCATATCTATGGTTGGCATCTATCAAAACAAAATCTATGGTAGACAAGCTTTCCAATGCCTTTGGTAAGGTAAGTTTCAAGTCTCCTCCAATTAGGTAAAGCTCTGGGTTTGGTCTGAGATGCTTTTCAGCCAAGGCTAATAATTCAGGATCCCCCTCAAAGGAGTACAGTGTCCCCTTTACTTCCCGCATCAGGTAGGCCGTATTTACCCCCAGAGAAGTACCCAGGTCCAATACCGTTTTTGCAGGGGTTTGCTTACATAGAAAGCTATAAATCAAAGAGCATTTAACCGGAGAACCCGCCCTTTTCATGATGGCAGAAATGGACCTTTTACCTTTTCCAAACCACCTGGATCCGGCTCCAAAATCGGTACTGCTTATTTTATGATTTGAACCAAGAAAATATTTTCTAATGGCTTCAATCTTATCATTTCCTGCCTTGTTCTCTTTGATGTAGGATTGCAAATTCCGGTACAAATTAAAATAAAAAGGGGAATGTAGACTGTGGCTGTTTTCCTTCTTTAAAAAATAAAGTAGATATTCCCAGAAATGGAACAGCATGCTTGATGTTTCAATTATCAAAAATATTGGCAATAAGTTGAAATTCGGGAATAGCCACCATCAAAAGCTTGCCATCTACCTGCTTTTCCATGGTATATTGCCCTGTCATTTTACCCATTCCTGACCTGAGATTACATCCGGAAATATAGGCATGGGTTGCCCCAGGCTCAAGTACGGGTTGCTGCCCTACCACACCCTCTCCTTCTATTATTTTTAAATCGGAGGCTGCATCATAAACTTCCCATCTTCTTTTCAGTAATTGCAAGGTAAAGTTGCTGTGATTTTCAATGGTCACTTTATAGGTAAAAACATAATGGTGTTGTCCGGGATTGGAAAAACCATTTTGGTAATTTGCTTCAACGCTTACTTTGACACCCTCTGTAATTGCAGTTACCATGCTGTTTTATTATACCAAAACTTATTCGAAATTTGAGCTATCAAACAAATATACCAAGAGAAAACATATAAATGAACGTCAAAATTGAAAATAGTTGGAAACAACTGCTGGAGGATGAATTTTCAAATCCCTATTTTAGGGAGCTGGTCGAATTTGTCAAAAACGCCTACCAAACCAAAACCATTTATCCCAAAGGGGAAAATATTTTCAAGGCCTTTGACTTGTGCCCTGTAGACCAGGTCAAGGTCGTCATACTTGGTCAGGATCCTTACCATGGACCTGGACAAGCTCATGGGTTATCATTTTCGGTTCAAGAGGGACTGCCCTTCCCTCCTTCTCTGCTGAATATTTTCAAAGAGCTCAAAAGCGACCTTGATGTACCTGTACCTTCCCATGGTAACCTTGAGAAATGGGCCCGCCAAGGCGTATTATTGCTCAATGCTACCCTAACAGTAGAAGCCCATAATGCAGGAAGCCATCAAAAAAAAGGTTGGGAAGAGTTTACAGATGCAGTGGTAAAAAAACTGGCCGATCAAAAAGAGCATTTGGTATTTATGCTATGGGGAGCCTATGCCCGGAAAAAGGCCGGAATTATCTCCGATAGCAAACACCTTAAGCTCTACGCCCCCCACCCCAGTCCTTTATCTGCTCACAGGGGTTTTTTGGGTTGCAAGCATTTCAGTAAAACCAACGATTACCTGCTTAAAAATGGCTTATCGCCTATTGTTTGGTAAAATAAAACCTTTGGCTTGGAGCCAAAGGTTTTATTCAACACCCTCTTAATTTAATGAATGGATTTGAAGAAACGACTCCACCTGATTTTATTAAACATGGATTTGTGTTTTTCCAGAGAAAGCCATAGAAACCAGGCCTTTCCTACCACATGATCTTCCGGAACAAAACCCCAAAAACGAGAGTCCAGTGAATCGTGCCGGTTATCTCCCATCATGAAATAATAGTTTTGCTTAAAAGTATAACTTTCCTGTTTTTCCCCATTGATAAAGAGTTCATTGCCGTCAATATTGATATCTTCGTGCCCTTCAAACATCTCTATGGTATACCCATATCGCCTCACATTGTCCTCATTCAGCGCAATGGTCTGACCTTCGGCAGGAATTTCCAGGGGACCAAAATTATCTTTGTTCCAATTATAGTAAGCTCCATCCGGAAATATATTCGGGTCTCCCTGCCCGGGTTTGTTCAATCTTTTCTTTACAGAAGCGATTGCCGGAGATTTCTCCAGTTCTGCAATCATTTCGTCCGTAGCAAATATAAAATAGCCTGAATTGTCCGAAAATGGATAATAGCTGTCTGGATTAATGCCATAACGATCGAAGAATTCTGCATTCAATGGCCTGTTGGTCATGACATCATAGGAGAATTGCATTTCTTCAGGTGTTTCTGCTGTTTCTCCATTGACGAAAATTGCGGCTTCCCTGATTTCAATAACATCTCCTGGCACCGCCACGGCCCTTTTGATATAATTGGTTTTCAGATCAACCGGATATTGAAATTCTTCAGGATAGTTGAATACCACGACATCATTTCTTTTGATCGAAGTAAAACCTGGCAACCTGTAATATGGAAGCTGCACTGCCTCGGAGTAAGATGGGATATTTGTCCCCCATACTTTCTGATGTGTCAATGGAACCTGAAGGATCGTTTTGGGAATCCTGGTTCCGTAGTGCATTTTGCTAACGAATAAGAAATCCCCAACCAGCAAGGATTTCTCCATGGATGCTGTTGGAATGGTAAATGGTTCTAAAAGTAACCAACGGATAAGGCTTGCTGCAATAACAGCAAATAGCAAGGCATCTGCCCATTCTCTGGCAGCTGATTTTTTCTTTTTTTCCTGACTCATTTTTTATTTGGTTAAAAGTCCAAAAAATCCTTCATTGTTAAAATACCCTTTTTACCGGGCAACCATTCAGCTACCAAAACCGCTCCCAGGGCAAATCCTTCTCTGCTATGGGCCGTATGCTGAATGGTGATATCATCTATTGCTGATGCATAGTGTACAATATGGGTACCCGGTGCAGGATCGATACGTTTCGAGGTAATGGGTAAAATTCCCGCTTCAATCGCTTCTGCATCCTGCAATTTCCAATCCTTGTATTTGTTGTTATTTTGGATTAAACCTTCCGCCAGAGAAATCGCTGTCCCGCTGGGCGCGTCCCTTTTTTCTGTATGATGTATTTCTTCTACCGAGGCCTGGTATCCATTCTGATCCTGCATCAGTCTGGCCAAAAACTCATTGACTTTAAAAAATATATTTACACCTATACTAAAATTGGAAGCATAAAATAGTGATCCGTTTTTTTCCTGACACCATTCAGCAACTTTTTCTTTTTGCTCCTGCCAGCCAGTAGTGCCTACTACTACAGGCACACCGTTTTCCATACACCATTTGATATTTGGTACGGCAGCATCTGGCTGACTAAATTCAATGGCTACATCTATTTGGCTTGTATCCAAGGTTTCCAGGTCAGACACATTATCTATATTTATCCTGGCCGCAATCTGATGACCCCTATCCCCTGCAATACGGGCGATTATTTTACCCATTTTGCCATAACCTAAAATCAATATATTCATTTAAAATCTTAATTTTATAGAAACCCCTACGCTACTGTTATTCGCCAGCAGCGGTTCTATTGAGGGTTCAAACTTTAAACTTAAATCTTCACTGATATCAAAACTTGAAAGGTGTGCATCCACAAATGCATCTACTGCTCCCAAAGCATAAATGGCACCAAATACCATGTACATGGCATCCCTGTTTCTACGCCAATAATTAACATTCCTAATGATCCCATCTTCGTTCAGGTTGGGAAAAGGACTGGGTTCTGTTCCTTCCCGAACGATCTCCAAAGCAACCAAAAACTCCTGGTACCTCCGGTTATTGAATCCCAAAAAGTACACAGCTGTAGTTACTCCACCGTAAAGTAAAGGCAATTTCCAGACTTTTTCATTATAAACCTGCCCTGCTCCAGGCAAAATCAATGACAATATCAGGGCTTTTTTAGGATCTTTAACATTTTGTGGGGCACCTTCTATCTGAATTGTATCCTGATCCAACCGCAGGGTATCCATTTCCTGAGCATTCACATTTTGTGTCTGAAAAGACCAAAAAGGAATGAATAAACAACAGGCAAGGAGAATTTTACCCCATGATTTAGGCTGGATTTCACGAATCAGACAATTCACTTAGATCAAATCTAGAATTTCCAAAATCCTGTTTAGATCGCTGGTGGAGTGAAATGGAATTTTGATTTCCCCTTTATCCTTCTGATCTGCCTTTAATGAGACCTTGGTACCAAAGTGAGAGGCTAGTTTTTGTTGTAATTTATTGATCTCATATTTTTTTACCGGATCAGTTTTGGATTGGGATGATGGTTCTTTCTTTTCTTTTCCTTCACTCAAATCTTTAACCAGGGCCTCTACTTTCCGGACGCTCAATTCCTCCGTAATCATCCTATTGAAAATAGCGAGTTGCTTGTCCACATCTTCGATGTTGATCAACGCCCTGGCATGCCCCATGCTAATCTTCTGATCCCGTATTCCCGCCTGGATATCTGGCGGCAATTTCAGCAACCTGAGGTAATTGTTTACAGTAGTCCGGTTTTTACCCACCCTGTCTCCAAGCTGCTCTTGTTTCAGATCACATTCTGAAAGAAGTCTCTGATAAGAATGGGCTATTTCCAGCGCATTAAGGTTTTCTCTCTGAATGTTTTCAATCAGGGCCATTTCCAGCATTTGCTGGTCATTGGCCAGCCGCACATAAGCTGGAATTTTATCCAGCCCCGCCATTTTTGAGGCCTGGTACCGCCTTTCCCCAGATATGAGCTGGTACTCCTTGTCTGCTAGTTTTCTAACCGTAATCGGCTGTATAATGCCCTGAACGGTAATGGACTCCGCCAGCTCCTCAAGTGCTGTTTTATCAAAATGGGTCCTGGGCTGAAAAGGGTTGACCTGTATCTGCTCCAGGGGAATCTCGAAAATACCTGCTATGGGATGGTTTTCGCCTCCTTCACTATTCTTTTGGGGAGAATCTTGCAATAAGGCACCCAATCCCTTTCCCAATGCCCCTCTCTTTTTATTTGTTTTACTGACAGCCATTTTTAATGTTATATTCAATTAACCTTAGCCATTCCATTTTTTGTGGCAATTTCATTGGCCAGGTTAAGGTAAGCCACTGCACCTTTTCCAGTGGCATCGAAAGCCACAACCGGCATACCAAAACTGGGAGATTCACTTAATTTAACGTTTCTGGGGATGATGGTTTCAAAAGTCATGTTTTTAAAATGCATTTTTACTTCATCCACCACTTGATTGGAAAGCCTTAACCTGACATCATACATGGTCAGGAGAATACCTTCTATTTCCAGGTCCTGGTTAAGTCTGGTTTGAATGATCTTGATGGTATTCAGCAATTTCCCCAATCCCTCCAACGCAAAATATTCACATTGGACGGGAATAATTACCGAATTGGCAGCCGTGAGGGCATTGATCGTAATCAAACCGAGTGAAGGAGAACAGTCTATGATGATAAAATCATACCTTTCCCTTACCTCACTGATGACAGCTCTCATTTTTTCTTCCCTGTTTTCCAGGTTAACCATTTCAACTTCTGCGCCAACCAAATCAATGTGAGAGGGAACCAAATCCAGGTTATCTATTTCGGTAGAAATGATGATCTCCCGGATATCATTTTCATTTACCATGCATTCGTAGATGCTGGTATCAATGCTTTTAGGATCATACCCTAAACCCGAAGTGGTATTGGCTTGAGGATCTGCATCGATCACCAGTGTTTTGTATTCCAAAACAGCCAAACTGGCCGCCAGATTCATGGCCGTGGTGGTTTTTCCCACCCCTCCTTTTTGATTGGCAATAGCTATTACTTTTCCCATTATTTATTATAGCGTAATACTTTCCCCTATGTCAAGCAAATACAAATCTTTGCCGGCTTTTTCAGCCAAATGCTTTGCTTCTGATTTATTGATTTTGATGTATGGGAAGGTGTCATAGTGCATGCCTATGATTTTATCCGTTCCCACAAAATCAGCTGCCTTAATGGCGTCATTTATGTCCATCGTAAAGTTATCTCCTATAGGCAATACAGCAAAATCAATGTCATAGGAATCTCCGATTAATTTCATATCGTAGGTAAGGGCCGTATCTCCGGCAAAGTAAAAATTTCCCTCTTCGGACGAAATCACAAAACCTCCTGGATTTCCACCAGCGGACCCATCCGGTAGGGTACTGCTGTGAATGGCAGACACATATTTTACCTTTCCAAAATCAAACAGCTTGTTTCCTCCATGATTCATGGGATGTACCTTTTCGAATCCCTTTCCCTGAAACCAACTGATAATTTCAAAATTGGACACCAACATGGCTGAACTATTTCTTGCAATTCTTTCCACATCAGCTACATGGTCCTCATGTCCATGGGTGATCAAAATATAGTCCGGATTTATTTCATCGATATCAATAGCCGAAGCCAGTGTATTGGGAGAAATAAATGGATCAAACAATATTTCAATGCCTTTAATCCTGGTCAAGAAGGTCGAATGACCAAAATACCTGAGTTCAATCATATGAAGTTTGATTTCCGTTTCCTGATCGCTTCACAAATATATCATTTAAATCGGAACTATGGACAGCTACTTTTCCACATCCAACGGTGGAAAACCCTTCATTATTTATTGATAAGTCGATTAACTTGCCCCTAATGGCTCTGGCAGACCAGATTGCATCGAAACTGCCCCCCTAAATAAAAGCATGAAATCGAGCCTGACTTTCGCAGGCGGGCATGAGACAAGCACCACACAAAATAATGCTTTATTGCCCCGATAACAAACGGGGAGAAACATGCGATATTCTCCCAATTGAGCATCGAAACAGACATTTGTCTGATAAAAGAAAGGTATATACCGATAAAACCAATCGCACTATTAAAAGGGAAATAAGCCTCCTATTTTTGTTTTCCTTTTCTTTTTTTTGGTTCAGCTTTTTTGCTTTCGGCGGCCTTCATGGCCTGCTCTATCCTCATCTGAAACTTGGATTTTTTCTTGTTGGCATTCTTGGCTTTGCTTTCTTCTACTTTTTGTCTGATTTTGCTGTCATCAACAAATTGCTTGATCAATGCCTGCTGACCAAATGTCACCATATTGGATACAAAGTAGTAGAAACTCAATGCGGCAGGGAAAGAGTTTAAAACAAACATGAAAACTACCGGCATGATGTAGCCTATGTTTTTCATAGGTCCCTGGGCTGTCGTCAGTTGATTGTTAAAGTGGGTATAGGCTATTTGAGAAAGTGTCATCAGCAGGGTAAACAAACTGACGTGAGATCCATAAAAAGGAATGGTGAATGGCAGGTTTAAAATTGAGTCATAGGTAGAAAGATCATGTGCCCAAAGGAAGGATTCCTGCCTCAGTTCGATGGAATTGGGAAAGAAGAAAAACATGGCCAGCAAAAACGGCATCTGCAATACCATGGGCAGGCATCCTGAAATGGGACTGACCCCCAGTTGGGAGAAGAGTTTCATTTGCTCTTGCTGCATTTTGGTCTGGTCATCACCATATTTTTCCTTCAGTTCATCAATCTCCGGTTTGATAACCCTCATCTTAGCCATCCCTATATAGGATTTGTAGGTCAATGGCAGAAGAAACAACTTAATGATAAAAACGATCAATATGATGATCACCCCATAATTATCAAAGAAGTTTTCCAGCCAATGGAAAAGGTTGACAATGATGTATTTATTTACCCAACTCACGAAAACATAACCCATGTCCACGTTTAAGTCAAAATCAGGGGCAACTTGCTTTAGTATTTTATAATTATTGGGTCCAAAATAGTAGGCTACCTCCTCATTTACAGGAATGGATAGCGTAGCGTACATGTTTTTTACCGAAGAAGCATCCAGAGGGGTTTCCTGAGCCAGGTTAGCCCCGGCAAACTGATTTTTCGCAATAATCCCTGCGGTAAAAAAGCGCTGCTTGAATGCCACCCATTTCAATGGCTCTCCCACTTGCTGTGCATCTTCTGAGTCACCGGTAGTCAAATAATCATAATCCTCCTCCAACGTGAGAAAATTCATGTAGGTTTTCCTTCTGGACTCCTCCATGTCCTCCTCCAGCTTTTTAAGTTTACTACTCCAGTTTACTGTCAGCATGTCATCAGACACCAGGGCACCCAGTCCATCACCCTGTACCAAATGGCTTATTTCATACCCGCTTGCAGGCAAGCCATAGATACGTTTTAAACTACCAGTACCTACATTGGCCGTGAAAATCAATTGATTGATCGCTACACCATCTACTTCTGTGGTCGCCTCACTTACCTCGAAAAAAAGCTCATTTAAGCCAATTTTTCCTTGCCTGGTATTGATTTCATATTCCAGATCACCGGAACCCTGGTCAAACAATATCAGGGGCTGCTGATCAAAAGTTTTAAATCCTTTGACTTCTACCTGCTGTATTTCTCCTCCTTTATTGGATAGGGTTACCTTCAGGTTTTCGTTTTCCAAAATGACGGGTTTCTCAACACCATCGAGCAAGCTGGAAAAATCTCCAAACCTTTGCCGGCTTTCTATATTTTTCAAACTGTCGCTCTGCTCATCCACCTCCAATTCATCCGGGTCTTCCTCCTCGTTGGATTTAGACTGAACCTGTGTAGTATTGGTTGACTGTGGTTCCGTTATCTGCTCAGGCTCGCTAGCAAAAAAAAGTGAGTAAACCAGAATGACAGCTGCGAAAAGAATTAGTCCTGTCGCTTGATTTTTATCCATGATATAATCGTTTATTTAACAGGTCTCTTTACCCTGCTATACTTATTGATTTTTCTTATGACTTATTTTGTTTTTTATCGATCATCGCTTTGATGAAACGAACAAACAAGGGATGTGGATTTAATACCGTACTTTTATACTCCGGATGAAACTGAGTACCGACAAACCAGGGATGGTCTTTGATTTCTATGATCTCTACCAATCCTTTATCGGGATTCCTACCGGAGGCGATCATGCCATGCTTTTCAAAATCCTTCAGGTATTTATTATTAAACTCATACCGGTGCCTGTGGCGCTCTGTAATCTTTTGCTTTCCATAGGCTGCAAAAGCACGGGTCCCTTTGACCAATTCACAGGGATAGGATCCCAGACGCATGGTACCTCCCATTTGTGTAATATCTTTTTGCCCCTCCATTAAAAATATCACCGGATCCTTACAATCCGGATTTATTTCTGTTGAGGAGGCCTCCTTTAATCCCAGGACATTATTGGCAAATTCTATCACCGCTATTTGCATACCCAGACAAATCCCGAAATAAGGGATTTCATTTATCCTGGCAAATTTGGCAGCTTCGAGTTTTCCTTCCAGCCCCCTGATTCCAAATCCAGGAGCTACCAGCACTCCATCCATATCTTGCATTTTCTTATGCACATTGTCTTTATTCACCTCTTCCGATGAAACCAGGTGCAGGTTTACTTTACACTCCAGTGAAGTTCCCGCATGGATAAAGGATTCAATGATAGACTTATAGGCATCAGGTAGGGATACATATTTGCCTATCAGGGCGACATCTACTTCCATGGTTGGATTTTTGAGCTTTCCCAAAAACTCCTTCCATTGTTCCAATTCGGTATTGGATTTGGACGTAATTTTCAGCTTACTCATGACCCTTTCATCCAGTCGTTCCTTTTTCATCAGAAGGGGAACATCATAAATAGAGTCTGCATCCATGGCTTCAATGACACAGTTCAGCTGAACGTTACAGAAAAGGGCAATTTTCTTTTTCACATCTGCCGGCAGGTGGTGTTCTGTCCTGCAAACCAAAATATCCGGCTGAACCCCCGCTTCCAATAGTTGCTTGACGGAATGTTGGGTAGGCTTGGTTTTCAACTCCTTTGCTGCAGAAAGGTAAGGAATTAGTGTCAAATGAATTACCAGAATATTATTTGGACCCAGATCCCATCGTGCCTGTCTCACCGATTCTACAAAAGGAAGGGATTCAATATCACCTACACAGCCACCAATTTCCGTGATAATTACATCATACTTTCCGTCGTGACCCAGTTTGTAGAAATTATTCTTTATTTCATCGGTTATATGCGGGACTACCTGTACTGTTTTGCCCAGGTATTCTCCTTTTCTTTCCTTTGTGATGACATTATTATAAATCCTTCCGGTAGTTACATTATTGTCCTGTGAAGTCGTGGCATTCAAAAATCTCTCGTAATGCCCCAGGTCCAGGTCTGTTTCTGCCCCATCCTCTGTCACATAACACTCCCCGTGTTCATAAGGATTTAAAGTACCAGGATCTATATTGAGGTATGGATCAAACTTTTGAATGGTTACAGATATTCCTCTGGATTGCAAAAGTTTGGCTAGGGAGGCAGCAATTATTCCCTTGCCAAGAGAGGATGTAACTCCTCCGGTAATAAAGATGTGTTTAGTAGATAAACCCATAAGAACGCTTATATGAAATTTTGTTTATATTCTTATGGGATTCAAAATTAAGTAAAATAATTGACTTGCTTATCTCCAAACGGTTTAAAATTTTGGCCTTGAATCCCTGGTAAAGATGCTACCTGCATCCTAAAGGATTTAACCACCGCAATAGCAAAGGTTTACCTTCTCAGATGAAGCCCCGAACAAATTATACCTACTCCACGGTATTGATCAATGTACCGATCTGATCAATGTGAATTTTGATTACATCGGTCGACTGCAGGGTAAAGCTCTGGTCAGGGACAATCCCTGTTCCGGTCATTAGAAAAGCACCTTTGGGAAAGGAATATTCTCTGTAAAGAAACTCCACCAGTTGATTAAAATCTCTTTTTATCTGGTCAATGGTGATGGTATCACTGAAAACCAAATTACTCTCCCTGATAATTTCCAATTTGATTTCGCAGGTACCCGGTAGTGCATTATCCGTTACATAAATGCAGGGACCCAATGCCGCACAACCGTCATAAACCTTTGCCTGTGGAAGGTACAAAGGATTCTCTCCTTCAATACTCCTTGAACTCATGTCATTGCCTATGGTATAGCCAATGATTTTTCCTGCAGATGAAACCATCAGGGTAAGTTCAGGTTCCGGTACATCCCAGGAAGAGTCCTTTCTGATCCTGACTGTTTGCAAATGCCCCCTGACCCTTGGGCCCGTAGCTTTCATAAATAACTCAGGACGTTCGGCATGATAAACCATTTCATAAAATGTTCCTCCTCCGCTGTCCTTGGACTCCTCCTGTCTGCCTAGCTTACTCCTGTAATAGGTGACGCCGCTGGCCCATACTTCCTGGTTTTCAATGGGAGGAAGTAAACCATTGGATATCCAGTCATGGGCTTCCTCCGAAGGATCTGAATCGGCTATGGTTTTTTCTATTTTTTCCAGGAGCTGATCATCATTGATAAAGCTGTCCCAATTTTGATTTTTTAAAGTATACAGTTTATGGGAGCTTTCTATGACAATCCCTTGGGTAGTTCTATAAATTTTCATTTGTCGGGCATTAATTATTTTAAACCAAAAATATCAAGGTATCATCAAAGATACGATCAAAACCAAAACAAAGCCAGTCAGTGAGATGATCGTTTCCAGTGTGGTCCAGGTTTGAAGGGTTTCTTTTTCCGATATATCCAGGTATTTTTTTACCAACCAAAAGCCACTGTCATTCACATGGGAAAGGATACATGAACCTGCCGCTATGGCAATGCCTATCAAGGCTTTTTGCGGATCAGAAATATCCATGTCGATGATTATGGGGGCGATCATACCCGCAGCCGTTACCATGGCAACGGTAGCCGAACCCTGAATAATTCGGATGATCACCGCAATGAGATAGGCCATGACTATCGGAGCCACATTATAAGCAATAAAAACCTCGGCTAAAGCCTCTCCTGCACCACTTTGTACCAAAATCTCTTTAAACATTCCTCCGGCACCCGTAATGACTATAATCAATCCCGCTGGAGCCAGGGCCTTATCAGAAAATTCCAGTAGCTGTTTGGCTTTGAAGCCTTTTTTAAATCCCAGAAAGTAAGAGGCGATCAGGGTGGCAATAGTCAATGCAATAAAGGGATGTCCGACGAACTGGGCCAATTGAACCAGGGAATTTTCAGGATCAAAATATCCCATATCCATCAGCATATCGGAGGATGTTGCTATCAATATCAGGAATAATGGCAGTATAATGATAAAGGCAATCATAAAAAAATCAGCTTTGGAAGCCGCAGTTTCCTCTTCATTTTTAAATTCTATGTAAGAAGGGACCGGTACAAATATTTTTTTTGAAATGTACGAGCCAAAAACAGGACCAGCCAGAATAGCGCAGGGCAGGCCGACCAATGCACCAAATAAAATCATCCATCCTAAGGGGGCATTGATGATTTCTGCAACGGCCACCGGACCCGGTGTAGGGGGAATAAAGGCATGGGTGACGGCCATACCTGCCAGAAGTGGAATGGCAAAGTGCAACAAGGACTTTCCTGCTTTATGAGCCAATGCATAAACCAGTGGAATCAATATGATGAAGCCTACATCCAAAAACACGGGAATGGATACAATAAAACCTGTAAGCATCAAAGCCCAGGAGGTCCGCTTTTCCCCAAATCCCCGAATTAGAAAATGTGCCATGGTCTGTGCCCCACCGGAGACCTCCAGCAATTTCCCTAAAATTGCTCCAAGACCTACTACAATGGTAATAAAGCCAAGTATATCTCCCATTCCCTTTTGAAGGCTGCCAATCAATTCCATAAACGGCATTCCCGCAGCCAGGCCTACAAAGACACTGGCCAGAAGCAATGAAATGAAAGCATGTACTTTTAACCTCATCACCAATACCAATAAAAGTAAAATCGATAAAATGGTAATGATCAAAAGGTAAATGGTCTGATCCATGGGTATTTTGGGTAAATAGGTGTTGGAAAAAGATTTATTGAAATGTCATTTATACTTTTGAACTAGCTGCAAATTCCTGGTAGGCTGCAAAAAATGCTTTCAGGTGTTTGGTCAAACCCTCCCAATCTTTTTTTTGCAGAAAACTTTTGGGAACCAGGGCACTCCCTACTCCTACTGCCTGAGCACCTGCTTCAAAATACTCCCGGATGTTGTCCTGATTGACACCACCGGTTGGCATGAGCTGTATTTCATTCAGAGGGGCCTTAATATCTTTGATATATCCAGGTCCCATGGGTCCTGCCGGAAAGACTTTTACCATGGTGGCTCCCATTTGCCAGGATTTGTAGATTTCGGTAGGAGAAAAGGCTCCGGGAAAAACGGGAATTTTCTGGGCTACACAAAAATTTATGACGTCTATGTCTGATATAGGCGTCACTATAAATTGTGCACCTGCATCCAGGGCTTCATGCATCCCATTCAGGTCACAAACAGTTCCTGCTCCAATATTTAATTCATCCCCAAAAGCATCCACCAAACGTGCAATATCAGCGGTCGCATGGGGCGAATTTAAGGTAATTTCCATGGTAGAAAGTCCTGCGGCCTGGAAACTGGAGGCCACATGCATCAAATCATCGCTATCGAAGTTCCTGAAAATGGATACAATGGGCGCTCTTTCAAAAGCCTCCCAGGAAAATGTCTTTCTCATGTTTTTCTATTCGGTTTATTATTTCAATTTGCCCATATATCACAGCCTTCCTTACCTTTTCCGGGGTTAAGACTTCTGAAGGTATACCCATCACTTCCAATGCTTTTGAATAACTCCAATAAAGCTTTTCTTCCGAACACAGGTATACCTTACTTTCCATGTTGCCGGCTAAATTACTGAGTTCGTTACCAATCAACAAACCGCTTAAATAATGTAAATTCTCAAATTTATCTAGTTTTTCAAATAAATCATTGGCCCTTACTTTAAATAGTGCTGCCAATAAATTATTTTCAGCCCCCTCCCCTACACCATGCTCAAAAGCTTTTTCCATTCCAGTTGATTTCTTATCAGGTATTCCAACGCTTTTGGATAGTATACTGGAATGAGACATCAGGTGGAAAACCTCTCCAGTCATGAAGGTTTGAAAATCCTGGATTTTTTGATGGGATACCAGCAAATGCTTGGAATGGGTTCCGGGAAAAATAAATGTTCCTTTGCCATTGAAATTTTCCATTTGCCTGATAACACCCAGCAACTGGGTCTCTTCCCCACGCATCACATCCATCTCTGCACGAATCCCGGAAAGTAACAGAAAAGGGTGCCCCAATGAGGCCGAAGGCTCAAAAAAATGGGTATTCATGGTCTTCCCATCAATATCAAAAGGCAGTCTGGCATAGGGCAAGGCTTTCAATCCAATGGTGGAGGACGCCATGCCAGAACAAATTACCAATAACCCCTCCAGATCGAGATGCAACTGTTGGGAAAAAGCCTTTATACCTTGGTTTAAGAACTGAAAGTAATAAGTGCTTCTTTCCACGGAGGGAGCTTCCTTCAAATAGGCCTTATTGATTACCTGAACCCCATCGGCAGAAGTGTACTCCCCCAGAATTTCAGCGTCAATCCTATTGACCAAACGGAGTCTGAAGGAACTGGTCCCCCAGTCACAGCTTAAAAATTGCTTCATTATACCATGCGGTTTATTGGGTTTTTGTTAAGTCATCAATTATTTAAAACTAATGTCTTTGTATTTGAATGTTTGAAATTAGGAAAAACGATGTAAAAACTATTCAAATTTCAAAATAAATATAGCAGATTCGAAATTTCCGCCTTTAATTAAACCCTTAAAAATTCAAAATACCATCCATTTTTTTTATGGATGTTAAAAAAGTGAATCTGAAAAAAGGCAGGGAACCTCTATTGAAATAAAAGTTCCCTGAACCATTCAGCCAATTCATCGATCAACTTAATTTTATAGACATTTCTCTTCCCATATAGGGATCCGATGTGCTGTGTTTGCCAAATTCCAACCGGCCACTATACCGTTTCAGGAATGAATCACTTTCAGCCATTTGCAAGCTGAAATCATACCATCCATGGCTGGAGGCTGTGGATATGATTACTGGCTTTCTCTGGCCGGATTTTAAAGTGATCAATTTTTTACCTTGATTGTAGGCATGGTCCATTACAATAATTGAAATGGGCTTATCAAAATGGTTTTCCAGCACCAATCGAAAATGCCCTGTCCCCGATACGCCATCTTCCGTTTTGTAAGAGGTTTTTGTGGTCAGGCTCTTTGTGTTTTTATTACCTTTAAATTCTCTGAAAAAGCCATTGGGACCATACACCAACAAATGGTATTGGCCTCCGTGAAAAGCTTCTAAAGGCCAATTGTATGAAAATTGATCACCGGATTTGACAGCAAATGACCAGGATCTGAAGGAGCTTACCTCCCCGGTATGGGGATCTGTATATTGATCCGGGGCATAAACCAGGAAAGGAGCGCCAAGAGCTTTTTTTCCAAATCTGCGGTCAGAGGCATGAAAACTTATTTCCATACCCATTCCATCAGGGTCTACATTTCCATCCACATACAATTCGTAAGCCAAAGCATTGGAGGGTTTGGTGCCTGCTTCTTGTTTGGGAATCCAGGGGGACTGCCCCGGATTCATATTTGCCTGATTAATTTCACGCACTTCAAGGGCCTTAAAATTATCTGGTAAATCCTTAAAGCCCGCATTGTAAATATTTTTTACATGACTTTCCAGATTGACCGATTCAGGCAAATCGACTTGCTCTCCATTGTAGGGTCTGAAAACTGAAGTGAGATCTCCACAAATGTTTCTTCTCCAGGTACTGATGTTATCTTCCCGGATCAGTTTGCCTGTTTTATGTGATAAAAATTTCTCCAAAAACAGGATGGTGGAAGTAATGTCACAGACCTCGGAATTCACCCAGCCTCCCCGACTCCATGGTGAAGCCACAATCAAGGGCACCCGGTATCCCAGGCCAACAGGACTTTCTCTGGCATTTTCAGCTTTCATACCAGGATAGCTCAATTCCTGTTCCATGGTCACAAACTCCCCCCTTGCATCCAGCCCTTCGGACATTTTTCCTGTGGATTCATCCCCTGGTTTCGGAGGAACAAAAGGAGGCACATGGTCGAAATAACCGTCATTTTCATCATAATTGAGGATAAAAATGGTTTTCTTCCATACCTCAGGGTCCTTAGTCAAAATGTCTAAAGCTTCGGAAACATACCAGGCACCATACCAGGGGGCACTGGGATGATCAGAGAAATTTTTTGGTGCAACCAAATAGGAAACAGTAGGTAAATCCCGCTGCTCCACGTCTTTCCTGAATTGGTGAAAGATATCTCCTTTAGGGATTTTTGTAGACCGCTCCTGGTCTCCATCCATGAAATTTAACACCTCGGTCTGGTGGTAATGGGGATCATCAATATTGGTGGTAAAGGCCCTTTGATGAAGTTCTTTTTCTTTTGGGCCAAGCCTGGCAAAAGTTTCGGGGTTATAGGTAGCAATGGTTTCTGCCACCAATCCTATATCTTCTTTTTTCCCATCCAGTTGCTTTTGAATACCTGCTTTATCTGCTTCCGATGCCCTTTCCAGGGAAGCTTCCAGCTCACCGATTTCCAGCTGCAGGTTGTTTTGCTGCCGCTGCAGGTAGGCATAATGGCCAGGAGTAAAACGGACCCCAAATTGCCTGAACCATTCCAGGTTATTGTCAGTAAAATTGGCCAACCAGGATTCATCTTCCCCTTCCAACAAGGTATCTACACTAACTTCATTCTGATAAACCTTCCAGGATACACCATTGTCCTGAAGCAGGTCGGGAAAAGTATTCCAGTCCACTTCCTTTCCATAAGTGTGTTCTCCGTTCCGTACCAAGGGTTTTTCTCCAGGCTTTCCAACGGATTTTCCAGCCCAAAGGTAGTTTCTATTGGTTGTTGTGCCGGTGAGTGATGCGCAAAAATGCTGGTCACAAACGGTAAATGCATCAGCGAATGCATAATAAAAAGGTATATCCTCCCTGTCATAAAAGCCCATGGTCAGGGGAACATGGCTGAATGCTTTTCTTCCCGGCCTTTTTGCCTCAATCCATCCATCATATTTTCCCCCATTTCTGGCATCTACCTGATTTTCCCAGGAATGTGGGATTGCGCTCATCCAGGTGGCTTTGGTGTCTTTGATATTTAACCTGAACGGGGCAAAAGTCTGGCCTTGCTTATCCTTTTGGAGCCATACCAGATTTTTGTCAGGTAAGCGGATCGCCCTGGGATCATTATAACCCCTGACGCCCTTTAATTTGCCAAAACAATGATCAAATGATCTGTTTTCCTGCATCAGAATCACCACATGTGCTGCATCCAGGAAAGAGGTTCCTACTTCTGGATTGATGGCCATTGCTTTTTGAATGGTGGAAGGTAAAGTCCCCCAAAGACCAGCTCCTCCTGTAAACAGGGCCGCTTTTTTTAGAAAGTCTCTTCTGTTTTCATTCATAATAATGGGTTAAAATTTCGGCAAATAGGATTGCCATAAACAATAAATTAAGCCGGAGGGAAGTGGGTTTTCTTCCATCCGGCTTTTTATCACATTGGTTTATTCTACATCCCACCAAACACGGGTGGTAATTCTATCTTCTCCCTGAACCCCTACGGCCTGAATATAATTTCCCCGATTTAAGGCCTGAATACTGCTTGGGTACATGAATCTTACCGGAACAGAATCGATAAATGCCGCCGGTCCAGGTTGTATCTCAGGAATCCCGGTCCTTCTCCAATCAAACCAGCCTTCCAAACCGTTGAAAAACAGGGCCAACCACTTTTGGGTACCGATTTTGGTCAATTTTTCCTCCTGGTTACCCATATATGCGACTTGATCTTGTGTAAAATAGCTTGGTGCAGGTTGTACGGCATCGGCCAGTACATTCAAATTGGCTACCCTCAAGCGCTCCTCATAATAATCAAAGGAGGCCCGCATCCCGCTTTCATAATAGGTCCCGGCATCTCCTACGGTAATGTACCCTTTCTCCCTGGCCTCTGCCAGAATAAACTGCAATTCCGGATATCCCATCAATATGGTTTGAAAACCTACCGGCGAAGCAAATTCAGAACAAGTCAGACATGAAAACAGCAAGCCTACTCTTGAAATAAAATTGGATCCCCCCTTATTGGGGTCACCGGAAGGGGAATAACCATAGGCATTTTCATCAGCCAGACCGTTGGGTACTCCGGCATAATCTTCTGGTTCGCCTATAAGGCCTGCCCCACTATCATTGGTAGGCTGAAAATAAGCAAATAAACGGGGATCCTCCATACCCTTCAAGTATCCCTCCATGGTTGTACTCAGCCGGTATTCATCAAAGGATCCGGATCTGGTAGTGTACAGGTAATGCTGATTAGGAACATCCTGTAAATATTGCAGGGCGGCATTATCTGCATTGCTCTCAAATAAGGGAAATTGGTCCGGATTGCTGACTATGGCCTGCATGGCCGAAGAAGGATCTTCCCTGTCAGAAAGCCTCATCAAAGCCCTCAATCGCAAAGAATTGGCTAATTTCTTCCATTTCGTGACATCACCCTGAAATAAAATATCCCCATCCAGGCCTTCTGTGGTACTTCCCAAAAGTTCGTTGGCTCGTTCCAGGTCTGCCAATATCCCGTCATAGATCACATCTTGCCGGTCAAACTTCGGATAATTAATCCCCTCCTTGGCACCTGTAGCCTCGGTATAGGGCAGGTCTCCGTAAGCATCTGTCATAAAAGCAAACATCAATGATTTCATGACCAGGGCTGCGCCCACATAGTTGCTTTCGCCCAATTCCCCTGAAATCAGAACCATGTTGTTTACATCCCTCAAGGTATTGTAGAACACGCTGTAAGGATTCCCTTCAGGACCCCAGTTATACCGATCTTCGTTGGTAAACTGTATCTTTGCTGTGTATTGCATGACCACATTTCCGATTCCCCAGCCTTTGCCTATGATTTCATTGGCTGTATTTCTGATGATATTTGGCAATAAAAGGGAAGAGGAAACGGTCTCCGGACTATTGGGATTTCTGTTTACTTCTTCAAAATTTTTGTCGCAGCTCAAAATCCCCAAAAATAGCAGCAAGGTCAGGGAGCTGATTAGATGTTTATATGTCGCTTTCATATTCGTCTTAATTTTTATCGTTAAAATTTAAGGCTAAGGTTAAAACCTACGCTTCTGCTGGAAGGGTAAGCCATATCCTCTACCCCGGGAATAAGGGTACCACCACTCATAGACATGGTTTCCGGGTCAAAATGTGGGTTTTCTGTCCAGAGCGCCAGGTTTCTCGCTACCAGGGAAAACCTTGCTTCCTGAAAGGGCAATTTACCCATAGCTGCACCTGGAAGGCTATAACCCAGGGTGATTTCCCTTAATTTCACAAATGAAGCATCGTACTTGGCCGCTTCCACATTGCTTCTTTCATAATACCTGTTGTGCCAATCCCTGGAGCTGATTTTTCTGTCATTGGGAACAAAACTTCCATCCGCTCCCTGGATCACACCCGGGCTGATGATACCGTTTCCATCCACAGAGAGATCATAGCCATTTTCCCGCCCCAGAAGGGTCTCCTCCAGTTGGCCTGAGGTGCTGCCAATGGTTTTGGTTCTGGACACCACTATGCCACCATAGCGGATATCAAACAAAAACCCGAAAGACAATCTTTTATAGTTGAAATTATTCTGGATGCCCAGCATCCAATCGGGATTGTAATTCCCTTGTAATACCAATTCTGTGGCTGTCAGAGGTGTACCTGAGGTATTGTGTATGATTTGTCCAAAATACGGACTATTGGCGTCTGTCACCCGCGCAAATCCCCGACCATAGATATTTCCCATTCTTTCCCCTATCCGGGCCTGAATGGTAGCTCCATTTCTCCCTACCATGGAATAAGTATCCAGATCATCGGTCAATTCCAGTACTTTACTTCTGTTTCGGGTAAAATTAGCTGTAATATTCCAATTCAATCCATTGACTTTCTGAATGGGACTACCTGACAAAACCAGTTCAATACCGTTGTTTTGGATTTCTCCGGCATTGATAATCCTACTTGCATATCCAGTGGATATATCCAGCTCTATGGGTATGATCTGGTTTCTGGTCCGGTTGTCGTAATAGGTGAAGTCCAGCCCTAACCTGCCCTTCAGAAGTCTCAGATCTGCCCCAAGTTCAAGTGAACCAGTTCTTTCAGGTTTTAATTCTGCATTGGCCAGGCGATTGGATTCACTTTTGCTTTGAATAGAACCCCAGGCAGTTGCCGGATTGAACACATTGGTCAGGCTATAGGGATTGGTATCATTTCCTACTTCGGCATAAGCCGCCCTGACTTTGAAAAATGAAACCGCTTCCGGTAAGGTAATCATATCCGAAATGATCCCACTCATAGTAGCCGAAGGGTAAAAATAACTGTTATTGCCTACCGGCAAAGTACTCGACCAGTCATTCCTACCGGTGATATCCAGAAACAGGATATTGTTATAACCTATCTGGCTAAAACCATAAATAGAATTGATTCTTTTTTCAGAAACCATGTGGTCTATCTGAAGATTTACTGCGGTGTTGGTGAAATTATAGATCTCAGGAATCAGCAATTGCGGCGCCATTGTACGGGTAAACCTGTTTTCCTGCACCATCTGATTGCCTCCCAGGGACACGGAATAGGACCACTTTACATTTTCAGTCTCGGAATATGTCAGTAGAAAGTCTGTATTTCTTTCACTGAAATACACCGCATCCTCCCTGTAACTACCCAGGGGAAACCTCATGGTACTAAAGGCTCTTTTTCGGTCCCTCAGGTCATTGTACATGTCCAATCCTGTCCTTACCATTAAGTTTAACTTATCCATGATTTTGTAATTGGCCACTACATTACCAAATATCCTGTCCTTGGATTGCCCGTTGGTATTTTCAAAAACATTGAAATAGGGGTTGTCATGGTAATTGTAGTTATAATTGAACTGCTGCCTGCCTTCCAAACCCGGCATCCAATAGTTTCGGAGATTAGCAGTATTGATCTGTCTGCCATACCAGATCCACAGGTACATCAGGCTTTCTGTTCCATAACTGATGCTAGGCCGGTTTCCACTATTGGTTTTCTGGTAGTTGATCGCCGTAGTAAGGGTCAATCGGTCGGTAATCTGACTCGTTCCGTTAAAGGCCAGGGTATTCCTTTTGAGGTCAGTATTGGGAATGGTTCCTTTCTGATCAAGATTGGTCCAGGAAAACCGGAAATTCGACTTTTCATTGCCGGATGCAATAGAAACATTATTGGATAAGGTAACCCCAGTCTGAAAAAAGTCATTGATATTATTGGGCTGGGAAACCCAGGGCGTTGGCGTTATGGTACTTCCCTCCGGGGCATTCAAGTCACCGCCTCTGAAGCCAGCTACATTTCTCGGAGAGTCAAACTGAGGTATGGTAGCTCCCTGATCCATTGCAGGCCCCCAACTTTCATCCACACCGTCCGCTATTCCTGCTCCTGCGCCATTGACAAAGGAGAATAACCCGTTGTTTCCCTGCCCATATTTATCCTGCCAATCAGGTAATACCAATGGGCTATCGAAAGTGGTATTGGAATTAATGCTTACACCCAAACCATTTTTGTTTTTTCCGGATTTTGTCGTGATCAATATGGCGCCGTTGGCAGCTCTGGAGCCATAAAGAGCAGCAGCAGCAGGGCCTTTCAAAATACTCATGGATTCAATGTCATCCGGGTTGATCTCCCCTGCAGGGTTACCATAATCCACTTCCTGATTTCCTGATCCGGATGATCCTACAATATTATTGCTGATCGGAACGCCGTCCACTACAAACAATGGCTGGTTGGCATTGATATTCAGGGAAGACTCCCCCCTGATGGTTACCCTGGAAGATCCCCCAACCCCACTGCTGGAATTGGTAATCTGTACACCTGCTACCCTGCCGCTTAGGGAGTTCATCACATTGGTTTCCCGGGCTTCAGTAAAACGGTCCCCCTCTACGGCTTGCACCGAATAGCCCAGTGCCTTGGTTTCCCTTTCCACCCCCAGCGCAGTCACCACTACTTCACTCAATTCTTCGGAAGAATATTCCAAAATTACATTGATGGTGGACCGGTTGCCCACCAGCACTTCCTGAGACTGAAAACCGATGTAAGAAAATACGAGCGTAGTTTCATCCGAAGGTACTTCCAATTCGAATCTACCATCCAGGTCTGTCACGGTGCCCCTGCTGGTACCCTGGATCAAAACCGAAGCTCCCAATACCGGTTCCGAGCTGGAGCTTTCCGTGACCAGGCCCGTCACTGTCCTTGATTGGGCCCATAAAGCTTTGCTATTTCCTAAAAACAATAGCAGGAATAGTATTCCCAGGCATTTATAAGCACTGGGAAAATACCCCTTAACAAAAGGTAGTAATTTCATCATGATACTGAGCGTTTATGATATTGGTTAATAAAAAAGGTCAAGGAAGCATTGGTGAACAAGCTTCCTTTAAAATTAGGGTAGGTTAATAGGGCAATAGTAGACACCGGAATACCTGGACAGAAAATTCTGATAAAGCATCATACATCTTTATAAAAGTTTTCTGAACAGGAAATTCATGTTATTTAATTCTAAATATAAATAATATTTAAATTAAATTAAATACTTACACAAAAATGATAAAATAAAAATTTCAAATTATCTCAGAGAGTTTATTTAATTATAAACAAAATGCTAAAAAATTAATGAAAAATTAAAATAAAGACCACATTGACTACTTAATAGATTATTTTCTAAGGTGGTAGGCTTTGGGTTGCGTGAATGCCCTGATCCCTAAATGGGATAAGGTAACACCCAAACCGGAGTTTTTTCTTCCCGTCCAGGGCAAAACAGGACTTACCCTGTCACAGCAGTTCCAGTAAGCAGTACCTGTGGGCAATTGTTCCAACACATCTTTTGCCCGGTCTTCATCGGAAGAAAAAACAGCTGCCGTCAAACCATAATCTGTATCTTTCATTAGGGCAAGGGCTTCCTTATCATCCGCAACGGACTGAATTCCAATCACAGGCCCAAAAGACTCTTCCTTCATCACAGCCATCTGCTGGTTGACACCTGTGAGTACGGTAGGCAAAAGATAATTTCCCTTTTCTCCCCATCGCTTTCCTCCCGTTTCCAGCCGGGCTCCCAGGTTGATGGCATCCTTAATTTGATTCAGAATGATTTCAAGCTGTTCTTTTCTGGTTAGAGGGCCAATATAAGTCCCTGGATCCAGGGGATCACCAATAATATACGAATTCACTTCAGCTACAAAGGCTTCCACAAACTCATCAAAAATCCCCTCCTGCACGTAAATTCTTTCTACCGCACAGCAGCTCTGACCATTGTTGTAAAATGCACCTTCAGCTGCATTGATAGCCGCCTGCCTGACATCAGCCACATCATCCATCACATACAGCGGATCTTTCCCTCCAAGCTCCAATTGTACCGGAACCAGTTTTTCGGCTACTTTCTTTGCTATATACTTCCCGGTCCGGTAGGATCCGGTAAAAAAGTAGCCATCCAAATCAGCTTCCAACAGCAGTTCGCCCACATTGGGACCACCTATAAAACACTCAAAAACATCCTCAGGCACCCCTGCTTTCCAAAGTAATTCCCTGAATTTTAATCCTGTCAGGCTGGCATATTCAGAGGGCTTATAAGCTACGGAATTTCCAGCTACCAGGGCATATAAAAACACATTGTACCCCACATTATACGGGAAATTCCAGGCTGATATATTGGCAATAACGCCCAATGGTTCATAAACAATTTCCTCTCTTGTGGGGCCATCTGTCGTCAGAAGCTCCGGGGACAGCCATTTGGCAGCTGCTGTTTCTATATGGGTAATGCGGTTATGGGCACCGGAAATTTCATTTTTTGCTTGCTGAAGTGGCTTACCTGTTTCACGCGTGAGAATCAGAGCCAGGTTATCCAGGTTTTCCCTAACCAGGGCACCAAAATTACCAATGATGGAAATCCTTTCAGCTAAAGGAACTTTGGACCAGCCAGGCTGCCCAGATTGTAATTTCTTGATTTTTTCAGTTACACTTGCTGCATTATCCGAAGGTATTGAATCGATGACTTGACCTGTGGCAGGGTTGATGATATCCATGATTTATTGGTTTTTTACTTTTTCTATGAAATAGTTATACAACTTCAAGGGATCGAGCAAGGGTTCACCTTTACCGACAGAAAACTCGGGATGCCACTGAACGCCAATGATGTTTTTATTGGGTGCCATTTTGACTTCTACGGCTTCTATCATGCCATCTTCCCGACACCGTGCCAGGGTTTCCAGGCCTTTTCCAAGCGTCTTGATTCCCTGATGGTGCACAGAGTTTACGGTCGGATTTTCAATATATCCATATATTTTTTCCAATGTTTTACCTGTTTCAAAACTAAGCTGATGAACAAGGTTATCGTACTTTTCTGCATCCCTGTGTGTAATCGAATGTGGCAGTTGGGTGGCAATATCCTGATACAAGGTTCCCCCATAATATACGTTCAATAACTGCACGCCCCTACAGATGGCAAGAATGGGCTTCTTTTGTCGCAAAGCAAAATCCATTATTTCCATTTCATAGCTGTCCCGATAGGGGTCGCCAAGCCACCTTCCATCTTTTATGGGCTCCTCTCCATAGGTTTGGGGTGCAAGATCTGTCCCCCCCTGAAATACAAAACCATCCAACTCTTTGAGTATTTGTTCCAACCCATCAGAACCAAGGTCTGGAATCAATACGGGAAGGACTCCATTTTGGGCTACGTAACGAAACATGTCGGACTCCACATAGGCCAGGTTTTTAGGTCCAAATACCAGCCTGGAAGGATCCGGATACATAAAGCAGGAACTGATACCAATTTTCAACATAATTTACAGTGCTGCCTGGTAAAGCGTTTCAAAATCCTTTTGTGTAACGGGCCTGGGGTTATTGGGGTGGCAAAAATCTGCAAAGGCCAGTGCAGCAAGCGTCGGTATATGGGAATGCTTTACCCCGATCTCTGATAACCTGATAGGCAAACCCAATTTGACATTCAGTTCATGAACAAAAGCGATAAGATTTCGCCCTTCTTTCCTGTTTAAACCCAACATGAGTGCCATCTGATCGAATTTATCCTCAGCTACTTCAAAATTGAAATCCAGACCGAAAGGCAAATTGACTGCGTTGGCAAGTCCATGGTGGGTATCCAGCAAACTGGATAAAGGGTGCGCCAGGCTGTGTACTATACCCAGTCCCTTTTGAAAGGCAATGGCACCCATCATGGAGGCCATCAGCATTTTGCTCCTGGAGCGCAGGTCAGGTTGCAGGGTAGCCTTCTCCAGGGATTCTCCGATCAATTGAATTCCCTCCAAAGCAATCCCACTGCACATAGGGTGCCAATTTTTGGACAAATAAGCCTCGATATTGTGGGTAAGCGCATCCATACCCGTTGCCGCTGTAATAAATGGCGGCAATTCCATGGTCAATTGTGGATCAGCAAACACCATTTTTGCCATCAGAGAGGGGGCAAAAAGGATGCGCTTTTTCTTACTCTCATCTTCTGAAATGATGGCGCTCCTACCTACCTCACTTCCGGTACCTGCCGTGGTAGGCACCGTGACAAAATGGGGAATGGGTTCGGTCACAAATTGATCCCCTCCGATCAAATCATCATAATCAAATAAATCCCTATGATGATTGATGCTTAAGGCTATGGCCCGGGCTACATCCAAGGCTACACCTCCCCCAATGCCTACGATAGCATCCCTTTGTGTGGATTGATACTGTTCTTTTCCCTTGAGTACATCTGTTTTGACTGGATTTTTGTGTACTTCAGAAAATACTTCTACAGAAATGCCCTGCCGGGAAAGATCTGATGTTATTTTTCTAAAAAAATCCAACTCTTTTACCATTGGGTCGGTAACCAATAGGGGCCGGTTTAAATGCTGTCCTTTTAAGTAATCTGCCAGTTCTTCGATAACTCCCACCCCAAATCGGATTTGGGTGGGGAAATTAAAGTTGAATTTTTCGCTTAAATCCATTTTGGATAAGGTCATAAATACGGGTGGTTTTAATAAAAGTCAAATGATCTCAAAATATCTTTTTCTTTCCCAATCGGTAACCCGGGCATCAAATTCCCGGCACTCCCACTCTCTAGTTTTACAAAAATGCTGGACAAACGGCTCTCCAAAGAGGGAATTGGCCAGCTCCGAATCCTTCATGAGTCTGGTAGCTTCCTTGAGTGAACTGGGAAGGGTGCCATTTGAAAAATCCTCATAGCCGTTACCAAGGGTAGCAGGGTTCTTCAGGTCCAACTGCTGTTCTATGCCATACAAGCCAGCCGCCAAACAAGCGGCCATGGCCAGATAGGGATTTACATCCGATCCGATTACCCGGGTTTCCAGACGGGTGGATTTTTTTCCACCGGAAAGTACCCGCAGGGCAGTCGTTCTGTTATCCCTTGCCCAGGTCAGCGTGGTAGGTGCCCATGCACCTTCCACCAGTCTTTTATAACTGTTGATGGTGGGGGCAAACATGGGAAGTATATATGGCAGGCAGTGAAGTTGCCCGGCAATGTACTGCTGCATCATTTGGCTCATTTGCCATTTTCCCTCCGGATCATAAAAAAGGTTGTTCTCCAACTTATTGTCCCATAGGCTTTGGTGAACATGGCCTCCGTTTCCGGGAAGTGATTCGGACCATTTTGCCATAAAGGTAGCCATCAATCCATGTTTATAGGCGATTTCTTTTACACTGGTCTTGAACAGAACCGCACGGTCTGCAGCTAGTAGTATTTCGCTATATTGGATGGCTGCTTCATAAACCCCGGGGCCTGTTTCTGTATGTAATCCCTCCAGGGGTATTCCGAATTTATGGCACAGGTCAAAAAGGTCATTAAAAAATTCGCTTTTCAGGGAAGCTCTCAATATGGAATAGCCAAACATACCAGGTGTCATGGGTTTGGCTACCTTCGGTTCTTCACGACAAAACCCTTCCGGGGTAACTTCAAAGTTAAACCATTCAAACTCCTGGGAAAATTGAGGCATAAACCCTGCATCCACTGCCCTTTGACGGATGCGTTTTAGGAGTGTTCGGGGACATACCAGGGCTCCCTGCTCCATATCTTGCTCAAAGTCAGCTAAGAAAAAGGGCATGTCCTGATCCCAGGGAATTTGTCTTTGGGTGGCCAGGTCTATTTGAGCCTGAAAATCCGGATATCCGGTATGCCAACCGGTAACAGACACATTATCATAAGATTTGTCTTCCATATCCCAACCAAAAACCACCGCACAAAAACCAAGTCCTCCATCAAGCATGGAAATAAATTTTTGTAACGACACCACCTTTCCCCGTAAAACCCCATCAATATCCACAATAGCTAATTTAACCTTGTTACAGGAACTATTTTTCAGTTTTTCAATGAGCGCTTCTTTCGTTGTTTTCATTTGGTATCAGGCTTTGTGAATAAATATTTTGAAAAACAGGTAAGAACCCAGGAGCATGGCAAAAAACAACAAGGCCAGGTTAAAATTATAGATAATCATGGCAATCATCGAAATACTGGCTATGATAAGGGCAAGAATAGGGAAAAGCGGATAGAACGGTACCTTAAAAGGTCTTTCAAGCTGGGGCTCTTTTTTTCTCAGGTATAAAAAGGCAACCATGGATAAAATATAAAGTCCCAGGGCTCCAAATACAGCAATGGTAATGATTTCGCCGGTCTTTCCAGTCAGCAAGGCAATGATCCCAATGACCATGTTAAACAACAGGGCATTTCCGGGAGTTTTAAATCGTTTGTTTACTTTTCCTATGGATCTCGGGGCATAACCAACCCTCCCAAATTCAAAGGTCGTACGTCCCGCTGCCAAAATAATTCCGTTAAAGGAAGCTACCAAGCCAAACAAGGCAATAAAAGTGAGGATTTGATAATACCAATGGCTCTCCCCTACTACCAGCCCCATGGCCAGTGGCAGCGGAGAGTCTGATGCAATGCCTGAATCATCCGGATACACGATGGCTTCCCAGCCCCCTACACCCACAGCAGACAAAAAAGTCAGCACACATAAAATCACCAGGGTCAACAAGGCAAAACCAAAGCCTTTCAAAATGTTTTTTTGTGGATTAATGGTCTCTTCAGCTACATTGGCCACCCCCTCTATGGCCAGAAAAAACCAAATGGCAAAGGGAATAGCAGCTACAATTCCCGCATATCCTTGATGAAACCCCTTTATTTGTAAATTTTCAAACTGGAATTCTGGCAAAGTAACCCCGGCAAAAAACAGCAAACCCAAGACAGCAACAATGGTAATAAAAAGTTCAAAGGTAGCGGCCACTTGTAATCCGACCACATTCAAACCTGTAAAAATCAGGTAGGCAGCTATCCCGATATATAAAATATCCCATTCCGGAAAAAAAATTCCAAAGTATGCTCCAATAGCGGAGGCTATGGCCGGAGGGGCAAAAATAAATTCAATGTTTTGGGACATTCCTGCCAGAAAACCTAAATGCTTGCCCAGGCCTCTTTCAGCATAAGAAAAAGCACCACCTGCTTTCGGGATAGCGCAGGCCATCTCTGTATAGCTAAAGGTAAAGGTAATGTACATGATTATGATAAAAAAAATAGCAATCGCTGCTCCCCAGGTTCCTCCTTCAGCCAGGCCCAGGTTCCATCCAAAATAATTTCCGGATATGACATACCCCACACCCAATCCCCACAACATAAAAGGTCCTAAGGTCTTTTTTAATTGGCTATCCTGAGCCGGACTGGTATGATTCATGCTATTTTTACTTTTCAAATGAACAAATGGACTATTTTAAATAAAACTAAAGTGCTTTTAAAAGAAAATTTCTAGATAGAAAAAAGCGTCATAGACTGACCCCATCAAAAATAGAAATTAATTTGGTTTAAATTTATTGGATCATCAATTAAGCAAAAAAAAATAAGGACAGGAACACCAATTTTCTTTAAATCGGCTTGGTTGGCCTTTTTTTATAACCCGGAAATGGAAAAAATGAAAAAAATATCAGTAATAGGTGCAGGAACCATGGGCAGTGGTATTGCTCATACCTTTGCCCAGCATGGTTTCGATGTTCAATTGATTGACAAACAACCTCAGGCACTTGAAAAAGCCCTGGAAACCATAGAAAAAAACCTCCAAAGGCAGTTGGATAAGGGGGTTATTGAAAAAGAAAAAGTTAGGGAAACCCTTAAAAATATCCAACCGGAAAGCCATTTACAAAAAGGGGTGGAGACTGCAGACCTGGTAGTAGAAGCCGTAATTGAGGATTTTGGTACCAAAGCTGAAATTTTTCAGCAGTTGGATACGTTTTGCCTGAAAACCTGTATCCTTTCCAGCAATACTTCCTCTATTTCAATAGGAAAGCTTGCTTCCTGTACCAAAAGACCGGAAAAGGTCATCGGCATGCATTTTATGAACCCTGTTCCGCTAATGAAACTGGTGGAAGTTATTGCAGGAATCAATACTTCCCCTGAAACCAAAAAAACCATCATGACATTGGCTGAATCTCTGGATAAAAGCCCGGTTTTGGTACAAGATTTTCCTGGATTTATTGCCAACAGGATTTTGATGCCCATGATAAACGAAGCCATTTATAGTCTTCAGGAAGGGGTGGCCGGAGTAAAAGAAATAGACCAGATCATGCATTTGGGTATGGCACACCCCATGGGGCCTCTGGAACTTGCCGATTTCATAGGATTGGATGTTTGCCTGTCCATACTTAAAGTCCTGCAAGAAGGATTGGGATCCAACAAATATGCCCCCTGCCCACTATTGGTTAAACTGGTAAACGCCGGATACCTGGGAAAAAAAAGTGGGGCAGGCTTTTACCAATATGAATCAGGGGCCAAACAAAAGCAGGTGGCAGGCTATTTCAATCATCAATAATTGTTACATTTTATGCACATTGCCGTATCAGGAAACATTGGAAGTGGAAAGACCACGCTGGTGAAAAAATTAGCTAACCATTATGGTTGGCAGGCAGAATTCGAATCTGTGGAAGAAAATCCTTATCTCGTAGATTTTTATGATAACATGAGAAAGTGGTCTTTTCACTTGCAGGTTTATTTTCTTCACAGCAGATTTAACCAGGTCAGGAGAATTCAAAACAGTCCAAATTCCACGATTCAAGACAGGACCATCTATGAAGATGCCCATATCTTTGCTGCCAACCTGTATGAAACCAAATTGATCACTTCACGAGATTATAAAAATTACCTTGAATTGTATCGGTCTATGGAGAAATTTGTCAGTCCACCCGATTTGCTGGTTTATTTGAAAGCAGATATTCCCAAACTGGTAGATCAAATAGAGAAAAGGGGCAGGCAATACGAAAGGACCATTCAGATTTCTTACCTGAAAAGCCTGAATGACCATTATCAAAAATGGATAGCCGGTTACAAGCAAGGTAAATTATTGGTGGTTGATGTCAATGAAATGAATTTTGTAGATAACACGGACCACTTTTCTGAGATAGTAGGCAAAATAGATCGTGAAATTTTTGGCTTATTTCCCTGACTATTCCATTTTCCTGATTAACCAACTGCCTATTGATTTTAGCAGATCAGGGTTTGGCTGAAGTAAGAGCTTATCTATCCGCTGGAGTTGCCCACCAATCATCAGGTTTTCATAGGCCGGGATCCTCAGCAACCTATAGCCATGCAAGCGTGAAATCAGGTCATACTGTAAATCATTGTAGGCATTTAATTTCCAACCCGGTGCCCCATTTCCTGACAAATCTCCCGCTTCCTCTGCATGTCCGAAACAGCTGGAAGCGATTGGCGGTCCATTCCATACCCTGTCCTGCAAGCCGGAAAGCAAACATTCCCTTTCGTGAGAACGGCACATCCGCAAATAACCAGCATGCCAGGAAAAATTGAATACCTGATAAAGTGATGTTTTTAAGGTAGACAACCTGTATCGGTTAAAATGGTTTGGGTCATCATAGAGTAGCAAATGCTTTCCCACTTTAACAGGAATCTTTAAAGACCTTAACGTTGGAATTTCTCCCTTTCCACAAAGTTCGTTATAGGCTTCATTCAACAATTCACTTCCCTTTCCTTCTAATAATCTTTGCTTGACAGGTAAGTTAAAATCCAGTTCAAAATCTACCTCCAGGCTGTCCAGAGCATGAATTATTTGAGATATTTTTTGCTGATACATGGAAGATGAAATCATAGGAAACACTAAAAATAACCAGTCTCAGGGCTGATTTTGCTCGATCCTTTCTTTTAAATTTGGTTTAGACCCAGGAAAGGTAGTCCTGGAAGACATGTCCAGCCCAATCAAAAGCATGGCCAACAAAAACAGCAAACCAAAAACAAGAAATAGCCACTTATTTTTATTCATTATATTACTGCTAACTTTTACTCAAATTTAACCAGTGACCTAAAAAATAGTTCCCCTTCAACCAATTTTTTTTATTTAACCCGGATACAACAACACCATTATTTTCAATTTACTAGACTATATTTATTTAATTTTCAGGAAATATGAGTAAATTTATTTTTATTTCTTTTCTATTTACATCTTTTGGGCCTTATTATTGCGTTATAGCAATAGGAGAAATAAAGACATCACCTGTTAGTTAAGACATCATCCTTTATGTACAAGCAGATCAAACCAGACATGATCTATCATTATTTTGATCAGGATATTGAACTGATATATGAAATAATTGAATTGATATTGGAGCTTAACTTACAGGATTTAAAAAAATTAATGCCCTTGTATCAATTGGAGGAAATTCCTTCTATCAAACAAAAATTCCATAAGTCCAAGCCTGTTTTTGGATTTTTAGGAGCCTCAGAGATCAACCGGCTCATCGAAACCATAGAAGTAGACATAAAAAACCAGTTTCCCAAGTATTATGATGAATTGCTGCAATTACTTCATGAATTGGAAGACGACCTACAATCTTTTCTAAAAAAAATCCATCAGTAAATTATTTTTTAAATTTTGGTTGAAAAAATAAGGTCATTTTAAAAATATAAAGGTTGATTTTTATAATTTAGGCCAAATTTCTACCCGAAGTACCCTCTTAAAAAAATATTGTGGGATCATCTTTTTTTCTCACAGTATATGCACCACCACTAACTTATCAAAATGAAAAACTACTTCTGTAAAGAACATCTCACGGCTTTGTTATTTCTACTAACCGTAGGTTTTTCTTGCCAACCTGAGGAAAAAGCCACAGGCCTTTTGGCAGAAAATGCCATGGTAGTATCTGCGCACCCTCTTGCCTCCAAAGTGGGTAATGATATCCTTCAACAAGGCGGTAATGCCATCGATGCAGCTGTTGCTGTTCAAATGGCTCTTGCCGTAGTCTATCCCCAGGCAGGTAACATCGGCGGTGGGGGATTTATGGTAATCCGGGAAGCTGACGGCCAATACCATTCTTTGGATTACAGGGAAAAAGCTCCTCTGGCTGCCAGCCGAGACATGTACCTGGATGATAAAGGGGATGCCCTACCCGAGAAAAGCCAGAACGGACATTTGGCCTCCGGTGTACCGGGATCTGTTGACGGTATGGTCAAGGTACATGAAAAATTGGGATCCATGGACTGGTCAAAATTGATCGATCCTGCCATCAAGCTTGCCGAAGAAGGGTTTGAACTCAGTGAAGATGAGGCTGCCTATTTTACAAGGGCTTCGGAAAACCTCAGGAAGTATTCCTCTGTGGATCCTGTTCAGTTTACGGGAAAAGCCTGGAAGGTGGGTGATATTTTTATACAGACAGAGTTATCCAATACATTAAAACTTATCAGAGACAAAGGGAGAGCTGGTTTTTATAGTGGAGAAGTAGCCGATTATATTGTAGCTGAAATGGAACGTGGCGGTGGCATCATCAGCCTTGAAGATCTGGAAAAATACGAAAGTACCTGGCGTAATCCATTGACCGGCAATTATAAAGATTATACCATCATTACCATGGGTCCACCCAGTAGTGGCGGATTGATTTTATTGCAAATGTTGGGTATCATGGAAAAATATCAGGTGTCCAATCAAGGGCCGGCTTATGCCGATTACCTTCATTTAAAGACTGAAATGGAAAGAAGAATTTTTGCCGACAGGGCGGCCTTTATGGCCGACGCAGATTTCTATCCCGTACCTGTAGACGAGCTTCTGGCTGATGAGTACCTATCTCAAAGGTTTAGTAATTTTGATCCTCAATCGGCTACACCTTCAGACCTGATCAGGGAGGGGAATATATTATCCATGAGTGAGGAAACGACTCACTTTTCCATTGTAGACAAAAAAGGCAATGCGGTTTCCTGCACCACCACACTCAACGGTGGTATGGGGTCGAAAGTAATGGTAGCTGGTGCTGGTTTTCTTCTAAACAATGAGATGGATGATTTTTCCATCAAACCGGGATTCCCCAATATGTTTGGGGTACTGGGAGGAGAAGCCAATAAAATTGAGCCAGAAAAACGGATGCTGAGCTCCATGACCCCAACCATTATGGAAAAGAACAACGAATTGTTCATGGTAGTAGGTACGCCGGGAGGATCCACCATTCCCACCTCCGTCTTTCAGGCCGTCGTCAATGTCATTGAATTTGATATGGGAATGCAGGAAGCTATCAATGAAAAGCGTTTTCATAGTCAGTGGAAACCCGATCAAATCTTCTTTGAAAAGGACTTTGAAAGGGAAACTATTCTGGAGACCCTTCGCGAAAAGGGGCATGAGTTGAGCGAGAGAAATGGAATCGGTAGAGTGGACGCTATCCTGGTACTGGAGGATGGAATACTGGAGGGTGGAGCAGATCCCAGGGGCATGGATGCGGCATCAGGCTATTAATAAGATTGCAAAAATGGGTAAGACAATCAGCGATAATGCCATCGATAAAACTATCAAAAGCGCAGGTTCTATTTCCTTCGATTGAAATAAAATAGCAGAGACCGTCACATTGGCTGCAATGGGAGACAAGGATACCATGGCCAGCATTTGACGGTCTTTGCATTTCAATATGTATGTCAAAATAAAAAAAACCGTGAATTAATTCACGGTTTGTTCGTTTCTATAGAAGTTTTTCTCTTTCCCAATGTCTGTGTTTGGAAAGGGATGACAGGAAACCATCCCCAGTATTATCGATAAATAATTCGGAAAGGGTTTTTCTATTCTTTTTACAACAAGGCAATCCTAGTTCCTCAATAAAGGTATCCGCATCAGACAAGACAAGCATAGGCTTACAATGATTGAATGTTTCCATGACAAAAGCCTTCACTTTTCCATGAGACAATAGTTCTGTACCATTCATTTTACCTGATGCTACGATCAAGCCATCATAGAGAACAGCATCCGTATTAAATAGCGTTTCTGAAATTTCCATTTCATTTCCAGCATCATCTTTGATCTTTCCGAGTTTGGAAGAAACAACCTTCAATTTTGCTCCGGCTGCTTTCAATTTCTGATCCAAATCATTAAATTCTTCAGCGGGATGATTACCCATGGATATATAGGCGATCTTTCTGGTCTTAACGGCGTTCTTTAGATTTTTGATAATACTTAGCGCATCGTCTGATCTGGTTTTCGGATCTTTCACGACGGAGGCATAATGTTCCTGATCAGCATCAGCGGGTATTCCTTCATTCACCGGTTCAGTCCCTTTTTCAGGAAGATCAACCCCAATAACTTCTGCCACCTCTTGTGCCATTTTCCTATCAATATGGGTTAATTGGTTGACCATATTTTCTCTGATATGTGGACGTGTCACTTTTGAAAGCTCAAACTGCAGGGCTTTAATGATATGCTGCTGCTCGGTTTTGGTCTGACTGTTAAAGAAAAGCCTGGCCTGACTGAAGTGGTCCATAAAAGACCTGCTTCTGGTACGGATTTTATTTCCATCTATGCGTTCCTCATGACTATGGAATCCACCATCCTTCATCTTGGCCTGAAATGGACATCCATCAGCTATGGTATTGGGGTGGTAGCTGGAGACACCTTCATTGATTTGTTGCCGCATCTGGCCATCCCTTTGGTTGTTTCTGACAGGATTTATAGACCTGTTGATAGGGATTTCATGAAAATTGGGACTTCCCAACCGACTTAGCTGAGTATCGGTATAGCTAAATAACCTGCCCTGCAATAAGGGGTCATTGGTAAAATCAATCCCTGGTACCAAGTGTCCGGGATGAAAAGCAACCTGCTCTGTTTCAGCAAAAAAGTTTGCGGGATTTCGATTGAGTGTCATGGTGCCTACCAACTGAACAGGCACCTCTGATTCAGGAACCAGCTTAGTTGCATCCAACAGATCAAAATCAAACTTATGTTCATCTTCTTCCGGAATCAATTGAACGCCAAGATCCCATTCCGGAAAATCACCCTCTTCTATGGCATTCCACAAGTCCTTTTTGTGAAAATCACTGTCTTTTCCTGAAATTTTCTGAGCCTCATCCCATAGAACCGAGTGCACACCCAACTTTGGTTTCCAGTGAAATTTCACAAAAGTAGACTCGTTTTTTTCATTGACCAACCTGAAGGTATGGACGCCGAAACCTTCCATCATGCGTAAACTGCGGGGAATGGCGCGATCACTCATGGCCCACATGATCATGTGTAGCGATTCCGGCATTAAGGATATAAAATCCCAAAAAGTATCGTGAGCAGATGCTGCCTGTGGCACTTCATTATGTGGTTCCGGTTTGACGGCATGCACCAGATCGGGGAATTTCATGGCATCCTGTATAAAAAAAACGGGCATATTATTACCCACCAGATCATAATTCCCCTCATCTGTATAGAATTTTACTGCAAAGCCCCGGACATCCCTGGCCAAATCAGTACTTCCCTTCGACCCTGCTACGGTAGAGAACCTTGTAAAAACCGGCGTCTCATTGCCTACCTCTGTGAAGATTTTTGCCTTGGTATATTTACGAAGGGAAGTATGTAATTTGAATACCCCATGTGCTCCTGAGCCTCTGGCATGGACAATACGCTCCGGAATTCGTTCGTGGTCAAAATGGGTGATTTTCTCCCTCAAAATGAAATCCTCAAGCAGAGAGGGTCCGCGTTCTCCGGCCTTCAAACTATTTTGATCATCATTGATCTTCAGCCCCTGATCGGTAGTCATGGCTTTATTTTCATTCTTTAAGGTGTTTTTCTCTAAATCTCCGAGTTTCTGGTTGGGTTGATTTTTAGAATCTTTCATAGGGTATTTTAGTTTAGGTTAATTGCCTTTCTTGCTTTTAGAATAGGGCCAAGCTCGTAGCAGTAGGGCCTATTTTCAATGGTTCTAGTTTCCTAGATTGGTCTTGGCTTTTTGACGAGGCTCCAGATTAAAAGTGATTTTATCCGATCTTGTGATCAATATTCAACAATAAGCTGGCATTATTTTCAATATCAAACATCCTGCCAAGCCCTGCATAGATTTACTGTTTAATGGTATAAAATTAATTTATTTTACAATTTTTATTAGCAATAATAAAATATACTAGTAAAATTGAATTAATTTTTATATTAAAATAGCCTAATTCCAATCAACAGCCAATTCCTTTATCGGTAGTCGGAAACCTTAGATCTCAGCGTCCTTTTTAACCTGAAATTTTAATCATATCGACCAAATTGGGAGAATAATTCACTAAATTTCGGACTTATTGGAAACCAACCTATGAAAAAACCACCAGGAAATGTCAGTATAAAAAACGTTTTCAAAAACATCATCTGGCCCCGCCGCAAGTATGTTTTTATAGGCCTGATATTGATCATTATTAGCAGACTTTCCGGTTTGGTCCTTCCTTATGCAAGCAAATACCTGGTGGATGAAGTCATTCCTTCCAATGATTTTGATTTACTTAAATGGTTGCTGCTGGCGGTAGGCATAGCCGTAACACTACAGGCAGTCACGTCCTACGCCCTTACCCAGATATTAAGTGTGGAGGCACAGAACCTCATTGCCAAACTCAGGTCCCAGGTACAGGCGCATATCATTCGCCTGCCGATTCGCTTTTTTGACAACGCCAAAACCGGTGAACTGGTATCCAGGGTAATGACGGATGTAGAAGGCGTCAGAAACCTTGTAGGAACCGGTTTGGCCCAAATGGTAGGTGGGGTTTTAACTTCCATTATCAGCCTGGTCCTTTTGATTTATATCAGCCCTACCATGACCCTCTACGTACTGGTCCCTGTGGCCATTTTCGGGTTTATTTCACTTAAGGCTTTTGGGAGGATCAGGCCTATTTTTCGAGAAAGAGGTAAAATCAATGCGGAAGTTACCGGAAGACTAACGGAAACCCTGGGAGGCATCCGGGTCATAAAGGGATTTAATGCCGAAAATCAGGAAACCAAAATTTTCGAAGCCGGTGTCCACCGGCTTTTTCTCAATGTAAAAAGTAGCCTTACTGCAACCAGTTTTGTGACCAGTGCAGCTACCTTTTTACTGGGTCTGGCCTCTGCCGGTATCATGGGAATTGGTGGCTACATGATTATGGAGGAACAACTGACTTTTGGAGATTTTCTGGCATTTACACTACTCCTGGGTTTTATGATTGCCCCCATCCTTCAAATGAGCAATATCGGCAGCCAATTGACAGAGGCATTTGCGGGCTTAGACCGCACCGAGGAGCTGATGAACCTTCCTTTGGAAGCAGATCCAGCAAAAAGGAACATCCATTTGCCTGAAATTGAAGGGAGGGTAGTTTTCCAGGATGTACATTTTGGGTACGAACCTGACAATGAAATCATCAAGGGGATTGATTTTGAAGCCAGGCCAGGATCTGTGACCGCCCTGGTGGGGAGCTCAGGTTCAGGAAAAACAACCATTTCAGGTTTGGTAGCCTCATTCCTGAACCCAACATCGGGTTTGATAGCCATAGATGGACAAGATCTCAGCCAGGTGAATCTCAATTCCTATAGAAGTCAGTTGGGAGTGGTCCTTCAGGATGATTTTCTCTTTGAGGGAACTATCCGGGAAAATATCCTTTTCCCAAGGCCCGATGCCAGCGAAGCAGCCCTTCAGGAAGCAGTTCAATCCGCATATGTCAATCAATTTACAGATCAATTTGAAAATGGACTGGAAACGGTAATCGGAGAAAGAGGGATCAAGCTTTCCGGAGGCCAGCGGCAGCGGCTTGCCATTGCTCGTGCCATACTGGCCGATCCACGCATTTTAATATTAGATGAGGCGACGAGTAACCTGGACGCTGAAAGTGAAAACTACATTCAAACCAGTCTCAAAAGACTAATGAGAGGTCGAACCACCTTTGTCATCGCACATAGGTTGAGTACCATAAGGCAGGCCGACCAGATTCTGGTGATAGAAAAGGGCCGGATAGTGGAGAGGGGCAAGCATGAAGAACTCATCGCTACCCAGGGAAGGTATTATGATTTGTATACTTTTCAGGCAAGGATCTAGGTGGGGACAAAAATACCTGGAAGCAGGCAGTTCATTTTATCCATAAAGACTATCCTATTCTCCTGTAATCACGGCCTCTGCGGCCAATCTGCCAGAAGTCATGGCGGCATTGATGGAGCCATTTAACAAATGGTCCCCGGCCAGGTACACGTGGTCATACAATTTGATATGTTGCAGGGGTATCCAGTGTTTGGCATCCTTAATTACAGGCAAAGCTTTGGAAATGGTGTAGGTTTTTACGTGTTGAAAATAGGCAGCATTGATCCCTGTTAGGGCTTCCAATTCCAGAGCGATCAGTTGTTCCAGCTTTTCTATGCCTTTGGTATCCTTGATTATAGAAACGGATAAAAGCGCCCTGCCATCTTTCGCATAATTGGGGCTTACATCCGTCAAAAACACCAGGTTGTTGACCAAAAATTTATCATCCGGCACCAGGCCTATCATTGGCTTGCCTATAAAGGATTGCTGCAGGGTGAAATAAATATTGGTCACTTCGTGGAAACCTGTTTCCACCTGGCCGGTTAATTTTTCGGCGGAAGTAGCGATAATTATATCATTGGCTGTAATGACATTTTCATCCTCCAACACAATCTTGTTCTGCTCCAACTTGAGAACAGGAGTATTATACCGGATTTGGGTATGCTCCAACTTCCCCAGAAGTTGCTGACTTAGCTGCCCCATTCCATTTTCAGGGATGGCTGCCTCCCCGTCAGCAAACATCTTAAACACGAATTCAAACATACGGGAAGAGGTGGAAAGAGCGGTTTCCAGGAAAATCCCTTTGAAGAAAGGGGCAAAGAAGTTTCGAATGATTTTGTCCGAAAAGCCAAAATTTTTCAGGTATTCCAAAGTTCCCTTCTGAGGCTCCGAAAAAATGGCATCCAGAGGCTTTTCCTTCAGGTCCCGGGTCAGGGCAAACATCTTGTATTTGTCCCAGACAGTACCAACTTTTGAAAATGCCATGGCAAAAATCTTCAGCGGATTCCGTAAAGGGTCATATACCGTGTAGGTTGCGCCAGGCTTGAAAATGACAGCACCTGGCTTGAATTTTTTTAATTTTAGCTTATCCAGATCCAGGTACCGGTCCAACTCAGGGTAGGCGGTAAGCAGAACCTGGAAACCCTGATCCAGCAAATAGCCATCCACTTCATCGGTTTTTACCCTGCCTCCTACCCGGTCAGTTGATTCCAGTATTACCGGGTAATATCCTGCTTTTTCCAGCTCAATGGCTGCTACAAGTCCGGAAATTCCCGCTCCGATGATATATATGCTTTTGTCATTCATTGCAAACTTGATTTAAGGTTAAAAAGGCCTTAACCGTCCTTAATATTTTTGCGCTTTTTGAATTTGTTGTCAGTTGACTTCACAGAAGAAGGTTTCTTTTCACCACTTTCAGGATTCTCCCTGGGCTTTGTATTGGGATTGGATCGGGGTTTACTTTTAAATTTATTTTTCTTACCCTTCGGCTTGGCCCCTCCTGCAGATTTACCATATGACTTACCGGAGGAGGCAGCTGCCAGGTCAGGACCCGGACCGATTTCCTCAGGGTTGGGTACTACTTCAATTTCCAGCCCTATCAGGTTTTGAATATTGCGGTATTTGTACCTGTCTTTCTCATTGACAAAGGTCACGGCTTTACCCTTTTTTTCCGCCCTTGCTGTCCTGCCTACCCGGTGCACATAATCCTCAGGGTCATTGGGTGTATCAAAATTAACCACCATTTCAATGTCTTCCACGTCGATTCCCCTGGATAAGATATCAGTAGCCACTAAAATTTTCAGGGATTTGTTTTTGAAGGCTGACATGATTTGCTCCCTTTCTGATTGGTCCAGGTCAGCATGAAAAGCCTCAACTTGAAACTGCTTTTTTAGTGTTTTGAACAGAGATTTTACCTTGTCCTTGGTGGAACAGAAAATGATGACTGCCTGGAAATCCTGAGATTTCAGAATATGGTTAACCAAGGCCTCTTTTTGCCCATCATATACATGATAGACATATTGACTGACACCTTTCGCTGTTTTGCCCAATGCTATTGAAATTTGCTCCGGATCATGTAGGATCTGCTGGGAAAATTTCCTGATCTTGGGTGGCATGGTGGCGGAAAACAATAAAGTCTGCCGTTTTTTGGGAAGGTGCTGAATAATGGTCAGGATATCATCTGAAAAACCCATGTCCAGCATCCTGTCCGCTTCATCCAGAATCAGGTTTTCAAGGGCATCAAATTTCACCTTTCCTCCAGCCAAAAGCGCAATCAACCTACCAGGGGTGGCCACTACGATTTCCGCTCCCAATTCCAGGGCTTTGCGTTGTTGTTCCCAGGTATTCCCGTCGCCCCCTCCATAAATGGGAATGGAGCTGATACCCAGAAAATACGCCAAACCCTGGATCTGCTGGTCAATTTGTATGGCCAGCTCCCGGGTAGGAGCAATGATTAGGACTTTAACTCCTTTTTTCTGGCTTTGACTGATTTGATTTAAAACCGGCAAAATAAAAGCCGCTGTTTTTCCTGTACCTGTTTGTGCGGTTGCGATCAGGTCTCTGCCTTCCATTATTATCGGAATCGCTTGTTCCTGTATGGGAGTCGGTTTTTCGAAACCCATGGCATCTAAGCCCTCCTGGAGTTCGGCAACAAAATTAAATTCACTAAATGTCAATTTTTTCTTAGTTTAAGTGTAAATGTAGGCCCAATCTATCAGTAATAACTGTAATGGGAGTCTTAAAAGCAACAACCATCTCGGTAGTCCTTTGTTCTTCCGTTGATACATATACAGATTGGCCGGAAATACCGCAATCAACAATAGGATGATGCCATAGGCAGCTACAGTTCGGGTGGGTTCAAAAACCAGCCCCAATCCCAATACCACTTCTATCATTCCTGCCAAACTGTTTACCAATCTGGGTTGGGGAATGTAAGGAGGAATGATACTGATATATAACTTTGGTTTCACAAAATGCATGATACCAGCAGTTACATAAAAAATTGCCATTGCATAAAGAAATATTTCATCCATAAAAATTAATTGCATAAATTTCTTTATTCTTTAAAATTAGAACTTCAAAATGGTAATACAAAAAATTAGTCCGCTAATACTCCAAATATTTTTTGCTTTTGTGGTTTCTGCCTGCCTGACCTTGCCAGTATTGAGCCAGCAAACCCAAAAACCGGTGCTGCACGGGAAACATTGGATGGCCATAACCGGTAAACCATTAGGAGCTACGGCAGGAGCCATGATCTTCCAACAAGGGGGAAATGCTGTAGACGCCGCTTGTGCCATGTTGGCTGCTACCTGCACCATGTGGGATGTATTGAGTTGGGGAGGGGAAACCCAGGCCTTGATTTATAATCCCCACACCGCTGAGGTAATAGCCATTAATGCCTTGGGTGTAGCACCTACCGGTGCCACGGCTGAATTTTATAAAGAAGAGGGCTTAAAGTTCCCGCCCAGCTATGGCCCCTTATCGGCCGTAACTCCGGGAACTCCCGGAGGTTTGATCACCATGCTTGCTAAATATGGTAAATTAAGTTTAAAGGAAGTGCTTGCTCCGGCCATGGAAATGGCCAATGGCTATCCCATAGAAGCACAGACGGCCAACGCCATAGAAAGCGACAAAGAAATGATCAAAGAATGGCCTTATTCCCAAAAGGTCTTTTTACCGCATTTGGGAGAAGACCGTGAGGCTCCTTCTGCTGGTGAAATTTTTGAGCAGCATGATTTATTGGCTACCCTTCAAAAACTGGTAGATGCGGAACAAAATGCCTTGGCTGCAGGTAAAAACAGGGAAGAAGCCCTGCAGGCTGCTTACGACAGGTTTTACCGGGGCGATATTGCTGATGAATTGAGCAGAAGTGTTCAGGAGCAGGGAGGGCTGATCCAAAAGGAAGATCTGGCAAACTGGGAAGTAAAAATAGAAAGCCCCCTGCATGTCAATTACAAAGGTATCGATGTTTATAAATTACAGGAATGGACACAGGGACCCGCCCTGCTTCAATCCCTGAATATCCTGGAAAATTTCGATTTGAAGGGAATGGGCTTTAATTCTGCCAATTATATCCACACCCTTTACCAGGCCATGAACCTGGCTTTTGCTGATAGGGATTTTTACTATGGCGATCCTGCTTTTTCCCCAAAAAGCCCCATGCAAGGATTGTTATCTAAAGCATATGCCAAAGAAAGGGCAAAATTGATCACCCAAAGCAATGATCCCTGGGCAAACCCCGGGGACCCCTACCCTTTCCAAAATGAGGAAAATCCCTTTAAAAGTCAGTTGGAGAATTACAGCAAGAATTATTACGAATACAGTGAAAATGCCGATGCGAAGGTAAGTGACAGTTTCCTTAAGGATTTCACCGCCGGCACTACCTCTATTGTAACAGCCGACAAAGAAGGATGGGTGGTCTCTGTGACCCCAAGCGGAGGCTGGATTCCTGCGGTTATTGCAGGCAATACAGGCATAGGTTTAAGCCAGCGAATGCAGAGTTTCGTCCTGGACAAAGAAGTCAATCCTTTCAATGTGGTAGCTCCAGGCAAAAGACCCAGGGTGACCTTAACACCTTCTTTGGCCTTGAAGGATGGAAAACCATTGATGGCATTTGCCGTCCAGGGTGGTGATACCCAGGATCAAAACTTACTGCAGTTTTTCCTGAACATGGTAGAATTTGACATGAATGTTCAGCAGGCAGTAGAAGCCCCCAATATCAACAGTTACCAAATGCAGGCGGCATTTGGTAACCACGAAATCAAACCCGGAGCCCTGACCTTACAGAGCGAAACACCTTCCTGGGTCAGAAGAGACTTGCAAAACAGGGGGTACAAAATGGATTTTCGGCAAAGAACGTCAGGGCCTATTAACGCAATTTGGTTTGACTGGGAACATGGTACCTTGTGGGGTGGGGCCAGTAATCATGGAGAGGATTATGGAATTGGCTGGTAACTATAATTCTGCCGCCTGAATGTGCATCCAGTCAAAATTTCGTCTGCGCCCCAGGCTGACCCAACCTTCTTCTTCCCAACAACGCCACCATTCATCATACACCGGATGGGCAAATGACGCCTGATCTCTACCCCAGGTCAATCGGTTTCTGTCCGGATCAAAATCCAAGGCGACACCCCAGGCATGTGTAGACCAGCGCGTTCCTCCACGCATCAGCCTGTTGTTATAGCAGCCACCAAAATAATTTAACCTTAAGGCCTGAATGTCATTTTCACCGTAAATCTGAAGTACATTTTCCAAAACGGTTACCAAACTTTCAGCCACTTTTCGGTGGCAGGTGATTTTTCTGGCCCTATACCGCAGATCCCAGGCAATTTTGAGTTCATAGGGAGCATCGATCGTTACCAGATTTTGGCCCCTTTGTCCATAAAACTGGGCGAATTCAGGCGAATTTTGCCTGGGCCACTTATTGGTTGCCTCCATTTCCTCAGGTCTCCAGGAACCTCTTTTCCGCCCATGCTCCATGAGAAAAGCCAATTCCTCAAAGGCAAACTGGGTTTGTGGACCCCACATCCCATCAATGGCACCAGCATCAAAGCCTTTTTCTTTGGCTCCCATTTGGATCAGCATGGTAATTTTACGGGAATTGGGAAGTCCGTGATCAATTCCCTGCACCTTATGAAGGGCATCAAGGGTATTGGGTCCAAAAATTCCATCAATGCCTCCCTGATAGTAACCTTTTTCGGTCAGGAGTTGCTGGGCAACCTTGATTTTCTCTTTCATACAAAATCTTTATTTTAAACCATTAAATATAAACCAATTATTGGTTATTTTAATGCATTTTACCTTCTTTCTGTATTTCATTGCGGATGCATTGCAACAAAATCTCCTCCCGGATAACCTCATCCCCTGAGGCCAAAGTTTTCAATCCCACTTGTTGAACAATATTTACGATATTGGAACCGGTTAACGGATACTTTTTAGCCAAATCTCTTATTTCCAGAGATTCTTCCAACGGTATGGTAGCTGGCAGGTTTTTTTCCCATAACAGCATCCTTTCACTTGCTCCCGGTGCTTCAAAATCAATGATGGACTGAAACCTTCTGGTAAAAGCGGTATCCAGGTTGCTTTTAAAGTTGGACGCCAATATTACCAATCCGGGATGAGATTCTATGCGTTGCAGCAGGTAGGCTACCTCCTGATTGGCATATTTGTCATGGGCATCCCGTACATTGGTGCGCTTTCCAAAGAGGGCATCTGCTTCATCAAAAAACAAGATCCAGTTTTTTCCAGTGGCCTTTTCAAACAAACGGGAAAGGTTCTTCTCTGTTTCTCCGATGTATTTGGAAACCATCAGGGAAAGGTCTATGCGGTATACGGCTTTGCCCGTATATTTACCCAAAAGGCCAGCTGTCAAGGTCTTCCCTGTTCCGGGAGGACCAAAAAACATGACCCGGTAGCCGGGTTTGACTTTCTTCCTCAATTTCCAGCTTTCCATCAACGCTTCATTGTAGGTCAACCAGTTTTCCAGGGACTTGATTTGGGCTAAGGTCTTTTCAGACAAAACCAGGTCCGCCCATTCCAGTTCCGTTTCGATTAATTCAGCCGGAAAACCAGTACTTGGTTTGGGCGGCCGCACGGCTTCCAAAAGCAGCTTGTCGGCAAACTCCTGCTCCAGGCATAAAGGACCGGCGAAAAATGGTTCTTCCTCCTGGGTTTGGCTTAAATAAATCAAGTTTTTCTTAAACAGGATGGATTCCTGAAATA
>Ga0008836_100125_pt1 | contig 74929 bp, 56 predicted proteins | sample HotLakConsUCCR28_FD_62214 | JGI IMG/M metagenome (GOLD analysis project Ga0008836, IMG submission 62214) | Hypersaline microbial mat communities from Hot Lake, Washington, USA - Hot Lake Consortium UCC-R28 (Hybrid Assembly) ... | reverse complement strand
ATGCCGTCCACCCCTGCCGAACCCTTGTTCCGCACTACCTGTCGGTAGGCTTTGTAGAGGTTCTTACGGTTGAGTACTTTTTCTATCATAATAAATCTGTTAACCCTGTCCGCTTAAGATAGGGCTACACCAAAAAGGTGCTCCCCATCGAATTTGGACGTAATCCAGCGTTCAGTCCTTCGCTGTTCCGTGAGACTATCAGGGGTATGGTTTTAGCATTCCCTGCTCGTTTCTCCAGCTACTATGACCTCGGCTGACTTCTTGGCTCATAGAAACCGAATCTATTCCAAGATCTCCCCAGGTAAGGGCATATTCCTTCCCCCAATATCCACTGGATCTACCTGACAGGTACATGATGGTTTCCCACCCTTAGGACGTCAGTATGATGTGCTACCTCATCCGACCTATCTGGCCTCAGTATCCAGTTCCTGTTCGTTGGAACCGGGGTTTGCAGTCTCGCTTCCTTCACTCCATGCTTCACAGCAAACGAGCTTGCGACTTGCTAGTGCTTCGGAGCGTTACCCCCGCACACAAGGGACTTTCACCCTTTGGAATAATTTGGTATCTTCGATACCAGATGCCCATGCTGGGCACACACATCACCTATACACAAGCAGGGGTTTCGTGCTTCGTAGGACAGGAAAGTAGTAAATTTAAAGTTCAGTTCTTCGTAGGAAGTTCAGTGGTTAAAATCCCTGCCTGCGTATAGCTGAATCACGTTGTGGGTAATAAGTAATTATGAAAAGAACTCTATCTTTAACTATATTCTTATCTATTCTTTGCTTCATTGCAGAAGGACAAATGAGTCTTTCCTATAAAACGACAGCTAAAGAGACAGTCAACCTAAAGGATGGAGATTACTACGATTCGGAAGTAATGCCAAAATCTTTCGTGATTAGAGGTATAGCTCTGCCTGATAAAACAGTGGGAATGGTGGATGTATTCCGAGTAATGAAAAACTCTGGAAAAGAAGAAGAGCATTATTTCAAAACAGTGTTTTACACTGACTCATCCAAACCATTAGTACTTGACGTTGAAGATATGCTTTCCACGAACGGAATTAGATTCATGGATAAAGCTGGATTCAAGGTGAAAGTTTGTGTGGTGAGTAAGGCAGACTATCTCAAATTAGAGTCAAGAAGCCAGTGCCGAATTAGTGAAGAAGTACTTATAAAGTATGGACACTGAAGAATTATAACCCATAGCAAGACCTATAAGTTAGCTACGCCCCTTTATAGCAGAACCGTTGTGGGTAATATCCAGATTCTACCACCATTGATAGAAAATCGTATATTAGAATGAAATGAAAAGACTATACGTTATAGCTGGATGCAACGGAGCAGGAAAAACAACTGCTTCTTACACAATTTTACCAGAAATACTTGATTGTAAGGAGTTTGTAAACGCGGATGAAATCGCTAAAGGAATTTCTCCTTTTCAGCCAGAAAAAGCAGGAATAGAAGCAGGTAGGTTGATGTTGAAAAGAATTAAAAGATTGTTAGAATCAGGAGAAAGTTTTGCCTTTGAAACTACTCTTTCGACTAGAAGCTATGCCCAATTTATTGATAGGGCAAAAGAAATGGATTACCAAGTAACTTGCTTGTTTTTCTGGCTAAATTCGGAAGAATTGGCAATTTCAAGAGTAGAAACAAGAGTGAAAGAAGGAGGTCATCATATACCGGAAGAGGTAATAAGGAGAAGGTATAAAAGTGGTCTTAAGAATTTTTTCAATCTATATCTTGCCAAGGTAGACAACTGGCTGTTTGTCAACAATTCAGGAGATACTTATGAGATAATTGCTGAAGGAGCATTGAAAGAAGAAACAATTAATAATGTAGAACAATGGGAAGAATTAAAAAGAAATTACTATGGGAACTAAAGAACAACTGAAAGAAGAACGGGATAAAATAGTCAAAGGCCTCGAAGAGACATACAGAAGGCTAATCGAATACAAAAAGCAAAAGAAAAGTCCGATGATTGTGGTAAGGAACGGAAAAATTGTCGCTGTTGACCCAAATGAAATACTACCCACAACATTGTATAAGCGTAATGCGGGGTGAACAGGTGAAGTTGAGCATTTTTGCTCCTAAAAATCTTTTCGGTGGGCAGACAGAAGACGTCTCCGAAATCCCTCACTACTCGACACTTGACCGTTGAGCAAGCCCTGATAAAGTGAATATTCTCGAAATTATTTGAAAAAATCATAGTATCTTAGAATATGGTAACTGACGAACATAAAAATAGGCTTATCGAAAAAATCAAATCAATTGATGACAAGGATATCATTGATGAAATTTATAGGCTTCTAGAGGTTGACTTTGACGATACGGTGTATGTGACAAATGAAAAACAAAAAGCTGAAATAGCTGAAGCCAGAAGACAAATTGAAAACGGAGAAGGAATTGATTCAGAAGAAGTTTTCAAAAATGTGCGTAAATGGCTAAAATAATAAAATGGTCTCCTCTAGCCGAAAGAAAATTTGATGAAATTCTAGCGTATTGGACTAACCGAAACAAATCAGAATCCTTTAGTGAAAAATTAATTGATTTGAGGACGCCAAAGAGCTGATTGCCAATTTTCCAGAAATGGGTCGATCAACAGACATTGAAAATGTTCGTCAGAAATTAGTCCGAGATTATTTAATTTTCTACGAGGTAGACGGAGAAATAATTAATATACTAACAGTTTGGGATCCAAGACAAGATCCTGACAAATTAGAGCTACGGTGAATTGTGCAGGCCCAGCTCATAACATCACCTTGAATCTAGCGGGCGGTCCCGGGTAAATATGAAATTCAGTATCAGTAAGAAGTTAGCAGTAGGTAGGACGAAAACGTCTCCGAACGCCCGCTTTCTCCAAAGTGAATCACGTGAGGACAAGGTGAAAATACGGATTTAGATATACAAAATCGGTGGAATTACGTAGTTTTAGAATAGGAAGAAACAGCGAATCTATTTGGACACTTCGGTTTTTGGAGGGCTTTTTGATGAGGAATTCAAAGAATTTACCGAACCTTTGTTCGATCGGATTTCAAAGGACATCATGGATTTAAGCCCTGAGGAAATTGTTTCCTATTTCGAAAAAAAGACCAAAACGGAAAAGCGAAAGTCCAGTGCCTAATCTCACCTTGGATCCAACGGGCTGTTTTGATAAGAATTTAATTAGCGAATAGGCTAAAACCGCATTCCTATTGAGGATAATCATTTGGAACCTGGATTTTTCCTCAATTGCCTAAAAGCTGTAGGCAATAAAGTTACTGCAGGCCCATTGGCTTTAGCCAATAGACGTTATCCGTCAATTTACGATTAATATAACACTAGAAATGACTTCAATTCAGCATTAAATCGGCATTTCAGCTATTCCCTCGCGGAGGGATTTGGGTACGTTAGGATTTACGGACCTGGGAACCAAAAATGCAATAAATACGCAAGGGGTTTACTCAAGCAATAAAAAAATCAGGTACTTTCCCGGATGATCAGCCTGGACTTGATGACCTCATGTCTTTTCTCATGGACTTCCCCTGAGCAGGCGATCTCCTCCAGCAGTACCCGGGCGGCCATTTCCCCCATTTCAAAAGAGGGTTGGGCCATGGTGGTAATGGCCGGGCTGATAAAGCGGCTGGTTTCATCGTTTCCAAATCCGGCGATGGACAACTGCTCCGGAACGCGAATGCCCAGTTGGTGGGCAGCGTGCATGGCTCCGATGGCCAGAATATCCGCAAAACAAACGAGACCATCCGGCTTGTCGGCATTGGCCCATAACTGTTGCAGGGCATCACCGGCAAGGTCAAAGGTAAAGTCTTCCAGGGTAATGATCAGATGTTGCTTTACCTGTAGTCCAGCTGCAATTAAAGCCTTTTGGTAGCCTTTCAGCCTGTCCTGGCAGACACCCAGGGCAAGTGGGCCACCGATATAAGCAATGTTTTTTCTCCCTCTTTCAATTAAATGGTTGGTTAAGATAAAGGCACCGTATTCATCGTCGGTTTTGATTTTTGAGGTTCCCAGATTGGCACAGGCCCTTTCATAAAGCACGACGGGCACCTCTCGATCGATCACATGCTGCACATGATCAAAAGTCCAGGTCTCTTTCGAAAAGGCGATGATAATGCCATCTACCTTGCTGTTGGCCAGGGTTTCCACAATTTCCACCTCCTTTTTAAAGGATTCGCCGGATTGGAATATCATCACTTTATAGCCTTCCTGATAGGCCAAATTTTCAATACCTGCGATGGAATTGGACCAGAAGTAGCGGTTGATGGTGGGAACGACCACACCGATGATTTTGGATTTTTTGCTGCTCAGACTGCTGGCCAGCAGGTTGGGGTGGTAGTCCATGGATTTGGCCATAGCCAATACAGCTGCTTTAGTCTCTTTTTTTATTTCGGTGGAACCTCTTAATGCCCTGGAGACCGTAGCAATGGATACTTGTAACCTTTCGGCAATGTCTTTAATGGTGGTGGGTTTATTCATTGGAATCAATATATATCATCAGATGAGCATCTATGCAAAAGATGCTGAAGGTACATGTTCTGTTTGAATTCGATGATCAAAAGACAGGCGATTGCAAATTAACAATAAAAGCCCTCACTTTTTGAATTTTTGATAAATGTAAACGTTTTCGATAACGTTTACAATATAATAATTTTATAAATATTGAATTAAAGCTTTTTTATGCCTTTAAACCATATTAATTTAGAATAATATTCTAAAAAACTATGTTTTTAATTAATAATATTGTAAAACCTAAAATCAGCCAAAAATGAAAACAAAATTACTTCTATGGCTTTGGTTTCTCTGTCTTGGAGGCACGGGCCTGACATTTGGACAATCGGTCCAGGTAAGTGGTACTGTTTTGGATGAATCCGAACAGCCGCTACCGGGAGCCAGTATACTGGTCAAAGGTACCAGTACAGGAACAGTCACCGATATAGATGGGGAATACCAGATAAATGTACCCGACCAGGATGCTGTCCTGGTATTTTCATTTCTGGGATATATTACACGGGAAGAATCCCTAAACAACCGACAGGTAATAGATGTGACCCTGGAACCTGATATGTCGGAACTGGGCGAAGTAGTGGTAGTAGGGTATGGTACCCAGAAGAAAAGTGACCTGACCGGGGCGGTAGCAACCATCGGCGGAAGGGATCTGGCAGACCGGCGTACGCCCAACGTCTCTCAGGCCTTACAGGGTCAGGTATCAGGGGTTATGGTTACCCGTAGCAACAATGCTCCCGGTTCTTCTGCCAATATCCGCATACGGGGTGTTACCACCATAGGGGACAGCAATCCCCTGATCATCATGGATGGGGTGCCGGTCAACAGCATTGACCATATCAATCCCAATGATATTGAAAACATCTCCGTTTTAAAAGATGCAGCATCGGCTTCCATTTACGGTTCCCGGGCAGCTGCCGGCGTTATCCTGGTCACCACCAAGCGGGCAAAAAAGGGAGAGTTAAGCCTGAACTATAATTTCGAATACGGCACGGAGGTCCCCACCAGAATTCCGGAATATGTAGATGTCACCAGATACATGGAAATTGTCAATGAATTGCGCTGGAATGACAACGGCAATGATGGCAATGAATATCCCTTGTATCCTCAGGATATGGTGGAAAATTACATGGAGCTCAATGCATCCAATCCTGATTTATATCCCAACACGGATTGGGTAGGCTTGATTTTGAAAAGCAATGCGCCCAGGCAAAGGCATGCCCTGGACATTTCTGGCGGTAGTGAAGCCATCCGGACCAAAGCCTCTATCGTTTATGACAAGTTTGATGCTTTATACGAAGGGAGAACATTTGAAAGGGTTACCGCCCGGGTAAATACCGACGGGAACATCACCAATAGATTGGGATTTACAGCGGATATTTTTCTCAGGAGAGAAATCCTGAATCAACCCAGTATTGATCCCATTTATTACATGAATATTTCCGCCCCGGTATATGCTGCCGAGTGGCAGGACGGAAGGGTGGCAGAAGGCAAAACAGGGGCCAATATTTATGGTCAATTGAAATACGGTGGTTTCAGGCAAAACTGGGAAAACCAGGTAGGGGGCCGTTTGGGCCTCAATTATGAGGTAATGGATGGATTGAAAATTTCGGCCATTGCATCTCCCAACTTTGGCTTTAACAAAGGCAAAAACTTTCAAAAAAGGGTTACCTACACGGCCTGGGATGATCCTGCCGCAACCCTGGGGACCTTGCAATGGGCCAATTCCACCAACCTGAATGAGTCCCGAAACGATAATTACAATTTGACAACTCAGTTATTGATCAATTATGACAAGGTAATTGGAAAACACAACCTCAGCTTGATGGCAGGGAATGAAAGTTTTCAGGCCTTTTCTGAAAATCTGGGAGCTTCAAGAGATCAGTTTTTGCTGGACAACTATCCCTACCTGAATTTGGGCCCCTTGGAATTCAGGGGCAATAGTGGCAGTGCCTTTGAAAATGCTTACAATTCCTGGTTTGGAAGGGTTTCCTATAATTATGAGGAGAAGTACTTTTTGCAGGGGAATATCCGCTACGATGCTTCATCCCGTTTTGCACAGGATTACCGATGGGGATCATTTCCTTCCTTTTCGGCAGGCTGGGTGTTGACCAAAGAAACCTTCCTGCAGGATGCCAGTGCCGTTTCATTTCTTAAACTCAGGGGATCTTATGGAACACTGGGCAATGAGCGGATAGGAAATTACCCTTACCAGTCTACCATTGGTTTTAGCAATGTGCTTTTCCATCAGGGATCCAACGTGGTTTCTTCTCAATCTGCCGCACAGTGGCAATATGCCATACCAGATATCTCCTGGGAAAAAACCTCTTCCTATAACTTTGGCGTAGATGCCAATTTCCTGAATTACCGCCTGAGTGTTTCCGGTGAATATTTTAAAAAGACCACCCGGGACATGTTATTGCCGCTGGAAATTCCCGATTATATAGGTTTTGATAATCCGGAACAGAATACCGGAGAAATGTATACTGAAGGTTGGGAAATGGACCTGGGCTGGGCCGATGATATCAACGAGCTGAGTTATTCTGTCAATTTCAACCTTTCTGATTTCAGGTCTGTTATGGGAGATCTGGGAGGTATCCAGTTTTTAGGAAATCAGGTAAGGATGGAAGGTTCTGAATTTGACGAATGGTATGGCTACGTCTCTGATGGCTTGTACCAAAGTCAGGAAGAAGTAAATAATTCAGCGGTTATGAATGCCAATGTACGTCCTGGTGATGTGAAATATGTGGATATCAGTGGTCCTAACGGAGAACCTGATGGAAGGATTTCGCCTGAATATGACCGGGTGCTATTGGGTGGAAGTATGCCCAGATTCTTATATGGTGGAAATATCCGGCTCGATTATAAAAACTTTGATTTTGGCCTGGTGGTGCAAGGAGTTGGCAAGCAAAACTCCAGACTTTCCGGATTGATGGTACAACCCATCATGGAAAACTGGGGCCATGTACCCAAAATCCTGGATGGTGAATTTTGGAGTACCTACAATACCGATCAGGAAAATAGGGAGGTAAGTTACCCAAGACTTTCCCGGAATAGTGAAGGTAACAACTTTGCCATGTCTGATTTCTGGTTGATCAATGGAGCCTATTTCAGACTAAAGAACATCTCCCTGGGATATACTCTTCCAAGACCTGTGGTAGAAAGATTGGGCATGCAAAATATCAGGGTTTACACCAATGCCTCGGATGTATGGACGGTCAACAGCTACCCTCCAGGTTGGGATCCGGAAGTTTCGGCAAGTGGATATCCGATTACCACTTCTTTCTTGATGGGTGTTTCAGTACAATTCTAAATTAAGCTAGCCATGAAATTAAAATCAATTATATATAGCGGATTATTATTTGGAGCGGTATCCTGCGCTGAACTGGATTTGAACCCGCTCTCAGAGGGATCAAGTGAAGCCTGGTATTCCAATGAGACAGAGGTAGAAATGTCAGTCAATGACCTGTTCAGGGGAGTTTTCTGGCCTGGATACAGTGATTCCTGGACAGATGATTTTACCAACAGGGAAGCACTTACTCCTGTAACGAATGCCACCATCAATGGAGAATGGGGCACTGTAAACAATATCTGGAGCAATACCTATAAGGTCATCGCCAGGTCCAATACCATTCTTTTAAACCTGGACAAAATTGAAAATACCGTTCCGGAGCAAATTTTGAATAAATTTGAAGGAAATGCCCATTTTGTGCGGGCAGCTAAATATGGAGAGTTGGTCTTTCTTTATGGAGATGTGGTTTATTCCACTACAATACTGGACCTGGAAGAAGCCTTTACCTTGGCCCGGACTGATAAAAACACGGTAAAAGATGCTGTTTACGCAGATTTTGACCGGGCAGCTGAATTATTGCCGGAAACTTACGGATCCTCAGAAAATAAATTGGCCACCAAGGGAGCGGCATATGCTTTTAAAGCTCGGTTTGCACTTCAAATGGGAGACCTTGAAATTGCCAGAGATGCGGCAAAAGCCTGTATGGATTTGGGGAATTACGAACTTTATCCGGATTATTCGGAGTTGTTCCTGACGGGAACACGGAATCCCCAAGAGGTAATTTTTGCCATGCCCAGGTCACGGGCATTGAACGTAACCTGGAATGTTAGGAATTACCTTCCCAGAAACAGAGGCGGATGGGGGGGTGCTGAAGCTCCTTCCTGGGATCTCTTTCATGCCTATTTATGCACGGATGGCTTGCCCATCGATGAATCCCCCCTTTACGATCCTCAAAATCCCTTTGCTAACAGGGATCCCCGTTGTGCAGCCACCATTGTTCCATTTGGTTCCCGCCACCTGGATTTTACCTATCAGCCTCATCCGGATTCTACCATGGTGATGAATTTCAATTCAGGTAACATGCAAACAAATAACGATACCCGTTCAGTTGCACCCTTCGCGTCTTTTAATGGTTTGCTTAGAAAAAAAGGGGTGGATGAGGAATGGCTTCAAAATTTCCAGGCCGAAAACGATCAGATTTTGATGCGCTATGCAGATGTATTACTCATGTATGCCGAGGCCAAAATTGAACTGGGAGAAATAGATCCCAGTGTGCATGAGGCCATGAATGCGGTCAGGGCCAGGGCTTATGGAGTCGATCCAGCTCAAACGGATGCCTATCCTGCCATTACAACTACCGACCAGGCTGCCCTCCGTACACTTTTGAGGACCGAAAGAAGGATGGAGTTTGGTTTTGAAGGGATTAGGTACAGCGACATTATCCGTTGGGAGATAGCAGAAAAGGTATTGAACAGGGATATTTATGGCATGCTGGATGTTGATGAGCTTAAGGAAAAAGTGGTGGACCAGGACCTTTGGTTTTTTCCCATGACTCCGGAAATAGATGAAGACGGTGTAGCAGACCTTTCTCCCATGTACGAAGCGGGCCTGGTAAAAAGGCTGGCGATCAGAAGGTTTGAAGCGCCTAAGCAGTACCTATGGCCCATTCCATCCAAGGAAATACTGATCAATGCTAACCTGGATCAAAACCCCGGCTATTAAATAATCTGAATTTATTACATTTGGGAAGACGGGTACTCATTGTCCCTGTCTTCCTAATCTTTTGTTAAAACCCAAAACAAATAACATGTATCGTTTTAAAAATTGGCCGTTTTATTTTCTCCTGATTCTTTTCGGCTGTAATAATAATGCACCTGAAGCAGAGGGACCTGCCTATCCTAATATCAGCGGCATCTACCCCCACCTGGCCTATTACAATGAGGAAGGCGAGTGCGGTACGGGTGCAGTGGTGCCCTGGGCAGATAAGCTCTGGGTGGTGACCTATGGACCTCATTTCCCATTCGGTTCTTCCGATAAATTGTATGAAATCAATCCGGATCTGAGTTTTACCACCCGGGAAGAAAGCATTGGAGGAACCCCGGCCAACCGGATGATCCACCAGGAAAGCGAGCAATTGTTTATTGGTCCCTATGCCATTGATAAGGCCGGAGAGGTTCGAACCATTTCCTACGAGACCATGCCGGGCCGTCATACCGGAAATGCCAGACACCTGACCGACCCGGCCAATAAGATCTATTACGGGACCATGGAGGAAGGATTTTATGAGGTGGATGTGCATAATCTGGAAACCAAAACCTTATATGTGGACGGGAACGTTACCCGGAAAGAAGGAGAAATGCAACAGGAAGCTGGGTTATTACTGGGAGCCCATGGAAAGGGCTTGTATTCCGGGCAGGGGGTAATGGTTTATTCCAACAATGGAGAAACGGGGCAGGAAGCCCTGAAGGATTTTTCTATAGAAGCAGGAGCCTTGTATGAGTGGGATGGGGCAGAATGGCACCTGATCAGAAGAAACCAATTTGTGGAAGTGACAGGGCCGGGAGGGATTTATGGCAACCCGAATCCGGAAACCGATCCTATCTGGGCCACCGGCTGGGATCACAAATCCGTGATCCTGGGGGTAAGGGATGCCAGCCAGGGTTGGGATTTCTACCGCCTGCCCAAGGCCAGTCATAGCTATGACGGGGCTCATGGCTGGAATACCGAATGGCCCCGCATCCGGGATATAGGCACAGAAGATCAGGCGGATTACCTGATGACCATGCACGGCATGTTTTGGAAGTTTCCCGAATCTTTTCAAAAGGGCCAAACTGCCGGCATCCGGCCCCGGTCAGCCTACCTGAAGGTCATCGGTGATTTTACCCGCTGGCAGGATGGTTTGGTTTTCGGCTGTGATGATTCTGCCCAGCGGGAATTTCTCAATAAACGCAGTGCCAAAGGCAATATCGAAGGGCCCGGACAATCCAACTCCAATCTCTGGTTTACAGATATGGATATGCCGGATCGACTGGGTCCTGTCACCGCCAATGGTGCCCTCTGGCTGGAGGAAGAAGTTGCAGCCAATGAGCCTTCAGAACCCATGCTGTTTTCCGGTTGGCAGGAGAAAAATGTATGGCTGCAAAACCAGGGTGACAGGGAGGTTAATTTCAGCCTGGAAATCGACAGAAATGGTACCGGGGACTGGGAAGAGCTGGAGGTAGTTTCCCTGGGCGGAGCTGAAAGCAGCTGGCTTTCTTTCGGTCAGGGCACTGAAGGGGAATGGATACGGGTAAAAACGGACGCTGGTACAAAAGCTACCGTTCACTTGTCATTTTCTAATCCCGAGCAGCGACAGGCTTATCAGGAGGATATTTTTCAGGGGATTCATCCCATTCAGAAAGAGGAATTTACAGGCGGGCTAATGTATGGCCTCGGAGATAACCGAAGGAAACTGGGCATCGCCGCTAAACGATACGAGGGAGAAAGCGTTGAAAATGTCGGATATTATGAAATGGATGAAAAACTTCAATTGGTTAAAGTTGACGACCCTGAAACCGAATCTTTTATCACTGACGGTTTTGCCATTCCGGAAAATGTGTTTGAAGTGGATGAAGCATCGGTGTTGATACAGGATGATCAGGGCAGGAGATGGAGGCTACCCAAAGGAGATCCCGCTTTCACGGATCCCTCTATTGCAGGAAAACTCAGGATTGCCAGGGAGGTGGCTACCGAAAGAGACCTTTTCAATTGCCATGGTACTTTCTATGAATTACCGGCTGAAAATGCCGACGGATTTGCTAAAATCAGGCCTGTAGCCTCTCATAATTTGCGCATCAATGACTACGCATCCTACAGGGGCATGTTGCTGCTGACCGGGGTGGACGCTCAGGCGGCGGAAACCAATGAGCACATCATTCTTTCTGAAGACGAGGAACTGGCTGTTTGGGCCGGGGTGATCGATGACCTGTGGAAACTGGGAAAACCGGTAGGAAAGGGAGGTCCCTGGGCCAATACTGCTGTGAAGGCCGGCGTACCCTCTGATCCCTATTTGTTTGCCTTTTATGACCAAAGGAAATTGGAACTTCAGCATGACGGCAGTGAAGAAGTTACCTTCACCATTCAATTTGAACCCATAGGCCATGGCCCCTGGATGGATTGGAAGAAAATCACCCTCGCCCCCGGAGAAACCCATTTGGAAAACTTTCCGGATGATATAGAAGCCAGGTGGATCCGGTTGGTAGCCAACCAAAATTGTACAGCCACGGCCATGTTGACTTATGAATAAAATATCCCCATCTAAAAATGTTTGAATCGAGTTTAAAAATATTGACCTGTAGTTTAATGACCTTGCTGGTTTTTGGCGCTGCCCTGGATCATTCCGATAAGGGATGGCAGGACCAGCGGCGCTTAATTGAGGAGGTTGAAACCGATTCTATACGTTATGAGCTCTTTGTTTTGGAAGATGCCGAAGGGAAGGACATGCAATACATGGCGGAGATTTTTACTCCGGTATGCCATACCGATAAATGCTATCCGGTATATATCAATTTTTATTGGGACCTGCTGGGTAATTTTCAGCGTTTTGAAATGCCGGAAGGGGAGATCCTTACCAAGCTGGACCATATTCCCTTTGAAGAAGAGGATTATGACCAATTGGAAGCCATACTCAGCAATGAAAATTCTATTCTGGGGGATTATTCTATCAAGGACTTGGTAGGGAGCACCAACACCGCAGAATCCAATGGGGTAGATGCTGTCACCGGTGCCACCTCCAAAACCATTCAAAATGAAGTGATTTCGGGTGCCGTTTATTCCTGTTACACCCTTTGGCAAATTGCCCATGGTTCACTGGCGGAACGGACCAAAGCGCATACCGTAGATACGCATACAGATGAGACTTTAATCCGGTTTTTGGAGAGTGGCCACCATCCTTACCAATACTGGGCCCTGGGCAAAATCCAGGAAATGGAGGCTGAAAATGAACCCCGCTTTGCCGGGCCCTTATTGAAAATCATCAGGGGAAAAAACATTTTCCTGGCAGCCCACCTTCTGGAAAAGTTACCCGATGAGATGTTCCAACCCCGGGATCGGCAATTCTGGCTGTGGGAAACCTTTGAACAATCCCCTTATCGCCTTCAGATGGATATATTGGAAAAAATGTCCCATCTGGATCTGGAACCAGATAGCCAAATGCAGCTACTGGCCCATTTGGAGAAAAGCAATCCTGCCCAAAGAAAAAAGGTTTTTGAAGTATTGCTCAACCAAACCAATCTGGGGAAGGAACAGCAGCAAATGATATTGACCTACCTGAATAAAGGCTTGTGGGAGCAGGAATTGCTCGCTGTGCTGGAGATCCAGAACAAACCCCATAAAGAGGTGAAAAAAGCTTTGAAAAACAATCGATAATTAATGCAATAAAATAACCCAAAACATGAAACGAATCATCATCACCTGTTGCCTGCTACTTGGAATAACCCTGGTTTCCTTTGCCCAAAAAAGGGTATTGGTTGAGGCAGAATCATTTGAAAATATTGGAGGCTGGGTAATCGACCAACAATCCTTTGACGTGCTCTATTCTTCCTATCTGATGGCCCATGGCATGGGAAATCCTGTAGAGGATGCCCGGACGAGTGTGGCATTTACGGATGGTGGAAAGTATCACCTGTGGGTAAGAACCAAAGATTGGGCCCCATTTCCTACAGGCCCCGGTGCTTTTAAGCTGCATATCAATGAGCAGCCTTTGGACATGGTTTTCGGACAAAGTGGTGATGCTGACTGGGACTGGTACTACGCCGGAGAAGTGAACATGAAGCAGGGAGAGAATGAGCTGATCGCTGAGGACCTGTCGGGCTTTAATGGGCGTTTTGATGCCCTTTATTTCTCTACCGATAAAAATGATGCCCCGGTCAATGATAATGAGGCCCTGCTGAAAGTCAGGAAGGAATTGCTGGGATTGACTGATGGTCCTGAAAATGCAGGTGAGTTTGACCTGGTAGTGGTTGGTGGAGGCATGGCCGGAACCTGTGCCGCCATATCCGGAGCCCGTATGGGATTGAAAGTAGCTTTGATCCAAAACCGTCCGGTCCTGGGAGGCAACAACAGTTCTGAGATCCGGGTGCACCTGATGGGCCGTGTGGATCAGAACCATTATCCCAAACTGGGCCGGATTGTCCGGGAGTTGGACAATGGAGACCCCGGTAATGGCAATCCGGATGCAGCCCGCTATGGGGATGAGCGCAAGCTACAGATCGTACGCGCCGAGCCCAATATATCCCTGCATTTGAACACCCACGTGTACGATGTGGAAATGGAAGGTAACACGATCAAAGCAGTTATCGGAAGAGATATTGCCACCAACCAGGAATACCGCTTTGAGGGGGAGTATTTCTCTGATTGTACGGGAGATGGCACCCTGGGCTTTCTGGCAGGAGCGGAGTACCGGATGGGAAGAGAAAGCCGGGAAGAAACGGGAGAATCGCTGGCCCCTGAAAACCCGGATGATTTTACCCTGGGCACCTCCAATTTATGGGCATCTCTGGAACGGGAGCAGCCCTCTGATTTTCCGGAAACTCCCTGGGCCATTCAGTTTTCAGATGAATACCATATTGACGATCACAAAGCCGATTGGCAGTGGGAAACCGGGTTCGGTAACTTCAACACCATTTATGAGGCAGAACAAATTCGGGACCATAACCTGCGGGCCATATTTGGCAACTGGTCTTACCTGAAAAATGAGAAACCTGAAAAATACAGCCATCATGAGTTGGCCTGGGTAGCCTATATTGGTGGTAAAAGAGAATCCAGAAGATTAATGGGAGACCATGTATTGACCCAGATGGACATTCAGGATGGAGTCATGTATCCCGACGGCAGTGTGACAGCCACCTGGACCATTGACCTGCATTTTCCCGATGCGAAGAATTCTCAGTACTTTGAAGGGGAGGAGTTTTTTGCGGGCACCAAACACATTAAGGTACAGCCCTATACCATTCCCTACCGCTGCCTGTATAGCCGGAATATTGACAACCTGTATATGGCAGGGAGGAACATCAGTACCACCCATGTGGCCTTTGGTAGTACCCGGGTGATGAGAACCTGCGGGATGATGGGAGAGGCTGTGGGGTATGCGGCTTTTGTGGCAAAAAAGAACAATGCCAGCCCGAGGGAGGTATATAACATGCACCTGAACGAATTTATGGATATCATCGAATCTCCGCTAAATATTTATAACCTGCCCACTATTCCGAAAAACTGATTGCATGCAAACACTGGATTTTCTGACCATTTTTATTTTTACGTTGATTATCCTGGTTGCAGGCTTGTCTTTTGGAAAACAAGGGGGAGATATGAAGTCTTTTTTTTCCGCTGGTGGAGCAGTGCCCTGGTCCATCAGCGGTCTTTCCCTCTTCATGAGTTTTTTTTCGGCCGGCACTTTTGTAGTGTGGGGCTCCATTGCCTATGAATGGGGTTTGGTGGCCATTACCATTCAGATGGCCATGTGCATCAGCGGTTTCCTGATCGGGGGTTATCTGGCCTCCAAATGGAAGGAGACGGGTGCCCTTACGGTGGCAGCATACCTTACCCAACGGTTTGGCAAAAAGACCCAGCGGTATTATACCTTTATTTTCCTGTTGCTTTCCCTGGGATATACCGGAGCTTTCCTATATCCGGTGGCCAAGATTTTGAATGTGGTAACCGGTTTTGATATTTACTATTCGATATTGTTTCTGGGTACCATGATCATGATTTATACCGCTGTAGGTGGATTGTGGGCAGTGGTGGTGACCGATGTGCTCCAGTTTGTCATACTTACGGCTGCGGTATTGATTGTACTTCCGCTGTCGCTTGAAAAGGTGGGAGGTTTGCATCAGTTTATCCAGGATGCGCCCGATACTTTTTTTCATGTATTCAATGGAGAATACACACCTTGGTTTATCCTGGCCTTTGTTGGATACAACACCATTTTTATCGGCGGAAACTGGGCTTATGTGCAGCGGTACACCTCTGTAAAAGACAGCCTTTCCGCCAAAAAAGTAGGTTACCTGTTTGGATTCCTGTACCTGATCAGTCCGCTGATCTGGATGCTGCCTCCCATGATATACAGGGTTGTCAATCCGGAATTGGCCGGTTTGGAAACAGAAGGGGCTTACCTCAGGATGTGCATGGATGTATTGCCGGTAGGTATGCTGGGACTGATGTTGGGAGGGATGATCTTTGCCACGGCAAGTTCTGTCAATACCTCCCTGAACCTGGCGGCTGCAGTCCTCACCAACGACATCTACCTGGCCCTTTTTCCTGATGCAAATCAGGCTGCGTTGATGCGTGTTGCCCGAGCAGCGACCCTGCTTTTTGGATTGGGTACCATTGGGGTAGCTTTTATGGTACCGCTTGCAGGAGGGATAGTTGAAGTAGTATTGAGTATTGGTGCCGTGACCGGAGGAGCTTTGTACGGACCAGCCATTTGGGGGTTATTTTCAAAGCGGCAAACCGGCAAGTCCATCCTGTTTGTCACAGGACTTAGCCTGCTGGTCAACCTGTATTTCAAATTTCTTTCACCCTGGTTTTTTTCTTTTGAGTTGGACAGGGCCACTGAAATGATGCTGGGCGTATTTCTTCCTTTGGCTTTGCTGGGAGCGTATGAATTTTATGCCCTGAAAAATAAACAGGAAAGTCAACAATACCGGATGTTTGCTAGCAGAAAGCAACCCACCGCAAAAGAAATGGCAGACTCCCTTGCTTTGGGGAAAAAGCAAAACACCTTTGGCATCAAGGTATTGGCCTGGGCATTTGTCAGCATTGGCTGCCTGCTTTTTTTACTGGGATTTTGGGCGACAGCAGGACGTTTCTATATGTTTACGATGGGCATTTTCATCCTGATCATGGGATGGTCCCTACTGCGCTCAGCCAAAAACCAAGCTGCAACTGATTTGAAAAATAAAACTAAAAAAATACATTCATGATAAAGGAAGATTTTATACCGACAAAGAGAGCCCTGAAATGTGAAAATATAACAGCTGATTTGATCATTGTTGGTGGAGGAATGGCGGGTACCTGCTGTGCCATTACCGCAGCAAGAGAAGGAATGAAAGTAGTACTGGTGCAGGACAGGCCTGTATTGGGAGGTAATGGTTCATCAGAGATCCGGTTGTGGATATTGGGAGCAACTTCCCATATGGGCAATAACAACCGCTGGGCCAGGGAAGGCGGACTTATAGATGAAATCCTGGTGGAAAACCTCTACCGGAATCCCGAAGGAAATCCCCTGATCCTGGATACCATTCTCATTGAAAAGGTCAGCATGGAGCCCAATATTCGGCTTTTGCTCAACACCGCCCTGTATGACATAGAAAAGGAATCTGCTGATGAAATCAGTGAAGCACATGCTTTTTGCAGCCAGAATTCAACCCGCTACCAGTTAAAAGCTCCCTTGTTTGTGGATGCATCAGGGGATGGAATCATGGCTTTTCTGGCAGGAGCAGCCTTCCGGATAGGAGCGGAGACAGCGGATGAATTTGATGAAAAATTTGCCCCTGACCACCATAGTTACGGAGAACTCCTGGGCCATTCCTTGTATTTTTACAGCAAAGATACCGGAAAGCCGGTCCGTTTTGTCGCCCCTTCCTATACCAATAAAGAGCTTCCCAAATTACCCAGGTTCAAATCCTTTAACCTGAAAGATCATGGTTGCAGGCTTTGGTGGGTGGAATACGGGGGAAGAAAGGATACCATTCACGAATCCGAGAACATTAAGTGGGAACTCTGGCGGGTGATTTACGGCATCTGGGATTACCTGAAGAATTCCGGAAAGTTCCCTGATATGGATACCCATACCCTGGAATGGGTGGGCACGATTCCGGGCAAAAGAGAAAGCAGGCGATTTGAAGGAGACTTTATGCTGTCACAGAATGACCTGGTCCACCAAAGGACATTCTCCGATGCCGTATCCTTTGGAGGTTGGGCACTGGACCTGCATCCAGCCGATGGGGTTTATGGTGAATTGCCGGGTTGTACCCAGTGGCATACCAAAGGAGTTTACCAGATTCCATTCCGGACCATGTACAGCAAGAACATCAAAAATTTATTCCTGGCCGGTAGAATCATCAGTTCCTCCCATGTGGCTTTTGGTTCTACCAGGGTGATGGCGACCTGTGCACACAACGCCCAGGCGGTGGCCATGGCCGCTGTACTTTGCAAAGAAAAAAATCTCCTCCCCGCTGCACTTACCCATCCGGATCACATGCCCTGTCTGCAAAAAAGACTGATCAAATCCGGACAATATATTCCCGGTATCCGCCTGGAAGATGAAGTAGAACTTGCCCAAAATGCGACCATCACCGTTTCCTCTACTCTGGCATTGGAGGGATTGCCGGCCAATGGACCATGGAAAAAACTCAACTTCGCTACTGCCCAAATGCTTCCCTTGACAGCAGGGGAGATACCCCTCCTTACTTTCTTTGTCAGGGCCGAAAAGCCTACACGGGTAAAGGCGGTTTTATTGAAAAGCAAGCAAAAAGGGAACTTCACACCAGAGATCATTTTGGCTGAAAAAGAATTGGAATTAACTTTAGGTGAACAATTATTAGGTATTGATTTTAAATATATTATAAAAGAAACAGAATATTATTTTGTGGCCTTTTATCCCAATGAAAAGGTAGACATCAGGACCTCCCAAGTCCGAATGACAGGACTTTTGACGGTTTTTCAGAAATTCAATAAGGCGGTGGCTACCAGTAGCCGGCAGGAAGCCCCCCAGGGCATTGGAATGGAGTCTTTTGACTTTTGGCTTCCGGAAAGAAGACCGGGAGGGCAAAACCTTTCTTTTACCCTGGACAAGCCACTAAACCTCTACAACAAGGAGCATTTGGTCAATGGTATGTTCAGGCCATACTATGCTTCAAATGCCTGGGCAGCCGATCTGGAAGATCCTGAACCATACATTGAATTAAAATGGGATAAAAATCAGGAAATCAATGAAATAAACTTGTTATTTGATACGGATTTTGATCATGCGTTGGAATCCACACTGATGGGACATCCTGAATCGGAAATTCCCTTTTGTGTAAAGCATTTTAAAATATTGGACGATAGGGGAAACTGCCTGAAGGAGATTACCGACAACCACCAGACCCGATACCGGCTGAAGCTTGCCCAGCCCATTTCGGTACAATCCATCAAAATCGTTTTACACCATCCGGCTGCTTCGGTACCGGCTGCATTATTTGGTATACTTTGTTATTAATCCAGATGAACAACATGAAAAATAAAACACACCCATTTTACCTTTTTCTTGTCCTGATAGCTCTGACCAGTTTAACGGTATCGGGCCAAAACAACCTGAGCCTTTCCGGGTCAGCTACCGCCAGCTCTGCTGAAGGATCACACAGGGCAGACATGGCCATTGATGATAAGACTGAAAGTTTCTGGAGCAGCAAGGCAGATGATAAGCAGGCATGGCTGACCGTTCGGCTACCCGGGGCCACTGAAGTCCAGGCTGCCACAGTTGCCTTCGCTCCGGAGCAGGCACCCAATAGTGATTTTTTGTTACAATATTTATTGAATGGGGAATGGCGGACCTTCCACAGGGAGGAAGATAATGCTGCTTCAAGAGTGGATATTGCTTTGGAAAAACCCTTGCTTGTAGACCGCATCCGCCTCAAAGCAGCTGACCAAATGCCCATGCACATCAGCGAGTTTATTCTTAAGGGACAGCAATACCGGGATACCGCTAGCCTGGCGGCTCCAGCCATACTGGTCAACCAAAGTGGCTATAACCTGAACAGGCCAAAGCGATTTACGGCTCCCGGAATAGCGGATGGGACCACCTTTCAAGTGGTGAATGTAAACAATCAGCAAACGGTTTTCTCCGCTGAAGTATTTGGAGAGAAAGGAGATTTTTCAGCTTTTAATCCTGAGACTACGGATGAATTTCAAATTCGGATTAATGATAAGACTTCTTTTCCTTTTCGAATTGGACCTTATTGGTTAGAGAGAGTTACCTACCGGAATATGGTGGATTTCATGTTGGATGCCAGACATTATGTGGGCAATGTGAGGGACATCAGACCCATAAGTTTTGCCTGGCGGGACGGGGATTTTTTCAATTGGTCCATGCAAAGTCTGCTGGCCATGTACCTCAGCAATCCTACTGTCTACGAACGGATGGAAATCAAGGGTAAGTATGTGGCCAATCAGGAATATCCCGAAGCCTACCAGGGTTTGTGGGGAGAATTGTTGCCCTTTGAAGCAGGAACACCCGATATCATCCAGCTGATGCATTGGGATGCAGATGTAAAGGTCAGCCAGCAACTGGACCATGAAATGCAAAAAGCAGAATTGGCCCATTTTCTCTATGCCTGGCCTTACCTGAAAAAGTGGCTGCCCCAACAAAACTTTGATCGGGTGTACCAATATGCCCGCTCGGTTTGGGAGAAAAGTACTGTTTCAGATCATTCCCTTTCCCAATACGATAAAAGTCCGGAGCATAACTTGTTGCAGCTTAAAACCCAATTGGGAACCACCAAGGGAGAAATGCCTCCCGGGTATTCGGTCATTCCGAATCTCATGATGTATGAGGTTAGCATTCGTGAAAATGACCCACAGGCGGGAAAATATTTTGATGCGGCTTACCGGCAGATGGACTGGATGATCCAAAATCTGGATTGGCAGGACCCCATGACCACCAAAGGCCAAAGGATGTCTGAGCACATGACCATGCGGGCTTTTGCGTATTTTTATACCGAATATCCGGAAAGGTCCCCTGCCGGTTTGAAGGAAAAGGTCGCTGACTGGGCAAAAATTGCCTTGTCCCGTTCTGACAATATGTGGGATTTCAGAAAATACGATGAAGCCGAATGGACACCTCCGGGATGGAATGAAACGGGAAATATTTTGGGATTTCCAGCCGCCGCCTTTGCTGCCATGGCGCTGTTGGAGGACAAGGATTTGATACAGGGTCTGGAGATTTTGGCCTGGTCTCATTTCGAAAATGCTTTTGGCAGAAACCCCACCGGAAGGCATTTTTCCTTTAAGGGTCCGGAGGAAATCGAGGGAGTGGACCTGGGATGGTACAGCCGGCACAAGGGAGGCATTGGCTTGCTGGACGAGGTCCCCTTTGTTTTTGATGGCTCACCCAAGTCTTTTCATTACCCCAATTACCCCGAAGCCGGAGACCTGGGCTGGACCGAGGGCTGGGTACAATTCAATACAGCCTTTAATACCAGTATGGCCTACCTGGCCAATTATTATACCCGCCTGGAATGTAGCCAAAGCGATTCGGGAGACCTGATAATCCGTTTGGAGGCTCCGTCAAATTTTCACCATGATCAGGAAGAACCTGCTTTGGTCTGGCTTTCCAATAAAGCCGGAAAAAGGATCCCTGTTGAATTAAATGAAGCCTCTCCCTTTTCTCTGTCATTGGAAGGAAGAGTTAAAAAGCAGGATGGAAGGATTAGCCTTGGAGCTCATGAACTTCCCCTGGAAGAAAATGATCAACTCAAGGTGAGTTATGGCTATGGCTTTTTTGAAAAAAGTGTGGTGGTACCTGTGAAATAAAACCTGTCGGCGATAGGCAGGTCAATTTTAGCCAACAAGCTTTTTTTCGTAAATTGTTAGAATGGATCAAAAAGAGACAAAAGATCAAACCAAGGAGCCATTTTCCGAATATGGCAGGTATTCTTATGCCGATTACCTTACCTGGCAGATGGATGAAATGGTGGAGTTGATTAAAGGTAAAGTATTCAGAGCAGCTGCTGCACCAGGAAGAAAGCACCAGGAAGTCTCCCTGAAAATAGCTTCGCAGCTGTATTATTTGTTGAAAAACCAGACATGCAAGGTTTTTGAGGCCCCTTTTGATGTTCGGCTACCTGTTCATTCGAAAAAAAATGAAGATATTTTCACGGTAGTCCAACCCGATATTTGTGTGGTATGCGACAGAAGCAAACTGGATGAGGCCGGATGTATAGGTGCTCCTGATCTGATAGTGGAAATTCTCTCACCGGGTAACAACCGGAAAGAAATCCATAACAAATTCAAAGTGTATGAAGAATCAGGGGTTATGGAATACTGGGTTATCCATCCTTCGGAGCAGACTTTACTGGTTTATACCCTCACGAAGGGAAAATATGTTCCTTCAAGGCTTTTTACAGTTGGAGATATGGTCTCTTCCGGATGCATAGCAGGTTTTCATCTGGATGTAAAGGATCTTTTTGAGGACCTGGATTAGCCCACGGAAAAAAGCTACAAATACGAACCTTAAACCCCGGAAGGGGTTGAACCTTTGTACGGAAAATAGATCGAACTTGGGTCCCTGACTAAAACTCATTGATTAACCGAAATGATGGGTACAGTTCTACCTTTTCCGGATAAGCCTATTTTGGGGCCATTTAATCCTTTAGGTAAAAACGAATGGGCTATTTTAATTCGATCTTTTTTTGTATTTTGGTAAAATGGATAGGGAGGAAGCCAAAAATAAAATCAAGGAGCCATTTACCGATTATGGCAGGTACTCCTATGCCGATTACCTGAGTTGGCAGATGGATGAAATGGTGGAATTGATCAAAGGCAAAGTATTCCGGTCTGCTGCAGCTGCGCCACGAAGAATTCACCAGGAGATTTCCGGAAAGGTTTTTTATAGATTGTTTAAGTTTCTGGAGAAACATCCTTGCAAAGTCTATGAAGCACCCTTCGATGTCAGGCTACCGGTTAAGTCTAAGAAAAATGAAGATATTGATACGGTAGTCCAACCGGATATTTGTGTCATTTGCGATACAAGTAAATTAGATGATTTGGGTTGCATCGGCGCTCCAGACCTGATAGTGGAAATTTTATCTCCCGGAAGCAATAAAAAAGAATTGAAGAACAAATATGAAGTGTACGAGGAAAGTGGTGTGTTGGAATATTGGATCATACACCCCGATGAGCAGACTGTCATATCCTATACCCTGGAGCAGGGCAAATACGTTCCTTCCAGATTGATGACTTCAGGAGATGTGATTCGGTCTGTATCCATTTCCGGGTTTCAACTGGATTTGCATTACGTATTCAAGGATTTGGATTAGTCTTTTCGAAATTTCATTGTCAGGTTCTTTTGTAGCAAAAGCATTATTATTTGGATAGTATGCTTTCAAATTCTTTGCAATCAAATAGTACCAATTATCAATAGATTTTTTTAAATTGATAACCAATTATTTTATGCTTATTTACAAAATTCACCATTTAACCAAATACTATGAAAACTGCAGGTATTATTTTATTGATTTTAGGCGTTATTGGCACTATCATGTTTGGCCTGCAAGCCATGCAAGATTCAGAGAGCTTCAGTCTATTGGGGATGGATATTGCTGTTAGTACAGCTAATTGGACCCCTGTCATTATCAGTGTAATTCTGCTCGTTGTTGGTTTGGTCCTGAGTAGCAGAGGAAAAAAGTAATTCAACATATTCCAAAAATCCATTCTGGTCCCAAAGGACCGAAAATTTTATTTCCTTAGACTTAATTACTGAAAGCAATCAAGATAAATCCCGGTGGTTTTGCCAAAATATAAAAAAGTTAGTTTGAAATTCTATCCTTGCATGTGGGTCTTCATGATGATCCTGCTTATTGCCTCATCCGCATTTTCTCAGGAAGCAGAATCCGCAGACAAACCTTTCATCTTATTGGAAGATGAAATCATGCACAAAGCAAAACAACGCATTTCTTTCGAATCTCAACAGAGTCTAATTCCGGAAGCGCAGGCTCTCATCAGGGAAGCCGATCAAAAACTTCAGGAAGGGCCCTTTTCTGTCACCCATAAAACCCAGTTGCCACCAAGCGGGGATATACACGATTACACCAGTATGGGACCTTACTGGTGGCCAGATCCGGAAAAGGATGATGGCTTGCCCTATATCCGCAGAGATGGGGAAATCAATCCCGAATACTACGAATACAAGGATAAGGAAGAACTGGGGAAACTGATGGATGCGCTGAGGACTTTGAGCGAAGCTTACTATTTTACAGCAGAAGAAGCGTATGCAGCCCATGCCATTAAATTACTCGAAGTGTGGTTTATAGACCCTGATAGTAAAATGAACCCTAATCTGAACTATGCCCAGCGGATTCCGGGAAGGACGGAAGGCAGGGGTATAGGGATCATCGATACCCGCTCCTTCTCGGAGTTGCCGGATATGCTATACATGCTTTCGGATTCAGAACATTGGCATGCAGCAGTAGAGAATGGCCTGGAGAAATGGATAGCCCAATACCTGCATTGGCTGATCAATAGTGACCATGGAAAAGATGAAGCCGTCCATGGTAATAACCATACCACCTGGTATTTTGCCCAGGCCATTCCCCTGGCGCTTTATGTAGACCGGCAGGAGATTGCCGACAGCCTGGCTCAGGCCGGGCTTCCTTTGATCATGGATGAAATGATCGAAGCAGACGGGTCTCAACCTAAAGAACTGGACCGTACACGATCCTGGGACTACAGTGCCATGAACCTGCTGGGAATCATGAGCTACGCCAAAGCAGCTGGCCATACAGGTTTGGATCTTTGGACGTACGAAAACCCAAAGGGAGGGAGTATCCGCAAGGCCCTGGATTTTATGGTTCCTTATTTAAAGTCCGGGAAGGGTTGGCCCTATGAACAGATTCATGAAAAGAACGATAGCCGTTTGGCCAAACCCCTATCTATCGCAGCAAGGGTTTATCAGCAGAAAAGCTATAAACTCTGGGCAGAGAAAATAAGCCATGATTCCGAGGCGTTTCTTTATTGGAACCTGCTTAAATACAAGGATTTGCAGCATTGATCAGCCCGTATTCTTCAGGCCGCTGGCCAGAGCGGTGGTTATTTTCAGCAAGCGGGTGACAAGAGGTGAGTCGATCTCTTTGGAAGCCCGCCAACTTTTGAGGTTCTTCAATTGCAATTGGTGCAGCCCGTGTAGTGCATTCTTTCTCCGCAGGATACTGTCCAGCAGGCTTGCCCTTCTTTCCTCTCTTTCTTTTCCCAATAATACTCCTATATGTTCCAGTGCCAGTTTGTGTTCTTCCATGATGCTTTTGGTGAATTTTACTCCGGTTTCCCGGTTTTCCACTAAGCCGGCATACTGGTTCATGATTTCTTCATCGGCATTCAATAAATTCGTTTCCACTTGTATCAATATATACCTTAATAAAGGCCAGGTTTCTGAATTTGATTTTAATTCCCGGTAATCTTCAGCATGCGATTTCTTTAATTGTTCAAAAGCTGTCCCAATACCAAACCAACCCGTGAGGTTGAACCTGGACTGGCTCCAGCTAAATACCCAGGGGATGGCTCTCAGGTCATCCAATGTTCTTTTTCCACTTCTCCGGGAAGGCCTTGACCCTATTTTGCTGAGTTCCAACACATCGATTGGAGTAGCTTGTCCATAGAATTCCAGAAAATCAGGATGGCGCACCAGTTCCTGATAATGATTTTGGGCCAACGCAGACAGCTTTTCTAAAGCCGTTACAGGATATTCCCGGTTTTTTTCTGGATACAAGGTATAGGAGGTCTGAAGTGCCGTACCTGAAAAAAGCATTTCCAGGTTGTAACCGGCGGTGAGGAGATTGGCAAACTGCTGGGAAATGGTTTCTCCCTGCACAGTAATTTTAAGGGATCCCTGCAAGCTGCCTGGCGGCATGCTTTCAAGGAAGCGGTGGTATTTTCCGCCTCCACGGCTGATGGTTCCTCCAATCCCGTGGAAAAAGCGAAGGTCTTTCCCATGCCTGTTGCCGGTTTCGGTTAAACGTTGCTCGGCCTGATAAATATGCCACCTGCTGGCCATGATACCACCATCTTTATTACTGTCGCTATAGCCTAGCATGATTTCCTGTAGTCCGGAGTGGTCCGGATAGGCAGGATGGCTGAGGAAGGCTTCCAGTATTCGGCTGGATTCCTGTAAATCTTCGATGGTTTCAAACAGCGGAACTACCTGAAATTGATTTCTGTCCAAACCGGACTCGCGCAAAAATAAATAGACCACCAAAAGGTCGCTCAGGCTTCGGGTCATGCTGACGATAAACGAACCGATTCCATCAGCACCAAACTGATCGATGTGGTTTCTAATGACCTGAAAACAAGCCAATACCTTATCTGCTTCCGGACCAAAGGATTTTCCAGGATAGGCAAAGGGCCTGCTGCTTTCCAATTCGGTACTGATAAACTTAATTCTTTCTGCTTCCGACCAGGAAGAATAAGGGCTCAAACCTGTAAAAGTTCCCGCAATGATCTGCTCCATGGCTTTTTCATGAAAGCTGCTGTTTTGCCGGATATCCAGGCGGGCCAGGTGAAATCCAAAACATTTGACCTGCCTTTCCAGGGGTAAGATAAATTGAGTAACCACATGGCCAGCATCAATTTCCACCAGGCTTTTTCTGATGGTGTGCAGGTCTTCCAATAATTCTTCTGCATTGGAGTAGGTGGCTTGATCCCATCGTTGGAGGGAGGTGTTTGTAGCCTGAATGAGCATCAGATTGATAAATTGCCTCCAGGGCTCTCTGGGATTTCGGGCCAGGGCTGACTCGCTTTCCGGGCCGATTGCATTGGCTTTTTCCTGTATTTTTTCTTTGAAAAATTCCGGGACCGGATTTCTTTTGGCAGAAAAGCTCATTCTTGAGCCCAATAATTCCAGGTTTCCCAGAATCAGGGATAAGGCTGCTTTTCTATGTTCCAATAAGGTGTTTTGGGTAAGTTCGGCGCTGACATAAGGGTGACCATCCCGGTCTCCACCTACCCAACTGCCCAATTGAAAATCAGGAAATGCCTCTGCCTCATTAAAAACGGAGGGATCAAACCCCATGGCGGACCAGCTATCCATCAGCTGTTGGTCGGCCTTGAGCAGTGCTTTAGGAAAGACTTTGCTAAAATAATGCATCACGTTATTCCTTTCCATTTCCAGGGTAGGCTTCTCCAGGTACACCTCACCGGTTCTCCACCAGCGTTCCAGGAGGGCAACTATTTCCCTTTCCAATCCTGTTCTCTCAAATTTCGAGTAGGCATTGTTTTCCAACTTGACCAGGTTCAGGTAGATTTCCCGGTGAAGTTCGAGTATGGATTTTCTTTTGGCCTCCGTAGGATGTGCGGTCAATACCGGATATACCTGCACTTGTTGAATGGCTTTCGCCATTTGATTGGCTGTCAAACCTTGCTTTTGCCATCGCTGCAGGGTTTCTCCCCAAGACCCCCGTATGGAACCAAAACCATTTTCATTGATCATCTTCCGGCGCATCTGAACCCCGGCATTTTCCTCTACTAAATTCATTAACTGCAGGTAAATGCTGAGGACCTGAATGTGCTTCTCTTCCAACTCTCCCGCCTCCAGATCGATTTCCATAGCTTCAGTTTTTTGGATGACCATTTTTTCCAAATCATGTTCACCTAACTGCTGCAATACCTTTCGGAAGCAGTTGGTCAGAAAGTCCATGTCACGTGAAATTTTTTCGAAGAGGGGCTTGTTAGTAGTCATCGCTGAAATTTAATGGTGTTCAAAAGTGATGCTATAAATATAAGCCTTAGTGCCATGAGATAAAAATCAAAGCCAATTCAATGCGTTTGGTTTAAAGATTTTTATTGTCTGTATACTCCAATCAAATGAGTAAAATGGCTACATTCAATCGTAATTTTACTTTGGACCGATAAAATCATCAAATGAATTTACCTTCAGCACCATCCATTGTGATCATGGGTTGTTTTGACACCAAGGCTGCCGTTTTTTCCCGGCTCCGGGAACAGATTCTGGCTACCGGCGAAAATGTTTTTTGCATAAATGCCGGCATCATGGGTACCACAGATAGGTTTCCTGTGGACATGGAAGCAGAAATAGTAGCGGAATATGGGGGAGTGTCGCTGGAGAAATTAAGGAAAAAGAATGACCGTGGCCTTGCCCTTGAGGTGATGGCCAAAGGGTTAAAAAAAATTCTTTCTACCTTTTCCAAACGAAAAAAGCTTAAGGGAGTGATTGCCATGGGCGGAGGAGGAGGGACCTTCCTGGCCCTTTCTGGAATGCAGGGCTTGCCCTTGGGTCTACCCAAGCTTTGTATATCCACACTGGCCACAAAAGATGTTTCTTCCCTGGTGGGTCTGAAGGATATCGTCCTTATTCCGTCAGTCGTGGATGTGGCTGAATTGAACAGCATTATTGTGCCCATCATTGACCAGGCTGCAGCAGCCATTGTGGCCATGGGCAAGGTGAAAGTTACCCCATTGAAAAAAGTGAAGGGCATCATTGCCATCAGCATGTTTGGCAATACCACGGAATGTGTCAATGAATGCACCCGGGTATTGCAGGAGCAGGGCTATGAGGTAATGGCTTTTCACGCCAATGGTTTGGGAGGGAAAGCCATGGAAGCACTGATCAGAGAAGGGGTGTTTGACGGAGTAATGGACCTGACCACTACCGAATTAGCCGATGAACTATGTGGAGGTATCTTAAGTGCCGGACCGGAAAGGTTGAATGCAGCTGTGGAAATTAACCTACCGCTGGTGCTCGCCCCTGGATGCCTGGATATGGTTAATTTTGGGTCCAAATCATCCGTACCGGAGAAATACAAGGACCGGCTTTTCTATCAATGGGCTCCGGATGTAACCCTGATGCGTACCAACGAAGCAGAAAATAGGGAGTTGGCAATACAAATTGCAAAGAAACTGAATAAAAGCCGGGATAAATCAAAAATAACGGTCATTACTCCGCTCAATGGTTTTTCCCAGCTGGATGCCCCAGGCAATATTTTTTTTGATAAAAAATGTACGGTTGCATTTGAAAATGCCCTGTCCGGGCACCTGGATCCGAAGATAGCAACAACCACAATAGCTGCCAATATCAATGAGCAGGCTTTTGCCAGGGCCGCAGTCGAACAGCTATTAGGGATTTTGGAAAGGGTTAAACCTTAATATAAAGACCTGTCAGGTTTTGAAAACCCGACAGGTCTGTTTTCAAGTAAAGTAATAACTCTTCCAAAGTTTTAAACTTTGGAAGAGTTAAAATGGCGAAGACTTGATGATCATCAATAAGCCAGCGGATCGGGTCGCATTTGGAAATGGTACACCTTGCTGGTAGTGCCTTTTCCTCCCTCCATATGAAAGGGTGCCCGGGTACTGATGGTAGCCCAAATTCCCCTTCCTTTCCATCCTGCATCCGGATCATCGATGCGGCCGTCCATCCATTTGGTATAAAAACCCATGGGATAGGGTACCCGCAGGACCACCCATTCCCCGTCTTTCAACACCAACAGGCCTTCGGATTCATTACCCGTGTTGATGGGTACATTTTCGCCCAATCCCAGTGTATTGAATTGATCCACCCAGGTGTAATAGCTGGATTCGGCACTGCCCGGATAGTCCACACCTTTCATTTGGGGAAGGGGTTCCGGATAAAAGGTCCAACCTTCGGGGCAATGTTGTCCGGTGGCATCCGGGCCGTTTAAGGATCCCGTGCACTTGCTTCGATCAAAACTGGCCATGTGCCCGCTGGCCAGAGCCACCCAGGCTACCCCGTTTCGGTCTATATCCATCCCTCTGGGGGACCATCCTTCTACCGGTTCACCGTTTTCATCCAAAGGCAATTCATAGTATTCGGTCAGTGCCGTCTCGGAGGGATTATCACCAGGGACAATGCGGACCACAGCTCCGGGATAACCCAGGGAAGAACCCCAAACAGATCTATCTGCAGCGGGAGCCACTGCATAGAGCCCATTGGTGATTCTTTTGTCCTTTTCAGAATCAATGTCTTCATTGGGCTCCACATAAGCATCTCTTTTTCCATTGCCATTGGTATCCAGGATCAGGGGGGTCCATCCCTGGGAGGCGATTTCATCCCCGGTTTCAAGGTATTTTTTGGTGTCCAGCCAACCTACCGCCTGACCTCCGCCGCTGGTCCAAAGGGTGTTGTTTTCGTCTTCGGCAAACATCAGGTGATGGGTGCTGAATCCGGTACTGATGTGTTGGTATGTTTCCGTCTGGGGATCATAAACCCCAAGGTGCCGGCTGGCCCGGTTAAGCGGAAAAACTTTGGCGGAAGGATGGTCCGAGCCTTCTTTAAAGGCTGCCGGATTATCAAAAGGACGAACTGCAGCCGTGATCCATACCCTGCCTTCTTCATCCAGCATAGGATTATGTACATTGGCTTTGCTGTTCCAGATGGCTTCCTCCCCCCAATAGGGAGAAGCTGCGGGCATTTCCGGACCGGAGGCAACCGGTGTATTCGGGTCTCTCACGGTCAGAGGAACCCTGGAAGCGGTATGGTTGACTGGATCCAGCACGGGAAGGTAATCGGCACTGGCTTCCAGCGCGCCATATATCAGACCATTGGCATTGACCGTCGGGTTTCTTCTGTCTGTTGAAACCAGGTCATGTAAATAGGCCTTGGGGTCTGCCCAGTCCCATTGGGTGATGACCACATTTCTTTCAAGCCCTTCCGGTCTCTTGGGCATCTCCGGAATCTCCCCTTCTTCGATGCGGTCTGTCCAGTCCGCAAACATTTTTAAAAATCCCTCTTTCCCCAATTGGTGCAGGGAAGAGGTCATGCTTCCCCCTGCCTGTCCGGATTGCAGTCTTCTCTCCCAGGCGGCCTCTGAACTTTCAATTTCCTTGAATGAGGGATGAAACTCCCGGGTGCCTTTGCTCCCAAGCTGGTGGCAGGCCAGGCAATTACCATTTTTGATGTTTCTCAGGTATTGGGCCTGATTGGTAATGCTGGGCGCTATGCCGTTTCCTTCGGGACCGGTTCCGGGAAAATGACTTTTATCCGGAACTTCCAATAATGAAAACCAATACCCGGCAGGATAGTATTGTGCCGCCTCTTCCGGACTTGGTGCCTCTTTTGCATTAAGGTTTAATGATTGACCCGGTCTGGCCTTTTCTTTGGGTGAATCAACCAACCCATAACCCCTTACCCAAATATCAAACTCCGCATCGGGCAATTCAGGAATCAGGTATTTTCCATCATCATCTGTCACCACGATTTTAGCATAGCGGGTGGGGAGGTCCAGGGTTTCTGCGATGACCCAAACCCCTGCTTCGGGACCATTAGCTCCCATAACCACACCCGAAATGTCCGTTTCTCCTCTGGGAACAGCATCCTCCTCTTCCTGGCATGCCATAAAGGCAAATAGCGATAACAGCAAAACAAATGTTTTGAGTGAGAGGTAATTTGTCTGAAGGGAATTGCTTTCTTTTGATTTCATAATAATGTCTGGATTTATCTACTGCCAAAATATGACACCAAGAAATTTTATTTAATTTAATCAATTTTAAAAAACCAAACAAAAAATTAAAAAAATACTTGATTAAAAGCCTGTAGCATTCTTGAATCAATGGGGCTTTTGAGGTAACTTGCTTTATTAATCGAAATTTTAAAATCACAATTAACAATGCCTAACCCCTGGACAGGAAAAGGCAATCCTTACAGCCGGCAGGAAGTCAGGGATCGCCTTAAGAAAACCATTGATAATAAAAAAGCCATCATTGCCGCCGGTGCCGGAACAGGTATCAGCGCCAAATTTATCGAAAAAGGCGGAGCGGACTTGATCATTATCTACAATTCGGGCCGTTTTCGTATGTCCGGTCACGGGTCTACGGCCGGTCTGATGGCCTATGGAGATGCGAATGCGGTAGCCATGGAAATCGGTGAATTTGAGGTTTTGCCCGTGGTGGAAGAGGTGCCCGTGATTTGCGGGGTTCACGGATCGGATCCCCGACGAAGGATCTGGCATCATTTATTGAAGGTAAAGGAGATGGGCTTTTCGGGAATCAATAATTTCCCCACCCACTGCATCGTAGATGGAAATTTCCGTCAGATATTGGAGGAGACGGGAATGAGTTTTGACAAAGAGGTGGAGATGGTGCGTATCGCCGATAAAATGGAACTGTTTTCCATTGTGTATGTGGCCAAACCCGAGGAGGCAATCAAAATGGCGGAAGCTGGAGCGGATGCCATTATTGCGCATGTGGGCACCACTGTCGGGGGTTCCGTGGGGGTTACCGGCGCTTCCTGTACCATGGAGGAGGCGATTGACAAAACCCGTGAAATAATGGATGCTTGCCAATCCATTAATCCCAACCTGTTTTTCTTGACCCATGGCGGCCCGATCAATACTCCAGAGGACGTGCGGCAGGTGCTGGAAGCCACCGATGTACACGGTTTTGTGGGTGCCTCTTCCCTGGAACGAATGGGAGTAGAGCAGTCCCTGCTGGATCTGACGCGTTCTTTTAAGCAGTTAATGTTGAAAAATTAAGGTTGCTCAATTTTAATTATGGAGGAATGGAAAAAGCAGATTCAAGCCGACCTGAGCCGGCTTGGGATAGGCGAGGGGGACCAGGTGCTGGTTCATTCCTCGTTGAATTCCTTAGGAAAGTTTCGGGACAGGGCCAGAATCGTCGTTAATGCGCTTTTGGATCAGCTTGGACCCAGGGGAACCTTGTTAATGCCTGCATTATCCTATCAAACGGTTACTCCGGAAAATCCCATCTTTGATCTGGCGGAAACACCCGCTTGTGTCGGTGGCTTGCCGGAGTTTTTCCGTACCTTTCCTGGGGTACAACGAAGCATGCACCCGACGCACTCTGTCTGTGCCATCGGTAAATTAAGCGACTATTTTCTCTCGGAACACCTGCTGGACGATACGCCCTGCGGTACCCATTCACCCTTTGCCAAACTTCCAAAAGTGCATGGTAAAATCCTGTTTCTGGGTTGCGGGTCCCGGCCCAATACCTCCATGCATGGCGTGGAAGAATGGATCAAACCACCTTATCTATTGGGTGCCCGGGTCCATTATACCTTAAAAGATCAAACCGGAAGGGAGATGTTGAAATCGTATTATACGCATGATTTTGCTGGATTTGAACAGCGCTACGAGCGGATGGAAGGGCTGTTGGGATCGGATTCCTGCCAAAAAGGGAAGGTGTTGCAGGCAGCATCGGTACGGATGGATGCCCGGAGCCTTTGGGAAAAGGGGACCCTTCAATTAAAGAAGGATCCCTATTTTTTTGTAGACCGAAAGGAGTCTTAGTGCCTGCCAACGCCGCAGCCGCAGCCGCTGTGCATGTACGTTTGGATGCTCTCATGCCAGGGAAAGGCTTCCTGAAACAGGCGATTTTCCCAGTAAAAGGGCGGCCGCTCCAGGTTTCGGTGGCCGATCTCGTTCATGTTTTCCGTTTCATACAAGCGTCCGTTGATCATGGTATGGGTGATACTTTCCGACTGGCGGATATCCGCTAGCGGATTTTTTTCCAGAATGATCAAATCGGCCAATTTACCGGGCTTGAGTGATCCCAGGTCCGCATCCATCCCGATATACCGGGCGCCGTTGATGGTGGCCGCTTTCAAAGCCTCGTGGTTGGACATACCGCCTTGCGCCAGGCTCCACAATTCCCAGTGGGCACCCAGGCCTTGCAGTTGTCCGTGACCACCCAGATTTACGGTGACGCCTTTATTCGCCAGATCGGTAACCTGCCGGGAAGTGAGGATGTGGCTGTTTTCGTAGGTTTCCTCCGGGACCATCGTGCGGTGACGGGACCGCGCATCGATCATTCCCCGGGGACTGAATCGCAGCAATTTTTCGTTTTCCCAAACATTTGTCTTCTGGTACCAGTAATACTCTGCGTTGATGCCGCCATAGTTGACAATGAGTGTGGGGGTATAGCCCACCTCTGTTTGGCCCCAGAGCTCCAACACATCTTTGTACACCGGTGCGATGGGGATATTGTGTTCGATGCCGGTGTGTCCGTCCTGAATCATGGAAAGGTTGTGGAAAAAGGTGGAACCGCCCTCGGGTACCACATTTACCCCCAATTCCCGGGCAGCCTGCAGTACCTGTTGCCGCTGGTCCCGGCGGGGCTGGTTATAGGATTTTACCGCAGTGGCACCGAAAGCCTTTGTACGGCGTACCGAAAATCGGGCATCTTCCAGCTTGTTGATGACCGCTTTGAAATCGCCATCCGCCCCATAGAGTATAAAGCCTGTGCTGAAAATCCGGGGGCCTACCAGCGCACCACTTTGCACCATTTCGGAAAGGGTAAAGACCGTTTCGGTATTGGCCGAAGGGTCGTGGGCGGTGGTCACGCCATAGGCCAGGTTGGCGTACAACTGCCAGTTTTGCTGCACGGTAAGCCCATCCCGAAAAGCTCCGATATGGGCGTGGGCATCCACGATGCCCGGCATAATGGTTTTTCCAGCCATGTCATAAACCAGGGCCCCATCGGGGATGGAAACGGCAGCAGAGGCACCTACCGCCTTGATGGTGGAACCTTCGACGATGACCGTGCCGTTTTCGATTACTTCATCTCCTTCCATGGTGATGAGGGTGGCACCGGTAAAGGCAAGGATACCTTCCGGCCGATCTACCGCAGCCTCCAATCCGATTTTTACCGGTTCTTTTTCAGTTTTTTCCTCTTTCCTAACTGATTGGCCCAGAAAATCAAAGTTTTCGTCCAGTCGCTTGCTTTGGTAGGCATCTCCCAGCGTCCAGAAAATGCTCTCGCTGTCTGTAGACCAATGCAGGTTCAGGCCCGCATCTTCGGATAGTTGGGCGACGGGCAGGGATTTGGTTTTATCATCCAGGTTGACCGTTTGTCCATTGAGTACAAGGGGTGCCAGGTAGGCTTTGTGCAAGTGAATAAAGGCTACCCATTGGTTGTCCGGGCTGGGGACGAGGCGGTTGGCGTATTTGGATTCAATGTGTGTGCGCTCGTCCTGTCCATTAAGGTCTACGGATTTCAGGCTTTTGGTCAGGTTTCCGAAGAACTTTCCGCCGGTCTGAAAAAACACCCGTTTGCCTTCTTTGGTAAATACCGGGAAATCGCCATTTTCTACCAGCTTTTTGGGCTCCCGGGATTCGCGATCCATCAGGTAGATGCCGGGATTTTTGGTAAAGGTACGGCCCTGGTCCAGGTTGCCCGGTTCCTTCCTGTAAAGAATTTGGGACCCATCCGGAGAATAGGAGGGATTTCTGTAGATTCCTTTTTCCTGGCTGAGGGTGGTTATCCGATTATTGCTCAAATTCACTTCTTTAATGGCTCCTTTATTCAGGTCATTCCAGGTTACAAAAAGGAGTCTGTCCCCTCTCGGAGAAAAGGCAGGTTCTGCTTCAAAGTCCGTACCTTCCGTAATTCTTTTCGGTTTTCCATTTGGCAAGTCTTTGATCCAGAGATAGCCCAATGCCCGGAATACGAGTTGCTGGCCATCCGGCGAAGTGACTGCATCCCGGATCATGCGGGGGGTGAAGGCCTCTCTTGCGATGGGATGGCTGAAATGAACCCGTTCGGCTACCGGAATAGCCACTTCTACCGTAAAAGGGATGCTGCTTTGGTCCAGTTTTTCGGTATCGATTTTCTGGATTTTACCCTTGGCCCAAATCAGAATCTGCCGGTTGTCGGGCATCCAGGCGAATCCGGGGTATACCCCAAAAATAGCCCAGGCAGTCTGTTGATCTTTGTTTAGTTCATCATAGACGGGCCATTCTTCGCCCGTTTCCAGGTCGTGGATGTAGAGCACCGATTTGGTTCTGACTCGTTTTACAAAGGCCAGTTTTTTTCCATCCGGAGAAACCTGGGGCCGGGCCGCACCTCCGGGTCCTCCGGTGAGGATTTCCGTTTTGCCCGTTTCAAAATCGTAGCGTTTGATCACATAAATCTGCCCATTGGGATCCCGGTTGTATTCAAAGCTGCCACCGGGAGCCATGTCTTCACTGAAATACAGGTACCTGCCATCGGGGGACACGCTGGGTTCGTTGACATCTTGCTGATCGTTTTTCCGTTGGGTAAGTTGCAATCCTTCTCCCCCGGAAATATGGTACTGCCACATTTCTCCGGCACCCAGTGATCGACCGGAGGTAAAGTGTTTTCGAGCCACCAGGTAGTTGCCATCCGGCATCCATACGGCATTATTGAGCAGGCGGAAGGACTCTTTGGTGACTTGATGGGCCTCGCTGCCATCGGGCTTCATTACCCAGACGTTGTCCCCCCCTCCGGCATCAGAGGTAAAGGAAATCCATTTCCCGTCCGGGCTGAAGCGCGGCTGAACCTCAAAAGGCAGGCCTGTTCTGAGCGGAGTCGCTTTTCCTCCGGATACAGGCAGGGAATAAATATCCCCCAGCATATCGAATACGATCGTGTTCCCATCAGGACTGACATCCAGGTTCATCCAGGTCCCTTCATCGGTAGTAAAGGTTACGTTTTTAAACTCCCAATCTCCTTCGGGAGCGGCTACCTGCCAGTCGGTTTCTTCCTGGGCCAGGATAGGAAAGCTGATGAATAGGAATATAACTGTTGTTTTGAATAATATGGCACGCATGAAATTCCGGATTATTGATTTGGAGGGTAAAGATAAGGAGAAATTGCTGATCTGCGATTTTTTTGGTGAACTTGGAGGAACGGAAAAGGGCGGTGCAGCAACACCGCCTGCCGGGGTGAATCAAATCCATAAATAAATCGTTAACTTTACTGGGTAAAATCATGATAGGTATGGAAAAGAAATCTATTAAAACCGATCTTATCCACTGGCTTACCGAGCTTCAGGACATATCTGTTCTTGAAAAACTTCAAGGATTAAAGGAAGCGCAGGAAAGTTCTTTTGAATTAAGTGCAGAACAAAATAAGGAGTTGGATAGCAGGCTTGGAAAGTATGAAAATGGGGATATGAAGTTTTCTTCGTGGGAGAAGGTAAAGGAAGGAGTAATTATTATGGGAGCAATAGACATAAAACAGGAATTAAGGACGCTGATCGAAAAGGAGAATGACCTTCATGTGTTGGAGGCGATTAAAACCTTACTTATAAAGTCCAGTTTAGATCCGGTCCTTAAAGAGAGACTGACCTCCAGGGCATTAAAAGCCGAAGAAGATATCCGGACAGGTAGTGTATATACAAGGAAAGAGTTAGAGAAGAAGTTGGACGACAGGTTGGGTCTATGAGGGTAGTTTATACAGACCAATCCCTGGATAGCCTGGAGGAATCCCTAAAGTTTTTGCTGAAGGTCCAAAAGGTTCCTTTAGAAAAAGCATTAGAGATTAGAAAACAATTACTGGACAGGGCAGATGGTCTGATCATCAATCCCCACATGGGCCAATATGAGGAATATCTGATGCATTTGGGAAAAGGGCACAGAAGGTTGGTGGAAGGCTATTTTAAGATCATTTACCTTATAGAAGATGGCCTGATATTTATAACGGATTTTTTTGATACCCGACAGTCCCCGGAAAAAATGAAAGGATAACCAACCTCCCACCAAAATGAGGATTGAACTAACGACAGACTTTTCAGATTAGGCGGTATTCGTCATCAGTCGTCAGCAAAATTCGCTCCTTTTTCATACCTATTGGCGGATTAATTTTTACAGATACTTTTCAACTTAAAAAGAATAAACTATCTTTATGGTTGACGGATGGAGCAAAACGTTCTTCGTTTACCTCCCACCAGGCCCAGGAAAGTGGTCAACGGAAAGCCTTTAATTCTCTGAAATGGTTGTGCAGGGCCTTAGGGTTATGAATTTATTCATAAGTTTTCCTGATGAAGGTAAACGACCCGTAAACATCTTCAGCCAGCGTACCCATTTTCCTGATGCTTTGGGGGAAAAGGGGAGTACTGCTTAAAATTAATCAGTCAAAGGAGGTACTCAATAGATGCAAGGCTGTAAAATGGAAGCATTTTTAATGTAAGAGTACTTGAGATGGAAATCACTTAAACAGCGGAAGAAATGCTAAAGGTAAATTTAGGTTGGTTGGAGCTAATTAAAGAGCGCTTACATTATCTGCATCACTTGACTGGGTTATATGGGTTCAGGAATTGGAAGTATTTCGTATTTTTAGTGCCATTTTTTCTCTCCTTTTCTTGCCAGGAGAGGAGTACCGAACAAGGTAGTCAGGTCATTGAGTATTCAGTAGATACAGTTTACATTGATTCAAAAGATCGAATCTTGGATTTGAGAGGAAATTTGATGCATTTAACCTTGGATGATGAAAGAAAGTCGTTTTTTCTTTTGAACCATTTTGATCTTTCTATTGACGAAATAGACCTTGATCGGCATGTGTTTGTCAAATCTTATCCATTGGAGCCTGAAGGACCAAATGGTATAGGGGATTATATTTATAGTCTTCAATCGATGAAAGACAGCTTATTTTTCACGAAATCAATTATCGGCTCCTCATTGTTCGATAAAGATGGCCACATAATTGAAAGAATGGTCTGGGAAGATCCAAGGGATTCAAACGGTTTGAAATTGACTCAATTCTATAGAGGAAAAGAGCTGGTGTCCGGTACCGATGATTTGAAAGTGTTCGGGGTAAATTTTGACTCTAATAATGGGAAAGTTTATTTGGATGTCCTTTCAGTCAGAGATAACACAGTAAAAACTTTTGATGTAGATCCTGAAAACTCTTACCATGATTTCATACTTAGGTGGGATGATAATGTAGCACCTCCCGAAGTTCACACCAGTTCGGACAAGAATTACGTTCGAATAAGCCATGAATTTTCAAATGAAATAATTCTGTTTAATCCGGAAGGAGAATTTGTGAAAATAGTCCAATACGAGCCCCAAAAGACACCTAAACGGGCTAAAACACCCAGTGGTCCAGAGATCAAATCCAGGGGTCAGGCAGGGAAAGATTATCAGCGTATTTTGGAGCAAGTCCGGTTTGAATCCCCAGTGTGGGATAGTGTAAAAAAGCGGTATTTGCGTTTGTCTGGTAGAAGAACATTCACAGACACCTACATTGATGATAGTTTTCTCCCGGAAATAAAAGAGGAAATGGTATTTTTGTCAATTTTTGATGCTGAGTTTAATCTGATCTCAGAGATGGAAATTGATGAGATGAATAATGAACGTGTAAAGTATTTCGCCAAAGACGGGAAGCTTTGGGTATTTCAAAATTTTTCGGATGAACTTGGATTTGTTGTCTTTGATCTGTGAGTCTGATGATTGCTTGCCTATCCCACCTTTTTCCGAATAAGCCCTATTTTATCCGGAAAGGATTGATCATCTTTTAATTTCAGTTTTATGGAATGAACAGGTTCTAAGGTGTACAGCTAGCGAAATGGAGGAATATCGATCACGGCAGGCACGAAATTGACCCTTCCTTAAAGGGAGATCGCACCCGGTGCATGGGTAAGTTACGGTCGGATTTTGTTAGAGATAGTCGATACCCTGTCTTTCTCCGAAAAGACCCTCAACAAGAATATACGGCATATTTCTATTCATGGATAGATAAACCCGTTATTCTTCTGAAATGATCCGTATTTTTTGTCGCAATTTTTAATCCATTATTTTTGGCAGTTGCTCCGATTAATAAATCGGGAATAGCTATCATCATATTGTTTTGTTTTAAGTTCTTTTGAATTCTCACCGCTTCTTTTGCACATTGACTATTAAATTCCAATATCCTCATTTTACTGAAGAGCAGATCCCAAAAGCCCTTCTGATCATGAGTAGCACCCATATATACTTCATATTCAGTGATGGCTGAAACAGCAAAAAAATATTTCTTAGTTTCAGCTAATTGAAAAAATACTGAATTCCTTTTGTTCTTTTTTCTGAAATAATCAATTAGGATAGAAGTATCCAACAATATTACTTCTCCCGCCATTGGCTAAATTTTTTTCTATTATTTTTAAATTCCCAGTATTTTTCATCGCTCATAACCGGGCCATTGGCGATTAAGCTTTCTAGTTCATCAGAAGCATCTACATTTTTTTCAAGAGAGATTTTCTCAATTTCTGCTTTTAGTTTCATCACCTCATCAACAGGTAATTGGTTGATAATGGCAATCAGCTGTTGATATCCTATGTTCAATTTGATTTCCATTGATTTGGCGTTGAATCATCCTTCATTCTTGATGAACGTTTTTCTAATTAAAAGGGTACCTAAATTGTACTAAACGTAGGGATGAATATAGGTTAAAAAGTTGATTGCTACAATGGCAGGAATACCGGAATAGGTGCTTGCGTAAAATATTGTCGAATTTTTTAAGAGATAGTCGATGCCCTATCTGTCTCCGAAAGGATCATCAACAAGAGTATACTGTAAATTTTTTGGAATGCAATCAGCCATATATTGAGCTAATCTAAGCTTCCTGTTAATTCAAATGAGATATCGTTAGTTTTCCATTGATGGATTATTTCTTTTAATGGATTTAGATGACTCTTAGTAAGAAGTAATTCGTATTTTTTGCTGTTTTCCGGATAATTTATAGACAAAAAATTTCCTGATCCATCGTCGGGAACCACCGATTTTGGGTTTAATAAATCGTATTTTCCTTTATATCTGTAATATTTTAAGTGAATACTCTGAATTTTGTTAAGGAGGAATTTAATCTCAGATTTTTCATTCTTAAAAATAATTTTTTGAGAGTCAAAAAATAGGAAACCGCTAATGGTAAATCGTTTTGAAAACGTAATTAAAAGTAATAAGGAGAAAGAAATTAAAATGAGCATGATAAAAATGACATTATTGTCAATAAATATAACCAAAACGAAAAATAAAAATAAAGAAATAATGAATACCGTCCTTAACATCTTCTGAAGTTGGGGTCTTTTTTGTTCGACGACGGGAATTTTCACAGAATGTTCCATGGTGATGTTTTCAGTTGGCCTTAAGCTTTGCGATTTTGATCATGGCATTAAGTAGGTAAAGGATATACTGCTTGTCAATTTCGGGGAAATTTGCGATTCCGTTAAGGTGCCTCATCATGGAGGGGTTCTTGAGTAGTTTCCTGTCCTCAGTCTCCCAGAGGAGATAGCCTACCGTGGAATGCAGTACCTCGGCCAGGTGTGGTAGAAAGGAGCAGAAGCTAATTGATTTTTTTCCTGCTTTGTTTGCCTATTTTCTATTTATCGTAAAATAATATGTTTATACCTCTTAATTTCGTTAAATTTTTGTCAGATGTCATAAATGGGATATCCAGGTAACGCGAAGTGGCGGCAATAATAGCATCTGGAAGCTTTAACCTTTTATTTTTTCTTATTTCTATCACGATCCTTTTAATCTCCGAATTGATGTCTATTATGGTAGAGTCCGCCAATAAATCCTTTATCTTTGATAAATCTCCGGTGCTTATTCCTTTATAACCAAGTAATTCTAATTCCGATATAAAAGATAAAAATACGGTCTTATCGTTTAAAAAATCTGCAACGGTCTCGTCACCTGACAATAAGTAAAGAACACTATTGGTGTCTAAAATAATACTATTCCCACTCATCTCTCATTTTTTTCTGAATCTCTAAAGGATCTTCCTTCAAGCTAATTGTCCCACAATATTTATAGGCATCAAATTTCTTTTTGCGCTTAATCTTAGAAAGTGCTTTTTCGACCTCCTTTTTGTCAGAACCCTTTTTTATGATTGTAACCATATTTTTACTATTTGCCAATTAAACGATTTTCTGGTTAATTTGATTCAAAATTTAGTTTTATGAAAAAGGAAAGAAACTGAATATCCAGACAGAGAAATCAAGGTAGTTAAATTTTTTTTTAATGCGATGATTTAGAAGATGATATTAATTCACCTTTTCCATCTGCACGATCAAATGAGGTGAATCGGCCGGTATCTGGACTAACAGCCGTTTGGTGGAATGATGGATGGTTTCTTCCTTCATTTGCAAACCAGCTGCTCCGATTAAAAATACCGGCGTACTTCCCCATGAAAAGTAATGGGGATTTTTAGCATGGGTCTGAATTTGATTTTGGCAGGGAGGGAGCGGAATGTCAAACCTAGCAGGGCAATCAAGTAGAACCGGCTCATTTTAGTTGGGAATCAGTTATAAGAAAGATGAAATCGAATTTTTAAGATAAATAAATCCCTGTAGCAATAAAATACATTTATCGCATTACCTTATATCTTCATCAACAATTTGGATGAACCCCAGTTAGGTAGTTAATGGAAAAAAGGAAAAAAAAGGTGTTGGCCATTGCCGGTGCAACGGGGTATATCGGCCGTTGGTTCATGGAGCGATTTAAGGACAAGTACCACATCATTGGTTTGAGCAGGAGGGAAGTGCAGCACAATCCCCACACGGTAATCGAATGGCGGCAGGTAGAGCTGTATTCAATCAGCTCTACACAAAAAGCCCTGGAGGGGGTCGACTATGCACTGTACCTGGTGCATTCCATGAATGCATCCACTCGTTTGAATCAGGGTAGTTTTGAGGATACGGATCTTTTGCTGGCCGATAATTTTGCCCGGGCCGCTGCTGCCAATGGGGTCGAACAGCTGGTTTACTTAGGAGGCATTCTTCCAAAAAACGAACCGGAAAACACCTGGTCCCGGCACCTTAGCAGTCGGCTGGAAGTGGAAAAAACCCTGGGTTCCGGCACAGCTGCCCTCACGGCCCTCCGGGCGAGCATCATTGTAGGTCCTGGCGGATCTTCCTTTCAAATGATCAAAAACCTCGTCGAAAAATTACCGGTAATGATCTGTCCGAAATGGACGGAATCCAAAACCCAACCCATTTCCCTGGACGATACCCTGACCATCATTGACGGCTGCCTGGGAAATCCGAATGTCTTTGGAAAAGCCATCGAAATTGGCTCCCCGGAAGTTATGTCCTACCAGGAGATGATGCTGAAAACCGCCGCAGTGATGGGCAAGAAGCGCTATATTTTTTCTGTGCCGTTTTTTTCCCCGGGCCTCTCTAAACTCTGGGTGGGCTATTTTGGCGAGAGTCCGGTGCAGTTGGTGTCCCCATTGGTGGAAAGCCTCAGACACACCATGACCGTTTCGGAGCAACTGGCCTTTCGGGAATTCCCTATTGGCTACCAGACCTATGATGAGGCGGTTAAAATCGCATTGAATTCCGGAAAGGAACCGCTTTTGCCAACATTTATTCCCATTGGTCGTCGGAAGAATACCGTAAGAAGCATACAGCGGCTTTCTAATACCTTTGGAAAAAGTGCCTATTGGGCTGCTAATCGTTACAAAGTTTGGCTGCCAACGTTTTTCAAATCGATTATCAAAGCCCGGGAAAATCGGGAAGGAGTGGTCAGTTTTTACCTTTTTTTTATCACCGTTCCCATGTTACAACTAAGCTGGATCAAAGACCGAAGCGAGAAGAAAAGGCAATTGTTTTACATCAGTGGAGGCTGGCTTGTCGGCCGTTCGGATTACGGATGGTTGGAATTCCGGGAGGTGCTGGGAGGTAAGTACATCATCACTGCTATTCACGAATTTGTTCCCAAAATACCCTGGTACCTTTATGTGAATACACAGGCCCGTATCCATCTTTGGGTGATGAAAAGGTATGGAAAATATTTGAAGCGACTTAAAAAGAAATGATTATTTTTCCTTTTCCAAAAGGGCTATCAAATGCGGTGAATCCTGCGGTATTTGGAGTTTCAGTTTGTCCTTTTCGTGAATGATGGTATTTTCTTTTATGACCAAACCATCCGATGGATTGATCCATGATATCTTCCAGGTGCCGGCAGGAAGCAGCAGCTCCATGTCGGCATCTCTTTTTCCATCAAGTAGTTGAACCACCAAAACGTCCTTTTCGTTGCTAAGTACATTGGCAGTCATGCCATCTGTTAGGTTGGAAATAAGGTTTGGACTGGGACTTAATTCCCAGAATTTTAATTTGGAAGCAAATTTACCCAGGCGCAGCATGGCCGCATGTTGGTAATCCACTACCTTTTCTGGTGTTTCGGCTGCGGGCCGGTGAAAGCGTGTACTGGCGGTTCCATTGATAAACCTGCTCCAAATGACAATATCACCACCATTTTCATCTCTGGTATAGTCCTTGGAAACCACCAAAGGCTTGATCTGCCCATTGGCCTTCATGGCTTCCCGGTATTCCCTGATCCTTTTTCCGCCTGCTATGGCCTGGGCTTTTGGACTGTTGAATTCATGACCCGAAACCCCCTGAGAAATATCTACAAAACCATACAGCTCATCCAAAGCCAGGGTCATGGGGTTGAATTCATCCATGCATTCCCCTCCGCCATCCCTTCTGTTGGTGGAAGGCATGTCACCGATCAGGGGAAATTGAGCTTTTACATAATTGGCCCAATAGCGGCTCCATGCCAAATCTGCCCGGCTTTCATTGTTGACATTCAACAATACATGGGGATAGTCTTTGATGAGCTGCAGCAAATGATCGACGTATAATTTTTGATATTGAAATACTTCCAGATTATTCGATTTTGAAGGAAGGGTCTGATAAAAAGGTGCATTACAGGGCAGAGTACTGGAGGGCAGGTTTTCCTCATCATAATTGATATTGTTTTTAGGGTTAAAGGGGTGACCATTCCAGCCAAAATTTTCTCCCGGATCATAGGCCCCTTCTGGTCCACGGGTGATGGACCAGTCATCCCACAACTCCATAACGACAATGATCCTTTTTGCCAGTGCCTGGTCCAATAAGGTAAGCAGTCTATTTTCCCATTCCGAAGAAAACCGGCTCAGGTCATACTTTCCTTCTTTAGTCAATTTCCAGGGTTGCAACACTTCTTTCACTTTTCCGTCGTGCAAGTGGTTCATGGGATCGTATGGCAGCCACCTGACCAGGCCCATGATGTGCGGGCTATTGATGTCCCGGATCAATTCGCCCATTCTGTCCAGTTGGGCTTCAATCTGTGCTGTTCCGGGACGGCTGATGGGCGCCCAGCTGTGGTACCCTGTAGCTCCGATTAAAAACAATGGTGTATCGGCCCAGGATAAATAATGTGGGTTTTGGCTGGACACCTGAATTCTTTCTTGCTTTTCCTTGGCAATTGATGCCAGGCATAACATATACAAAAATCCGGTCAATAGGGTGATTTTCATGCTATTCGGGTTTTAATTGGTCTAAAGCTGCTGTTAATTTACCTGTAATAGGGATAAAATGAAAATGTATATTTATCCACCTGATATTTATTTGTCATAAACCACATGAACATCCTTTACATCCTGTGGAGGGGAAAAAACTATTCTGGTAAACTTATTTCCCGCCAGCGGGATGTCTGAATATTTTCAGGCTATCTATGGCAGATAAAAAAATATCCCTAAGGAAAACTCCCCAGGGATATAGGTTGGTGGTTTTTATAAACTAAGATTTCATTCAAGAAAAACTTTTGAAATCAGCCGGGTATCAAGCCTTTAATTTGGGCTCCCAGCCTTTTTCGTATTCTCGTTTCCAGAGATTGCTGGCTTGTTTGCTATTTTTGATGTGCCCGTTGGAGGAATCGCATTCCAGGATTTCACCGGTTCTGGAGGCAATATTCGCCAGGTGACACAGCAGCACACTTTTAGCCCCTTCGTCAATGGGGCTGTTTTGTTCCTGTTTCCCACGGATAGCTTCAAAGAAATTGACCACATGCAGGGTAGACATGTCGCCTCCTCCGCCCAGGGCGGTTCCTGCTTCTGATCCTCCGGATTCATTGGTTTTGATTACTTTTCCATTCCTGTCAAAATGCTTGTATCCGCCGCGGTCTACGTATACGGATCCGTCTGTTCCATAGATAACGGTACCTCTTCCGGGGCCATAGGTATTGTGACCGTTACGGCTTTTCCCATCCCACTGTATGGTCCTGTTACCGGAGAATTTAAATACCGCATCCATGGTATCGTACATCTCCCAGCCATCATTGGGCCAGTGGTATTTACCGGAATCCACCATTACTTTTTCAGGAAAATCTACCTGCAGTGCCCATCGGGCTACATCCAGTTCATGGGTAGCATTGTTTCCGGTTTCTGCTGTTCCATATTCCCATCCATACCAGTGCCAGTTATAGTTCCAGGTATCATCGGTGTAATCTCTTCTTGGTGCCGGGCCCTGAAAGAGTTCCCAATCCAAGCCTTGTGGTGGAGCGGATTTTTTCTGGTTGGGTACTTCCCCTCTGGCAGAATTATAAAAGGCGGTAGCCTTGTACACATCGCCAATAGCACCCTCATGTATGGCCTTGATGATTTCTATGCTTTCAGGAGCGGAGCGTTGCTGATTACCCATCTGCACTACTTTTCCATATTGTTTTTGGTAGGCGACAAGTAATTCCCCTTCATAGGGATTGTGGCTACAGGGTTTTTCTACATACACATGTTTGCCGGCTTCCAATGCCAGCCAGGTTCCCGGGGCATGCCAATGGTCGGGGGTGGCATTGATCAGGGCATCCACTTCAGGGTCTTCTATGACTTTCAGGATGCTGTTTTCCAGCTTTGGTTGGTAATCGATGTGTTTTTCAAAGTTTTTAGCCGCCTTTTCCCTTTGTGATTGCATCACATCACAGAGGTACATCAGGTTGACATTGCTGGATTTCAATCCAATGGGATTGTAAAATGCTCCCAGCCTCCGGCCCAAACCGGCTATGGCGATGTTTAACCGGTCATTAGCTCCCAGAATTTTCCCATAACTTTTGGCAGAAAACCCTACTGCGCCCAGGGCAGAAATGCCCATGGTGGTCATGGCGGATTTTTTGATAAAATCTCTTCTGCCATTTGCTTGCTTACTCATAATTATTTTCAGGTTAGTTGATATGTTGACTTCGTTTATGGTTACCTAATTTCATTCAAAAATACTTCTTGCGATTCCAATTTCCAAACCCCTTAATTCGGCCAGCCCCCTCAGCCTGCCAATAGCAGAATAGCCCGGGTTGGTCACTTTTCCCAAATCATCCAACATCTGGTGGCCATGATCCGGGCGCATGGGCAGCGATTTACCCCTTTTTTGCTGCAGCCTGATGATGGCTTCAACCACTTCCGCCATGGGCACATTGCCTTCCAGGTGATTGGCTTCATAAAAGTTGCCTTCCTCGTCTCTCTGGGTGCTTCTCAGGTGTAGAAAATGGATGTAATCCCCGTATTTTTTTATCATTGTCGGCAGGTCATTGTCTGCCCTTACCCCTAATGAACCGGTGCAAAAGGTGAACCCATTGAAGGGACTGTCATTGGCCTTTAAGATGCGGTCATAATCAGCAGCAGTGCTGACTACCCTGGGCAATCCGAAAATAGGGTAGGGGGGATCATCAGGATGAATGCAAAGATAAACCTTGTTTTCCTCCGCTACCGGTACAATCTCACTCAGAAAGGCATTCAGGTTATTTCCCAAAGTAGCCGCATCTATGCCATCGTAAGTATTCAGGGCTTCCTGAAAATCTTCTACCGAATAGCCTGCTTCTGCTCCGGGCAATCCCGCAATGATGGTGTTTACCAGTTTGTCCTTATCCTCACTACTCAAAGCTTCAAAATAAGTTTTTGCCATTTGAAGCATTTCTTCCGGGTAGTCCTTAGCTGCACCGGGACGTTTTAAAATGTGCACATCGAAAGCAGCAATGGCCTTCATTTCAAATCGTAAAGCCCGTGAGCCATCCGGCAGGAGATAGGCCAGATTGGTCCGGGTCCAGTCCAGGATGGGCATAAAGTTATAACAAACGGTACGAACCCCTTCTGCTGCCAGGTTGCGGATACTTTCCTGATAGTTTTTAATGTATTGTTCGAAATTGCCCGATCGGGTTTTGATGTTTTCGTGTACCGGTACACTTTCCACCACAGACCAGGTAAGGCCGGCTTGTTCGATTAGCTTTTTTCGTTCCCGAATGGCTTCCCTGGGCCATGCTTCTCCATTGGGGATCTGGTGCAGGGCAGTTACAATTCCGGTAGCACCGGATTGTCGTATATCGGCCAGGCTTACCGGATCATTGGGACCATACCAGCGCATGGTTTGTTCCATCATTATTGGTTTATCGACTTTGCTCATACTCCTGAAAATGCACTGAAGCCTCCATCCACTTCGATTATGGTTCCTGTTACAAATTTTGATGCCTCGCTGCCGAGCCACTGCACCGCTCCGAAAAGTTCTTCCGGTTTTCCAAATCTGGCCATGGGGGTATGTTCCTTGATCAGGTTTCCCCTTTCGGTCAGGCTGCCATCCTTATTGGTCAGCAGGCGCTCATTTTGTGCAGTAAGAAAGAATCCGGGAGCCACGGCATTGACACGAATCCCTTCTCCGTATTTTTTGGCAAATTCCACTGCCATCCACTTGGTCATGTTGTCCACGGCTGCCTTGGCTGAAGCGTATCCCATCACCCGGGTCATGGGCCTGCTGGCAGCCATGGAAGATATATTGATGATGGATGCTTTTTTATTTTTGGTGAGTAGGGGCAGAAATATTTTTGTGGGCAAAAATGTACCCATGTAGTTCAGGTCCATAATGGTTTTGACCGCTTCAGCGGATAAATCGGTAACCATTTGTTCAGGCATGACGGTAGCTCCCGGCATATTACCTCCTGCAGCATTGATTAGCCCGTCAATCTGGTCAAAGGATTTTTCCAGTTGGATTTTGACCTCTGTTAGTTCGGATTCGCTGGTAACATCTGCCACTGCCGGAAAGGCGAATCCACCTTCGTCTTTTATTTCTTTTACCAGATCATCCACCTTTTGTTGGTTGCGGCCCAGGATGATCATCTGGGCACCCTCTGCAGCCAGGTGCCTGGCCATGGCTTTGCCCAATATCCCTGTTCCGCCACTGATAATGATTACTTTGTTTTTTACTGAAAATAGTTGAGACATAATTTAAAAACGTTATTGTTGGTGTTTGATTAAAGAGAAACTCCCCTTTTCCAAGGTATAAAATCGTCCTGGTTTAACAAAACAGCTTTGGTCTGCACTTTACCACTGGCCACCTGAATGATGAATTCCAATAATTCATCTCCCATTTCTTCAATGGTTTTTTCACCTGAGATAATCCCCCCGGTATCCACATCGATGATATCCGGCATTTTTTCTGCCAATTTATGGTTGGATGACACTTTGATGACGGGGGTTACCGGATTGCCGGTAGGGGTACCCAGGCCGGTTGTGAATAAAATGATATTTGCTCCTGAACCGGCCATTGCAGTGGTGCTTTCCACATCATTACCGGGTGAGCACAGCAGGCTGAGTCCTGGTTGGGTGGCTATTTCGGTATAATCCAAAATATCTGCTATAGGAGAGGTTCCCCCTTTTTTGGCAGCTCCTGCTGATTTGATCGCATCGGTGATCAATCCATCCTTGATATTGCCGGGACTGGGATTCATGTCAAATCCGGAGCCTACTGCCTCCGCTGAGGCAGCATAGGCCCGCATGAGTTTTACAAATTTTTCCGCTTTCTCATCGCTGGTGCAGCGGTTGATAAGCTCCTGCTCTACCCCGCACAATTCGGGAAATTCCGATAAAATGGTTTTACCTCCCAGAGCAGCCATAATATCGGATACCTGTCCAAGGCTTGGATTGGCAGAAATCCCTGAAAAGCCATCAGAACCACCACATTCCAGACCTATGGTCAATTTGCTGAGTGGGGCGGGTTTCCTTTGCAATTGATCCGCTTCTGCAAGACCTATAAAAGTGGACTGAATGGCCCGGGTAAGCAATTGGGTTTCGGTACCTTCTTCCTGCTGCTCCAGGATGATAACAGGTTTTTTAAAATTAGGATCTATATGGGCCAGTTTTTCCTTCAGGATAGCCGGCTGGGCATTTTGGCAGCCTAAACTTAGGATGGTCGCCCCTGCTACATTGGCATTGTTGATGTAGCCGGCAATCAGGGCACACAAAGCTTCTGAATCCTGTCTTGTACCTCCGCAACCTCCGTTGTGCGTCAAAAATTTGATACCGTCAATATTTTTAAACAGCTTTTGTTCCCCAGTTTGTTCTAATGTCTCTACGCCTACTTGCTGTAAGTCTTCCTTTTTTCCCTGCAAATACAGGTGCTTCATTTCCCTGACAAAGGACTTGTAGGGGTTGGGTTTGGCGAAACCCAACTCTTCCACAAAGGCCTGTTTCATGATGTCCACATTCCTGTTTTCACAAAAGACCAGGGGTACCACCAGCCAATAATTGGCCGTACCTACCTTTCCATCGGGCCTGTGGTAGCCATCAAAAGTCCTGTTTTTCCAGGAGCTAACATCGGGGGCCTGCCAGGAGAAAGGCTTTCTTTTGCCGGTATAGGGAGCTGTCTGATGGGCGATATTTTCCGTGGTGGTTACCTCTCCTTCAGCTATTGGCAGTAAGGCTTTTCCTACAATTATCCCATACATGTATATTTTATCACCCGGATCCATGCCTTGCATGGTGAATTTATGTTTGGCAGGTACCTGGCTGTTCAATGTGAATTCTTTTCCTTCAAATGAGACCTTTTCCCCTTTTTTCAGGTCGGTTAAGGCCACCAGAACATTGTCTTCAGGATGAATTTGTAAAACTTTATGCAACATTTCGAATATTTGATTATCTTGAGCAATCGATTGCACAATTTAGAAATAAATTAAAAGAAAAGAGGCGAAGGGCTTCTTTTTTTTTAAATCACGGTTAAATTTGACGGATAAACTACAGCTACCAAATAACCAATCAGGTAAATGCGTAAACGGATAGTCACTTTAGGGGAGGTCATGATGCGGTTTTCTACTCCCGGGCACGAAAGGTTTATTCAGGCCAGGAATTACGATGCCGAATTTGGTGGGTCTGAAGCCAATGTGGGTGTTTCCCTGGCGTATTGGCAGCAAGATGTTTCCCTTATCAGTGCCTTACCTGCCAATGACATGGGGCGGGCTGCTCTCCGTTACCTGAAGACAGCTGGCATAGATACTTCCTACATTCATGTGGAGGAGGGACGTATGGGGCTGTATTTTTTGGAAAATGGTGCCATGCAACGATCTTCCAAAATCATTTACGACAGATTTGATTCTGTTTTTTCTTATTATGACGGACAAAATGAAGACTGGGATCAGGTATTCAAAGGGGTAGACTGGTTTCATTGGTCCGGGATTACTCCTGCAGTATCTGCCTCTGCTGCCTCCTTGTGTCTGAAAGTATTGCAGGCCGCCAAAAGAAATGGGGTGATGGTCAGCGGAGATATCAACTACCGGAGAAATTTATGGCGGTATGGGAAATCGCCTTTGGAGATCATGCCTGAATTGATTGCCCATAGTCAGGTCATCATAGCAGGATTAACGGATTTGGCCAACTGTATGGATATTCATGAAACGGATTTCGGAAAAGCTTGTGAAAAAGCAAAGGCACTCTGCCCATCTGTACAGATTGTGGCAACCACCGAGCGGGATTCCCTTTCGGCTTCCCATAATAAATTGAAAGGAATTTTGTGGAATGAAAAACGTTTGATACAATCCAAAACCTATGACATGCCCAATATTGTGGACAGGATCGGTGGTGGGGATGCTTTTATGGCGGGATTGATATATGGTTTGATGCACCGAAACAAACAGGAAGCCCTGGAGTTTGCCGTAGCCGCATCTGTATTGAAACATTCCGTTCCGGGAGATGCTAATTTTGTTTCGGTAGAAGAAGTTGATCAGCTGGTAAAAGGAGAAAATATAGGTATGTTGTTGCGCTAAGCCTGAAACGGCCAATTTTAAATAAAAAGATTACCAATAAATGAAAACCAAAATAATACCACAATAAGTATGTTGAAAATTACAATGAGGAAATCCGTGAGTTATCTGGGGATGCTAATGCTTGCGGTCATTATGATCGGATGTGCCAAGCCGGGAGGTGTGAGGATATTGAAGCTCGGACATGGGCTGGATACCAGTCACCCCGTACATGAAGCCATGTTATTCCTGGCACAGAAAGCAGAAGAAAAATCAGAAGGTAAAATGATCGTGCAGGTTTATCCCAACCAGCAACTGGGTACGGAAAGAGAACTGGTGGAGCTGCTGCAAATCGGCAGCCTTTCCATGACCAAAGTCTCCACAGCTGCCATGGAGGGGTTTGCGCCTGAAATCAAAATTCTGGGGCAGCCTTATCTTTTCAGGGACGATGAGCACCAGGCCAGGGTATTGGAAGGTCCCATTGGTGAGCAGTTGCTTGCCGCCGGAGAAAAATACTGGCTCAAAGGGCTCTGTTTTTATGATGCTGGCAAAAGGAGTTTTTATACCATCAACACCCCGGTAGAAAAGCCGGAAGATATACAGGGCCTTAAAGTAAGGGTAATGGAAAGCCCTACCGCCGTGAATATGGTCCAGAGCTTTGGCGGATCGCCGACTCCTGTTTCATTTGGTGAACTTTATACGGCCCTCCAACAGGGCATTGTGGATGGGGCAGAGAACAACCCACCCAGTCTGGTAACCTCCAGGCATTATGAAGTCTGTAAATATTATTCCCTGAACGAACATACAGCCATTCCGGACATGATGATCGTGAGTACCAAGGTTTGGGATATCCTGTCTGAGGAAGAGCGGCAATGGCTGCAGGAGGCCGCTGATGAATCTGCTGTTTATCAATTCAAGCTTTGGGAAGAGTCTGTGGCTGAATCCATGAAGATTCTGGAAGAAGCCGGAGTGAATATCACTTTTCCGGATAAGGAACCTTTCCGAAAGGCAGCTGAAAAAGTTTATGAAAGGATGAAAATCAATGATCCTGAAATGTATGCATTGGTGGAGAAAATAAGAGAATATTGAAAAATGGAAAAATCTAAATTAAAAATCGATAAGGCTGTTTCCATATTGCTGATGATCATTATGGGCGCCATGGTGCTTAATGTAAGTTGGCAGGTTTTTTCAAGGTATGTGATTCAGTCACCCAGTTCCTTTACGGATGAGCTTTCCCGTTACCTCCTGGTTTGGTTGGGTATGCTGGGTGCCGCTTATGTGGCCGGACAAGACAATCACCTGGCCATAGACCTGCTGCCCACCAAGCTGAAAGGGGAAGCCCATAGAAAATTAATGATCCTGATCAGGCTTGTGATCGTGCTTTTTGTCATCCCTGTGATGATTTTGGGAGGAGCCAATCTGGTTTATATTACCTATACACTGGAGCAAAAATCAGCCACCCTGCAATTACCCCTGGCCTATGTCTATACCATGATTCCGCTGAGCGGTCTGTTGGTACTTTTTTACCAACTGGTAGGCCTGAAAACTTTGATGAAAAAACCTGAAGCCCAAATTTAATCAAAATGGAAGAATATTTAAGTATACTCATATTGGTCGTAAGTTTCATCCTTCTGATGGGAATCGGAGTTCCGGTAGCCTGGGCACTGGGCTTTTCCAGTTTTTTGACCCTGACCGTTACCATTGCTACAGTACCTTCAGCCACCACCATTGCCCAAAGAATGGGTGTAGGCCTGGATAGTTTTGCCTTGCTGGCCATTCCTTTTTTCATTCTGGCCGGAGAGATCATGAACAAAGGAGGCATCGCCAACCGCTTAATTAACCTGGCCAAAGCCATGACAGGAAGGCTTCCGGGTGGGCTTTTATATGTGAATGTAATTGCCGCCATGCTTTTTGGTGCCATTGCGGGTTCTGCCGCTGCGGCTGCCTCCGCTATCGGTGGGATATTGGGACCCCGGATGGAGAAAGAAGGATACCCCAGGGAATTGGGTGCTGCTGTCAACATCACCTCATCTACGACAGGATTGATCATTCCACCTTCCAATGTATTGATTGTATATTCCCTTGCCAGTGGGGGAGTGTCTATTGCCGCTCTTTTTGTGGCGGGTTATATCCCTGGATTACTTATAGGTATGTTTTTGATGATTACGGCTGCCATTTTTATCAAAAAACACAACCTTAAGGGAGGTGAAATTACCAGTTTAAAAGAATTGACGAAAAAGTTTTTAGCGGCCTTTCCCAGCCTGATGCTTTTAGTGGTTGTGATTGGGGGTATTGTGGTCGGCGTTTTCACCGCCACAGAGGCTTCAGCCATAGCGGTGATTTACACCCTGGTACTGTCTTTTATTTATGGTGAAATCAAAATGAAGGATTTACCGGGCGTATTGTTGAAATCTTCTGAAACAACGGCCATTGTGATGCTCCTGATTGCTACATCCATGAGCATGTCCTGGGCCATGTCTAGTGAGAACATTCCCCAGTCCATTAGTGCGGCCTTATTGGCACTTAGTGACAATAAATTTGTGATCCTGATCATGATCAACCTGATCCTGTTGTTTGTAGGTACCTTTATGGACATGACGCCGGCAGTACTTATTTTTACGCCAATATTCCTTCCTGCAGTGGTGACACTGGGCATTGACCCGGTACACTTTGGGATCATGATGGTATTGAACCTGTGTATTGGCATCTGTACCCCTCCGGTGGGCTCAGTGTTGTTTATAGGTGTAGGGGTAGCCAGAACCAGTATTGCCAAGGTATTTCTACCCCTATTGCCCTTTTTCCTGGCCATGATTCTCGGATTGCTGGTGATTACACTCGTTCCGGAGCTGACGCTGTGGCTTCCCGGCTTATTTGGATTATAAAAATAAGTTCTTTCAATAAAAAAACCGCTGTGAATTTTCATTCCAGCGGTTTTTTTTATTTTACCTGTTGTGTTTTACTACTAAACCGAGCGTTTGATCTGATTTCTGTATGGGATCGTCCAAGTCATCACTGATGACACTTTTATCCAGCTCGTGGGAGAGGAAAGGACGTGCCAGTATTTATATAAAGCTTTCCGCTGCTTACTCTGCTAAATCCTAGCCTACCGATGACAGGACGTAAACATCATGGCCACTGGCATTGGCGAAAGGCTGGTTTCACGGTTGAGCATACCTGCAGCTAATGCTTCAAACACCAACACTATTTTCTTCGGCCTGCACCTGCTGCGTTGGCGTTCCTGGGGCTACTACCAGGCAACCACTCCTTTTTTAATGCCCTTACTTCAACTGGAATATTTATATCTTTTCCATAAAAAAGCCCGGAAATTTCTTCCGGGCTTTTATAAAGATGAAATGGTTGATTTTATTCCCCAGGGCTGGTATGGTTTCCATCCACCGTAGTTAGGGGAGGTACATTGTTTTCAAACCCGGAGTAGCCCTGGTTTTGATTGATGATACCTTTAGTATTGGTATTGATGGCATTTGCCGGTATGGGCCATAGTACATGGTACGGGCTATAGGTATAGGTATCTCCATGTCTGGTAAATACGCCTTTGTTGTAATAATCGGTAAATTCCATAATCCGATCATAGAGGAAATTTTCCTCTGAGAAGTTATCTATGGAATAGGTTTTCCCATTGTAGGCCTGAATGCCTGTATTGGCAAAAATAAAGGCCATTCGGGTCAATTCCGTTTTACGGGGCTCCTCGTAATACAACTCTCTTGCTCTTTCATCCAAAATTGTTCCAATATGCATGTCTTCAGGCCCATAAGGAGCAGCTCCTGCCCGGGTTCTGACTGCATTCACATCAGCGGCGGCATTGGCCATATCTCCCTTCCATACATAAGCTTCAGCACGGAGAAGATAGGTTTCTGCCAGACGGAAAATGTACCAGTCACTGTGTCCTCCACTGGGCCTTATATTTTGTGGTTGTGGGACATATAATTTGTAGTGTGGCCAGGAAAACCAGCTTCTGATGGTGTCGACTACTAATACGGTTCCTTGCGCATTTCTTAATTGCAAGGGTTGTCCATAATATTCATCATCCTGTCCGATCAAATCCGGGTTGTTGTACACCAGGTCCTCCATATCTACCCAGTTTCCGGGTGCATGTCTCAGGTCATTTTCATCATCCCAAATCATGCTTTGGTGGTACCAGGTACCTCTCAGCCTTCCGATTCCCCTTCCGTAGCGGGTAACATGGTCATACTCAATTCCTGGTTGATCGATGGTACCCCTGTTGCCATTGGGGGTATTGATATTGGTAAGCCAAAAGGGTACACCCTGACGCATAGAGGACATGCCCCCGGAGTTGCCGTCGGTGTCCAAACGGTCCATCACCATTAATATGGCTTCTGTATTGGCATTCAGGGATTTGTTTTCCGGCCGGTGAAGATCCCATATCAGGTTTCTTTCCGGATCATTTCCAGTGGAACCAAATCTTTCGGTCATCAGGGCATGGGTACCTCCGTCAATCAGGCGGCTGGCAGAAGCGATGGCATCATCAAATTCTCCCAACGCCAGGTTGACTTTAGTCAATAAATGCTGTACGGCTCCTTTTGGTACCTGTCCACGGTCCATCACTTCTGGCACCCAGGGTTCTGCCCATTCCAGGTCTTCTTTCATCTTCCGGAGTATGACTTCCCGGTCTGTGGAATAGAAATCCAACCTTGGCTCCAGAATTTCCTCAAGAATCAGTGGCACATCGCCAAACTGATTGGTTAAGCGGTAATACCGCATTGCCCGGTGAAAATAAGCCGTACCCAGGATATGGTTGCGTTCTGCCTCAGATTCGTAATCGGTGGGATCATCGATTCTTGAGATCACCGTATTGGCATATTTGATACCATTATATCCCTCAAACCAATACCAGCCAATTTTATTGGTATTGGTACTATTTAAGTTGGCATCTGGAGTGATCAATAAGTTCATGTCCTGTGCCGGTCCGGATTTATCGGTGGTCCCTTCTATGGCCACTTCCGTGAAAATATGTTCGGTTAATATAGGAGATCCATCTCCGGTATATTCGTGGCGCAGGTTTCGTTCGCAAGCGACCAATGCCCCCCATAGTCCGCTGGCGGCGTTGAAGGTATTTTCAGGTGCGTAAAATGAGAGCGGTTTGGGTTCCAGCCAGGATTCATCGCATCCTGTTGTCGTTAGCATCATACCTGAAACCAGCAGGCCCAGGTAAAATGAAGATCTTTTTATGTTTATTTTCATGATTATTTCTTTTAAATAGTCAACCATTATAGCGTCAAATCAAGTCCCAGGGTAAAAATTCTGGGCGTTGGTCCTCCGGATTCAGGGTCCCAAAAGTTCATTTCCGGGGCGTAGAAGCCTACGTTTCTGACGTTCATGTAAAGCCTTAAATTCTGAATTTTCGCTCTTTCCAGGATAGTTTGCGGCACGGTGTAGGCCATGGAAATATTTTCCAATCGCACAAAGGACCTGCTCTGGTACACATTGAAACCACCGGCTCCTCCTTCACTGGAATACAGCCTGGCCCATTCATTGCTCGGGTTTTCCTCTGTCCAGTAGGGCAGGATGTAGGAATTTGATCGATCCAAAAAGCCCTGCCGGTTTTTTCGTTGGTTGAATGTACCAATATGACCTAAATAGGCATACATCATAAAGGATACATCGAAATTTTTCCAAACCTTGAATTCATTTCTCAGACTCCATCGTGACCTGGGCTGGCTAAAACCCAGAAACTGTCGGTCAGCATTGGTGTACAATCCGTCGTCATTGACATCTTCGATTTTAAAATCACCTGGTTTTACCCCGTAATCAGCAGCTTCATCCGCCTCAGGTGTTTGCCAGATGCCATCGGTTTTGTAATTCCAAACCGCATCAATGGCCCTGTCGATAAACCAGCGGTTGCCAATATCATCCAGTTCATTACCATCCTCATCCAAGTCGCCATACAGGCTGACTATACGGTTACGATTCATCTGAAAATTGAGGCTGGTTCTCCAGGTTACATTCGAACGGTTTACCAGCAAGCTATTTAAGCTGACTTCGATTCCGCGGTTTCTCACCTCACCCAGGTTGTCATACACAAAGTTGAATCCCAGTATGTCCGGAAGACTTCTTTCTACCAAAAGATCGGTGGTGGACATGTCATACACCTCTATGGTACCGTCCAGTATGCTGTTAAACAAGGAAAAATCCAGTCCCACGTTGGTGGAAGTTGTTTTTTCCCAGCGCAGGTTGGAGTTTTGCATGGTATTTACATACAATTGACTAACAAAATACAATTCCCCACTGGGCCTTTGGTAAAAATACTTACCGGTTTGCAAATTCGATAAAGCTGCGTAGCGGCCAATATCCCTGTTTCCATTAACTCCCCAGGAAGTCCTTAGTTTACCGTAATCCAACCAGGGAATGTTTATGAAATCCTCATCTGTGAATACCCAGCCAAATGCGGCTGATGTAAAAGTAGCCCTCGGGTTACTCTGCCCAAAAGCAGAATATCCATCCCTTCTTACGGAGATGGTGGTAATGTATTTGTCAGAAAGGGTATAGATTAACCTTCCCATCAAGGCATCTGCGGTATGTTGCTGGTCATTGCTTGAAATGATGGGATTGATTCCTGCACCGATGTTATGGTAACCCAATCTGTCATGTGGTTCAAACCCTACGTTTTGCATGGAATTGTCCCAACTCTGGAATTTTTCCGCATTTGCCAATAGGGTCAAATCAAAATTATGGATGTTGTTGAAGTTTTTATTCCAGCTTAAAATATTGTCTACTTGCCAGTAATATACTTTTCTTTGCCGACGGCTGGCCCTTCCTCCCATATTTTCAAAGTCCTGATGGGCAGCCATTTCGTGGTTATAACGTTCATAAAACTCATACCTGGGGGTGAAGTTGCTTCTGAACTTGATACCAAATGGTAATTCGATAGAAGCATAAAGTGTAGAATTGATAGTCGTTTCCTTTTGTAATCGGTCGGTAAAACTTGGGGTGTAATAAGGATGGCGACCGCCACTCACCTCCTCATTGGGTCTGAATCTGAGGCTCACCCCATCTTCAAGGAAGGGTTCTCCCCATGGAGATAAATTGACCATATTGCCCCAGGCAACAGGAATTTGACTTTCATCCCTGTCGGCAAATTGAGTATTCATCCCTACTGTCAACCACTCATTGACATTGCCTTCTATATTGAATCGGCTTCGGATAGTGGTAAATTTATCCCCTACGACAAGACCTTCGTTGTCCAGATAGCCCATGGACCAGTAATACTGAAAATCTTCGCTTCTTCCGGAAAGGCTGACGGTATGGTCTTGTCGCAGACCATTCTGAAACATCATGTTGTACCAGTTGGTACTTTCTCCGGCTTTGTAATTGGCTATTTCCAGCGGTTGCATGTTCAGCCTTTGCAGCCAAACCGTTTCCGGATCACCATCAGAACCGTCATAATCCAGCCAGGTTTCCAGGGGTATATCAGAAGGAAGGGTGTTGGGGTTAGAAAACCGGTAGGGCTCAAAACCACCCGCATTTATACTTTCCATTACGTCTTCTCTCCAGGATAAAAAGCCCTGCGGACCATATACCGGCTCATCTTTGGCCATGGTAGCCACACCCCAGTTGGTATTGATTTTCACCTGGGGTTTCCCCAATGCACCCTTTTTGGTATTCACCAGGACCACCCCATTGGCAGCCTTGGCTCCGAATACTGCAGCGGAACTGGCATCTTTCAATACGTCAATACTTTCGATATCGTTGGGGTTGATATCGGCAAGCTGTCCGTAATAAATGGCTCCATCCAGGACAATCAATGGACTGGAACCTGCATTAAGGGATGTTCTACCCCTTACTTCCAGGCTTCCTCCACCCTTAGCCGAAGTACTCAGCCCTACATTTAATCCCGCAATGTTACCTCTTAGTACATCCTGTACGGAGTTGGGGTTTTCATTTTCCAGTCTGGTAGCGGTAACGGAAGAAACCGCCCCGGTTAAATCCCTCTTTCTGGCCGTACCATAACCAATGACGACTACTTCTTCCAGAGAAGCGGTATCCATAAGTAAGGTGATGTTGATTTCGGATTGATTTCCTACAGCTATGGTCTGTGAAATAAATCCCACATAAGAGTAGGTTAGTTCCGCTCCCTCAGGAACGGATAAGGAATAACTACCATCAATGTCCGTTACCGTACCTGTTCCGGTGCCGGCAATGAAAACAGTAACACCCGGAATTCCTTCTCCGGATTCATCAGTAACAATACCCGAAACGGTAATGTCCTCTGCCTGGGGAATCACCAGCAGGCGATTTTCTTCCCGGGGCTTCTCGAATGGCTCATTCTTAGCCATGTCTGCCGCAGAAGTACTTGCGGCAAACAACAGGCTGACCCAAAGACCCAGGCCAATATGACCTATGCCTTTGATGCCATGCAATTGTAAGCATTTTTTCATTTTTTTTGGGTTAGAATTAATGAATAATTGAATTGTTTTCAGGACGTTAACCCTGATTACCGGCTTGAAAATGGTTGTTATTTAAGCCAATAAACGCCTAACATAAGGATATTTTATAGACAATGCAATCGGTTTCATTGATATAATAATAGGTTCTTATAAAAATTTATATTCTAAAAGTTTAATTTTTAGTGGTTTTACAAAATTAAATGGATAAAATATTCTAACAAAAATTTAGTTTTTTAAGTGGGTAAGGCATTTGATTGCACTTTTCGGAATAAGTTTTGGATTTAGGCCAATCGCCCTTTTAGAGAATTTATTTTTATTAAATTTTTCTTAATAAATGAGTGTAAAAAAATAATTAAAAAAATATTAAATATTATTTTTTTAATTTCACATGAAAAATATAGTCACGATCAAATCAAGCCTGTCTGTCGCAGACAAGCACGAGTTAGGCGAGATACAAAGGGATATCCCGATAGCTATCGGAGGGGGGGGAGCATTTGAGGTTACCTGATCGGCTACCCACGCTGGCAAGTACACATTACGAAATAATTATAACCGCACCGGAATACTTTGTATATATATTTATAAGCAATTGGTTGAACAAATACCTTTAGTTTACGAGGAAATGTCAGCCATTGTTCAGAAATTTCTCTCCATCTATTGAAATTGTTGTGAATATGACTAAATTTAAAATAAAGTATTTTAATTGGTATTGAAGGATATGTTATTGCATGCTGTAGGCAGAAAATGGATACGAGTCTTTGGTCCGCTGTTGGTTTTTATCATGGCAATGCTGGTATTTTTTGCTTGCCAAAGAAATCAATTGGAGGAAAAGATGCCTGCCCAGGTTGACTTCAATTACCACATCAAGCCCATTTTGGTTCAAAAATGCTATTTGTGTCACGGACCAGATCCCAGCAGTCGGGAAGCAGGATTACGGTTGGATGTACCAGCAGGTGCTACCAAGCTTTTGGAGAGTGGCCACGCTGCTATCGTTCCGGGTTCAGCTTCCAAAAGCAACTTACTGGACCGCATTACCCAGAATGATCCCGAGCTTAGGATGCCACCCCCTTCATCCAAACTGGAATTAACTGAAAAGGAGATTGCGTTGTTGAGAAAATGGATTGGGCAGGGAGCCGAATACCAGCCCCATTGGTCGTTTATACCCCCCAAGACGCAGCAGGAACAAGCAGATATTCCTACCCACCAAATCATCGATGGGTTGCTCGATAAAAACATTCAGGAATCCGCCATTAGCGCCAGTGAGCGGGCAGATAAATACAGCTTGCTCAGGCGGCTTTCTTTGGTATTGACAGGCTTGCCTCCCGATCCGGAAATCATTCATTCATTTATCGCCGATGAGGATCCAAAGGCCTACGAGCAATTGGTGGATCAATACTTAAAGGACCCGGCTTTTGGAGAAAAATGGGCCAGCCACTGGATGGATGTGGTCCGGTATGCGGAAACCAAAGGTCACGAATTCGATTATGAAATTCAGGGAGCCTGGAAATACAGGGATTATTTGATCCGTGCATTTAATGCAGATGTACCCTATGATCAATTGGTAAGGGAACACCTGATGGGAGACCTTCTGCCCGTACCCAGGATAGATCCTGAAACAGGCCATAATGAGTCGGTGATTGCTACCCTGTTTTTGACCATGACAGAGGGAACCCATAGCCCGGTGGACACCAAAAAGGATGAGGCAGACCGCATTGACAACATGATTGACGTGATCGGTAAAAGTTTCCAGGGACTAACGGTAGCCTGCTCCAGGTGTCATGACCACAAGTTTGACCCCATTCCCACTTCAGATTATTATGCTTTATATGGGATATTGGGTAGTACCCGTTTTAGCCCGGTACCCCTGGGAGATACCCAAATGAAAACTGCCAAAATTAAAGAAGCGCATCAGCTCAAACGGCAAATCAAAGAAATGCTTGCAGCCTCCTGGAAGGGGCAGTCGCAGGATTCTTTGCCGGTATTTTTTGTACATGACCAGTTACCGGTTGAGGACAAGGGTACCGAAACAAACGTTAAGGTATTGGGTGATTTCAGGGGGCAGGATTTTGATGGCTGGCTGGCCGATGGCTGGGCTTTTGGTCAAAGTACCACCCTGGGGGATCCTTTAATCAAAACCGGTACTGGTCAGTTAGTGGGCTTGAGTCCGGGCATGGCTTCGAGCAGGAAATTCGGAATCGGAAAATACGGTACCCTGAGGTCAGGAAATTTCACCTTGGAAAATAAGTACCTGGGGGTCAGGGCAAGGGGAAAAGGGGGCAGTATCCGCCTGGTAATGGACAATTTTCAACTGATCAGCTATCCCATCTATGGAGGACTTGACCAGAAAGTCAATGAGGAGGGGTGGAAAAACTACGTCTTTGATGTAGGGGACTGGCTGGGGCATGAGGCCTATATTGAAATATTACCAGGCAGATATGTCCGCCATCAATACGAACAGGATCAGGAGGCTTACATTGAGGCAGCTTATGTCATTGCCTATGATGAATCCTGGCAAACTCCCCCCCTGGACAACCATTCAACAGCAGGTTCACTATCCGGTATGCTTGATAGCTGGCAGGCAGGAAATAGCAGGATAAACGAGGTGTCTTATATTAATAAAGGCATTGAAGATGGAAATCTTGAAACTGAGTTTCCGGAATTGGTTAATTTGATGTTGAGAAAAGATTTGCTCCTGGCTTCAGTTGCTGACAGTATATTTATTCAGGGAGTGACAGATGGATTGGCCAGAGAAAGTCCTGTATTCAACAGAGGCAATCACCTTGATACCGGGAAAAAAGCAGTGGAAAGGGGTTTTCTTTCCGAAATATTGGACTGGCAAAATCCCATTCAGACGAAGGGAAGCGGAAGAGCAAAAATGACAGAAACCATTCTGGATCCGAAAAATCCCTTAACGGCCAGGGTAATGGTGAACCGGATCTGGCACCATGTTTTTGGGAAGGGATTGGTAGAAACAGTGGATAATTTTGGCTTGCAGGGAAAGTTACCCAGTCACCCTGAATTGCTGGATTTTTTGGCCATAAAATTCCAGGAAGAAAACTGGTCGATTAAAAAGATGATTAAGGCCATGGTCATGACTGAAGCCTTCCAAAGGAGCACAGAAAAAAACGGGAGGGATTTAGATCCTGAAAATATCTATTTGTCCCATTATCCTGTAAGGCGTTTGGAGGCTGAAGCCATTAGAGATGCCATGCTTTTTGCCTCCGGAGCATTGGATAGCACCTTACAGGGTCCACCTGTTCCGGTATATTTGACGTCTTTTATGCAGGGCAGGGGAAGGCCAGGAAAATCCGGTCCTTTGGATGGAGCCAGTCGCAGGTCCATTTACCTGGAGGTGAGGAGGAACTTTCTGGACAGGATGATGATGGCTTTTGACCGTCCCACCCCATTTACCACATTTGGCAGGAGGGATGTAACCAATGTTCCGGCGCAGTCTCTTTTCTTAATGAACGATCCTTTTGTTGCGCAGCAGGCCGAGATTATGGCCAAATCCCTGATTGCTGCTCCCGGATTAAGTACAGCGCAACGAATTAATGAGGCATACCTGCGTGCTTTTTCCCGGCCAGCTTCAGAATTTGAGCGAGAGAAGGGGCTGACCTTTCTTCGGGAAATAGGTGATTCCCTCGAATCTCCAGATGACATTCCTTCCGAAGAAAAACAAACTCAGGTTTGGAAAGAATATTGTCATGCCTTGTTCAATATGAAATCATTTATCTATTTAATGTAGTCCCATGAACAAACATAAACCTCTAATGAACCAAGCCCTAAGCCGCCGGAAGATGCTGGAAATTTGCAGGTGTGGTTTTGGATCGATGGCTTTAATGGGCATGATGGGATCCCTGGCTTCTGCCTGTAAATCTCCTGAAAAGGGTTCCCGGGATTTGTTATTTCAACTGGCGCATTCCCCCCACTATTTACCAAAGGCAAAAAACATTATTTTTCTTTACATGGATGGAGGCGTGTCCCAGGTGGATTCTTTTGATCCCAAACCCCGGCTGGCCAGGGAGAATGGGCAGGATCCAAAGTTCAAAATAGATGCCACTCAGTTTAATAATAACGGCAAAATACTTCAAAGTCCATGGGCTTTTAAGCGTTATGGTGAGTCCGGGATGGCCGTGAGCGAGCTTTTTCCTCAGGTTGCAACCTGCGTGGATGACCTGGCACTGATCCGTTCCATGGTATCTGATTTTCCGGAACATACCAATGCCAATTATTTTTTACACACGGGGAGTGGTCTGCAGGGACGTCCCAGCATGGGGGCCTGGATCAACTATGGTTTGGGCTCAGAAAACAGTAATTTACCGGGCTATGTGGTGCTGGATGGCGGTTTGGTGCCTCCCGGAGGCGTAGATAACTTTAAAAATGGTTTTTTACCAGCTGATTTCCAGGCCTCGATCATGAAAACCGGAAGCATGCCAGTGGCCAATATCAAATCTGATAACAGCCTGTCTGCCCAACAAAGGAAAAAATTGGATTTCATCCATCAAATGGATGGTACAAATGCGGGCAAATCAGACGAGTTGGAAGCAGCGATCAGGAATTATGAACTTGCCTATCAAATGCAGTCATCTGTTCCTGAATTGACGGAGTTCAAATCGGAGACCAAAGCTACCCGGGAATTGTATGGTTTATTTGATGAAGATCCCCATACACGGAATTACGGTGCACAATGCCTGATGGCCCGAAGGTTGGTGGAAAGAGGGGTGAGGTTTGTGGAACTGACCTGCCCAAGTCTCGATGGTATTGACCGCTGGGACCAACATCATAACCTTAAGGATGGACATGAACGGAATGCCCATGCGGTCGATAAGCCCATTGCAGGATTGTTAAAGGATCTCAAATCCAGAGGGCTTTTGGAAGAGACCCTGGTGGTTTGGACCGGTGAATTTGGGCGTACGCCTTTTGCCCAGGGTATGGATGGCAGGGACCATAACCCTTCTGCATTTAGTATGTGGATGGCAGGGGCTGGAGTAAAGGGGGGAACCATTTATGGACAGACGGATGAATATGGATACAGGGTAGTAGAAAATCCCGTTACCATTCACGACCTGCATGCTACCATGCTTCACCTACTGGGGGTAGATCACAAATTACTTACTTATCACTTTGGAGGCAGGGATTTTAGGTTGACCGATGTGCATGGGCATGTCATCAAGGATGTATTGGTGTAGCCATGCGACAAACGGTATTGGAGAGCACAGCCGTAGCCGGTTTGATAGAGCGGGTAGCTTTTCTGACACCTGATACCAGACCTGCCTGGGGAAGCATGAACGCTACAGAAATGCTTCACCACTGTAATTTGGCCAACCAGCGGATTTTGGCTTGGGACAAACCAGTTTTACCCGCAAGTTTGAAGCAAAGAGCCTTAAAATTTTTCATGCTCCGGGTTTGGCCGCGATTTCCCAAAAATGTCAAAACTGCCATCCAGTTTGAAACGAAGGGGACAATAGATGTTGCAGCATTTGAAAAGGAGAAACTACTTTTCGGCTCAGGTCTACAGCAATTTTCCAAACCCGGAAAAACTTTTACAGCTCCCCACCCTTATTTTGGTCCCCTGAGCACCAGGGAATGGGGACAGGTGGTTTGGATGCATATGGACCATCACCTCAGGCAATTTGGGTTATAGGAGTAAATGGGTAAACTTCATTGAGTCTGCATTGGAAACGGTTCGCAGGAGAAAGATTTATTGTTATTAAAGTCTTAAAAAAAAGGGTGTTACCCTTTCGCTTTTACCAATCGGCCCTTGTCCATTTTTCCAGCGATGGACACAATCAGGATAGAGGCCACGAACATGATCAAGCTGTAAATAACGACGGGTATGGCCATGGCTGAATTCTGCAATAAGGTAGCAGCAATCATGATACCTAAGGTACCATTTTGAATGCCGGATTCGATGCTGATCGCCAATTGTTGCGGCACTGGAAGTGTCAATATCCGGGAAAATAGTAGGGATAGTCCAAACGTGAGTACATTCAGCAATAAAGTTACCGGCCCAGCTACGGCAAAGAAGTTAACGATTTGATCCTTTTCGTTTAAGATAGCTCCTCCCACGACCAAAACGAAAAATAAGATGGAAGCAATCCGAACGGGCCGGTCCGCCTTTTGTGCCATTGCTGCAAAACGGTGTTTTAGCCACATGCCAATGGCGACAGGAACCAAGGTTACTCCAGTAATCCGAAGTACGGTAGGGATAAAGGGGAGGGAAACACTCCCTTCTTCCCCAAAATAAACAATGGAAAAATTAACCAATAAGGGAATGGTGAAAATGGTTATCACCGAACTCATAGCGGTCAGACTAATGGACAGAGCCGTATCTCCTTTACTCAAGTGGGTGATCATGTTGGAGGTGGGTCCGCCGGGGCAGCAAGCTATGATCATAATCCCCACCGCCATCGTTCCTTTCAGTCCGAAACTCAAGATCAAAAAAAAACCGAGTACCGGTAATAATACCAATTGACAAAACAATCCCAAGACCATGGCCTTGGGATATCTAAAAATGTTTTTAAAATCGCCAAGGTTTAAGCTTAGACCCATCCCCAGCATGATAAATGCCAGGGCTAAGGGTAAAAAAGCGGTGGTTATCAGATTACTTTCCATTTGGGTCTCTTTAGAAGTATACTTCTTCCTAATCAAATCAGGCTATGAGAGTTAGCAAACGGAGCATTGAAAAATGTTTGAAACATACTTAAATTTAGCAAAAGTCCCCTTCATGATAACACCAATTGGGTGTAAGCCTGTTTCAATCAAATACTATCATTTTCTTCCCGCTTTCTTCAGAAAGTTATAATGTGATTTCAGAGCTGAGGCAAAGCTCTTATTTTCATGATAGGGCAGGCCAAACTCCTGAGCGGTTTCTTTGACAATCCCTGAGATTTGCGGGTAGTGGATATGGCAAATTTTTGGGAACAAATGGTGTTCTACCTGCAAATTCAAGCCCCCGCAAAGGAAGGTGGTCAAGCGGCTTTTTCGGGCAAAATTAGCCGTGGTTTTCATCTGATGCACTGCCCAGGCATCTTCAATATTTTCTTCCTCCCCGGGATTGGGAAATTCGGTTTGCTCAACAAGATGAGCCAATTGAAATACTAATCCTAGAACCAATCCCTCAGCAAAATTCAATGCCAGAAAACCAATCAAAAACTGCCACCAGGTAATATCCATCACGATCAATGGCACTATGATAAAAAGACTGTAGTAGAGCAGCTTATAGAAGAAAAGATTAAAATATTCAATTTTAGGATGTTTGTTCTCATGTTTTCCTATCCGCTTCTGAAAGAACTTTTTATAATCCTTTCTGAAAAACCAGGATATGGAGGCCAGAGAATAAAGAAAAAAAGCATAGATGTGCTGAAACCGATGGATGGGATGATACTTCTCCTCAGGAGAAACCCTGACAATCCCGGGTGCTACTTCAAGATCTCCGTCATGGCCAACAATATTGGTATAGGTATGGTGTATTTTATTGTGGGTTATTTTCCAAACATATACGTTTGCTCCAATGATATTGAAAAGAAAACCCAACGAACTATTGACCCATTTTTTAGAAGAATAGGAACCGTGCAGGGCATCATGGCAAATATTAAATCCAATGAAAGCCATGTTCATGCCCAGGGCAATGGCTAAAATAAGGGAAACCCAGGTAGGAAACACTTCCAGGATAATGGCAAGGTACAGGCCAACGAAAGTTACCAAATAGGTAATTGTCTTGAACACCATGGAACGATTGGCCCGCTTGGATAGGCCGTTGGCATCAAAGTAATGGTCTACTCTTTCCCGAACGGTTCCGAAAAAGCCTGAATTATTTTTATCAACGAATTTCAGAGATAATGACATAATTGTGGTTTATTATCCTTTTTAAAGGATTTGCAAATTTTATATTATTAAAACAAAGAATTTTAGTAAATAATTTAAAAAACATCCATTATTTAGAAAAAAATCTTTAGAGTCACCTGTTTGGGTTAGCTGTAACTAAGACTATCATTTCATCCCATATAGTGTTTGTATCTTTGCCGCTTGATTTTCTGCCAATCCATTTAAATCTATATCCAGCAAGTCTTGATTCACAGAGATAACCTGGTGTTTCATGGTATCAGGAAGCTTTTCAAAACCATGAAAGGCTCCTAAAATGGCTCCGGCAATGGCAGCAGTGGTATCATTGTCCCGGCCAAAATTAACCAGAAAGACCAGGGTGTTTTGAAAGTCAAAATCACTGAACAGCATGGCAGTCAGTACCTGCAGGTGAATTTCGCCCGCATGAAAAGGCATATCCTGCAAATGCTCATCCAAAAGGACAAAAGCATGTTCCATGCTTGCTTTGACAGACTGATTCCCCGCTCCCAATTCATTCTCCATTGGTGTTTGGGTTTTGGCTTCTTCCACGATCGACAAGGCGGTTTGCAGGATCCGGTAGCTGCTTCTACCCACCAGGCGGCTTTTGAAGTAGCCTTCGGGATCTACCCTTTTCAACACCTCCAGAATCTTTTCCGGTTGATCCTCCGCTGTCATGGCCGCAGCTGTCATGGCTGCGGACAAGGCACTGATATCCTTAGCATAACCCAAATCATAAAGGCTCAGGTTAAAGGCTTGTTCATAGGCCATTTCAGGTTGTCCGGGGTACAATAGCCCAAGGGCCGGGGCGTACAGCAAGCCGGCACAAACCATTTCGCCCCCGTAAAATTTGCCCAGTGCCCGCTGATAGGCCATCAGGTCATTGTCCAGCAGGGGTTGGGATACCTTGTACCACTCCTGCAGCCACAATACCCTGAGATTGGCATATTCCAGGGCCTCGGTTTGTTCGGGTTGCAGGGTCTTAAAATCTTCAAAATACATTTCATATTCATTCAGGATGTGATTGGAAAACTGCACCGGGTCAAGATTCAAGTCTTCCTGCTTCTCCATGAATTCAAAGGCCAGCTTTTTCCACCGGGTATCATCGGTCGTGCCTCCAGCTGGTAAATTCACCTTCCAGGTACCTTCAGGGGATACCTCACGGACCATGTCATCCAGGGAAGTGACCCAACCGTATTCCCGATTAATGGCATCGCGGCTCCACATCTCGGTAGGTGCTCCCATGGCATCCCCAATCGCACTTCCAATAAGCATTCCCTTTACCTTGTCCTCCAGTTGGGTTTTGTCGATACTTAATGTGAAAGGTGGATCTTCAGGACTTTCTGGTTTTTCACGGGGCTGATTTTCAGTGCTGCAGGCACTGATCCCTAAAAGCAACAGAAAAATAAGTTTAAAATTGTTCATATATGAGTAAATCAATGGCATCATGAGTTAGCTTTTCTTTCTCCGGTAAAGTTAAAGATAAGGGCAGTTGGGCAAGGCCAAATATCCGGCGCAATATTTCTACTCCTGTATACTGGGCGAGCAATTGGGTGTTTAGCGGATAGGTTTTGAGTATGTCAGCAATCATGGGTTCGGAAACCTGAGCCATTTTAAGATGTGCCAGCATCACAGACAGGTCAAATTCCGGATCACCCATAAAAGCAAATTCGGTATCAATGACCTTCATTCCTTCAGCCGTTTGCAGCCAGCTTCCGGGATAAAAATCTCCATGTATCAGGTGTTTTCCCAGACTCAGGTACCGCTCACCCAAAAGATCAATTTTTTGCAACAATTGGGTGTGGTTTTTCACGAGTTGTGACAAGTCCTGCAGGCCGGGTTGGAGCTGGTCCAGGTCAAATCCGTTGTCCTTCTGGTAGGGAAGGACAAAGATGTGCTCGTGATTCAGTTTTCGCATGGCCATGTTATCCGGAAAATCTGAAACGGATATTTGGTGCAGTTTTTTCAGGTACTGAAGCAGGTCATTTACCCGATCCCATGGCAAAATTTCCGGGTGCGCATAGATTTCCAGGTAATCCTTTCCGTCTTTCAGGTAGGCCAGTGCCAGCAGCCAGTTCGATTTATCAAAGCCCAGTACTTTGGGAGAGAAGGAATCCAGAACCTCATCCTTGGCGAGGGTCTGGTAAAAGGTATATTCTATTCCGGTCCTTTCTCTGGGCGCAGGCACCTGGGGGTATTTGGCTACAAAGTCCCTGGATTGTTTTAAGACAAAAGATCTTTTTTCCGTTTTGATGGTTAAGGTAATATTCATGTTTCCCTCCCCTGCCTTTTCACTGCTGATCACCATTTCATCGGGATGAAGCATACCTGTTTTACGTAAATGATCTATTTGTACCTGGTCAAGAGGGGCTTGTAATAACATAATTTGTAAGGTGGATGAAAAGGATGGATATCAAAGACCAAAAATAGAAACCAAAATTGAATCAACTGTGCTTTTATTGAAATAAAATCTCCGCTGCCAGTTCATTTCTAGCATTAACTGTTATATTTTTGATCCATGAGTAAAAATACAAAGGACTTTAATTCCCTTTTGAAGCGTTTGGCGGGAGAGTTGGACGGGGAACTGCATTTCGATAGCTTAATGAAAACCTTATATGCTACTGATGCATCGGTTTACCGTTCGCTTCCGCTGGCGGTTGCCTTGCCTAAAAATACCGCTGATATCAAAAAACTAATTCAGTTTGCTACTGAAAACGGCACTTCGCTGATTCCCCGTACGGCAGGAACCTCCCTGGCCGGTCAATGTGTGGGAGAAGGGATAGTGTTGGATGTTTCCAAATACCTGAACAAAGTAATTGAATTCAATAAAAACGAAGGCTGGATCCGGGTGCAACCGGGCGTGGTTCGGAATGAGCTCAACAACTACCTCAAAGATCACGGATACTTCTTTAGTCCCATTACCAGTACAGCTTCCCGGGCTATGATTGGAGGGATGGTGGGTAACAACAGTTGTGGGACCACGTCCATAGTTTATGGAAGTACCCGCGAACATGTCATGGAATTGAAAGTCCTGCTCAGCGATGGGTCGGAGGTCATGTTTAAACCCATGAGTCCGGATGATTTTGCGTTGAAGTGTAAACAGGAAGACAAAGAAGGAGCGCTTTACCGACATATACGCCAAGAGCTGGGTAATCCCGATATTCAGAAAAACATCCGGGAACATTTTCCGAAAGCCAGTATCCACAGAAGAAATACGGGATATGCCGTAGATTATCTATTGGAATCTCAATTGTTTTCTTCCTCAAATGATCCTTTTGATTTTTGTAAACTGCTTTGCGGATCTGAGGGTACACTGGCAATTACCACTGAAATTAAAATTCACCTGGATCCCTTGCCAGATCCCTGTGATATAGTGGTTGCCGCTCATTTCAATAGCATACATGAAAGCATGAAAGCGGCACAGGTGGCAATGAAATATACGCCTACGGCTGTGGAACTGATGGATAAAATCATTCTGGATTGCACCAAGGAGAATGTAGAGCAAAGCAAAAACAGGGATTTTGTAGAGGGAGATCCCAAGGCCATTTTGATGGTTGAATTCAGGGGAGAAACCATAGCTGAAGCCCGGGAACAGGGACTGGTATTTGTAGATGCGCTTAAAGATGTAGGGCTGGGATATGCCTATCCGGTCATCGGTCCTGAGCGGACCAGCAGTGCCTGGGAGCTTAGAAGTGCAGGGCTTGGCCTCCTGGCCAATATTCCGGGCGATAAAAAAGCCGTGGCCTGCATTGAGGATACTGCGGTGGATATTCATGATCTGGCAGACTATATAGATGAATTTGCCGAAATCATGAAAGGTTTCGGGCAGGAGCCGGTTTATTATGCCCATGCAGGAGCCGGAGAGATCCATCTTCGACCCATCCTTGACCTAAAAAAGGCCAAAGATGTGGAAGAATTTTATCAAATCAGCGAAGCCAGTGCGAAACTGGTCAAGAAGTACCATGGATCACTCAGTGGGGAACACGGTGACGGCCGGGTAAGGGCTGCCTTCATTCCTTTGATGGTGGGGCAGGATAATTATGAGCTCTTCAAAAGATTGAAAGCTACCTGGGATCCCCAAGGAATTTTTAATCCGGGAAAAATTGTGGATGCGCCTCCCATGAATACCTCCCTGAGGTATGAACCAGATATGGTAACCCCTGAGCATGAAACCAAATTTGATTTTAGCCATGTAGGTGGGATTCTGCGTATGGCGGAGAAATGCAATGGGTCCGGAGATTGCCGGAAATTGCCCAATTCAGGCGGGGGTACCATGTGCCCCAGTTTTCAGGCTACCCGATATGAAAAAGACACTACCCGGGGCAGGGCCAATACCCTTCGGGAGTTTTTGACCAACAGCAATAAGTCAAATCCTTTTGACCACCCTGAAATTAAAGAGGTGATGGACCTGTGTCTTTCCTGTAAGGGCTGTACCTCGGAGTGTCCTTCTAATGTGGACATGGCCACTCTCAAAGCAGAATTCCAATACCAATACCACAAATCCAATGGGGTACCGCTGAGGTCCAGGGCATTTGCCTACATCAATAAATTGAATGGTCTGGGGAGTTTGGTTCCCGGTATATCTAATTTTTTTCTCTCCAACAGAACCACAGGTGCGGGATTGAAAAATATACTTGATGTAGCACCGGAACGGAACCTGCCTGCCATCAGCAAACAATCCTTGCGGCAATGGTATAAAAAGGAATATCCCAGGTTGGAAGGAAAGGAAATCATCAAAACGGTCTACTTTTTTTGTGATGAATTTACCAACCACAATGATACAGCCACCGGAATCAAAGCCATCAAACTGCTCCGGCATCTGGGTTATGAAGTAAAAATGGTGAATCATGCCGAAAGTGGGAGGGGAGCCATTTCCAAAGGCCTGCTAGACTATGCCCAGAAGGCAGCCGAAAAGAATGTGAAGGTTTTTTCAGAGCTGGTGAGTGCAGCGCATCCTTTATTGGGTTTGGAGCCATCCGCCATTCTCAGTTTCAGGGATGAATACCCAAGATTGGTGGGTAAAGATTTACGGGAAAAGGCCAAATCCCTGAAGTTTCATTGCGAAATGATAGACGAGTTTCTGGCCAAGGAATTTATTGCCGGAAATATTGATAGTCAGGATTTTACAACTGAGAAAAAGCAGGTCAGTCTTCACGGGCATTGTCACCAAAAGGCACTGTCCTCCGTCAATTATTCCAGAAAAATACTGGAACTGCCCCAAAATTATAAGGTAAACGTAATCCCCTCCGGATGTTGTGGCATGGCAGGATCATTTGGATATGAAAAGGAGCATTATGCCCTGAGCATGCAGATCGGGGAAATGGTATTGTTTCCGGCAGTAAGGGATACAGAGGAAAATACGCTGATCGCAGCCCCGGGCACCAGCTGCCGCCATCAGATTGCCGATGGGACCGGTCGTAAAGCCCAGCATCCGGTTGAAATTTTATTTGATGCTTTGAAAAGATAAATCTATGTTGAAAGCAGATTGGCAAAAGGTCTTTTAGTTTTTGAATTAAACCAGGGTCAAAAAAGGCTGGTGGTAGGAGCCTTGAAGATTATTTACAGAGTAAATAAGGATAAGGTATACGTCAAATTTTTTTTAATACCCATCCTAAGCCATGGGAGTTGAAAGTTTATATCATTATTTTATAGGTAAACTTATTCCTTAAAATAAGGTCTCAAGTTTGTTTTGTTATAGGTCTTATTGAAACATTTTTTTTCCTGTTCTTGAAGGACAGTAATAAAATTTATTTGGCTTGGTACTCATAACCATGATTTGCTGATTAATTGTTTTTTTGAATACAAAATAGCGATCAATTTTCCATAATTGTTGAGTATTTCTCTTTTCTGTCGGGTGATTTTGAAAAATATTATTTTTTGATACAACCTTTTATAATGCAAATAATGGTTTTTAAATCTTATAAATTCCTGTTTAATCAAAGCCTGTTTCATGAATCTTTTTTGAAACATACAAATTTTGAATGGGGACTTAGAAATAGGTTGCTTTACAAAAAAAGTAATGAGAAAAAGGTAACCCTCCATTATTAATCGAAGCTCATTTTTCAGAATAAAATGAATGTTCTCCGGGGCATTTTCATGGTGATTGCCATATTGACAGTATTTGAATAAAGCTTTAGTCACATTGATCAGACCAGAAAAATTATTTAAAAATTTATAAAAAGTAAAATGAAGAAAAATCTACTCTTGCTAGCCCTTCTTTTTTTAGCTCCTTTTTTGATTCATGCCCAGGTAGGAATAGGAACAGAAAACCCTCATGTTTCTGCCGCTTTGGAAATTGAATCCAATGATAAGGGACTTTTAATACCTCGCTTAACATTAGGACAAAGAAATGGAATTCAAAACCCTGCAGAGTCTTTATTAATTTACCAAATAGACGGTACGGCAGGATTTTATTTTTTTAATGGAAACAGTTGGATCCTGCTTAAAAACCCGGCCCAACAAAATTCAGATTGGGAGGCAAATGGTGGAGAGACAGAAATTTTAAACAAACCTGATTTGTCCAAAGTGGCACTCTCGGGTAATTTTTCTGATCTCGATAAACTACCTGCACTTGTCTATGCCTCAGATACATCCAAAATGTTATTGCCTTTTTTGACGCTGTCCAAGATTCAGCCTTTTTTGGATTTAAAAGTAGATGTATCAGCCTTTGCATCGGAAATGGCTGCAGCTAAAGCGGTAGCAGCAGCAAGTTCAGATGAGATAGGACAAAACAAAGAAGATATCGGTATCCTAAATACCCTGGTGGATCAAAACACTATGGGTATAGAGAAAAATGTAAACAATATTGATTTAAAGGAGGATGCCGCCAATAAGTCGGAAGATGTCTTATTATCGGATGAGACCAATACCAAATTCCCGACCGAGCTGGCTGTCAAAACCTTTGTCAACGCTTCCGCTGCTGAAGGCAGCGAGGCACTTACCGAAGAGATAGACCGTGCTACCGCTGCCGAAATGGACCTGGCCGAAGACCTGGAAGCGGAAATGATCCGTGCCAAAGATGCCGAAAATACATTGGCTACTGACCTTGCCACAGAAATGACACGTGCCATTGACGCCGAAGGGGTGTTGCAGTCTAATATAGAAACCGTACAGGTAGATGTAGATGCCAACCAAACGGCTGCCGAAGCGGCTATCGCCTTAAAGGAGGATGCCGCCAATAAGTCGGAAGATGTCTTATTGTCGGATGAGACGAACACCAAATTCCCGACCGAGTTGGCCGTCAAAACCTTTGTCAACGCTTCCGCTGCTGAAGGCAGTGAGGCACTTACCGAAGAGATAGATCGTGCCACTGCTGCCGAAACCCAACTGGCAGAGGACTTGGAAGCGGAAACGGTCCGGGCCACCGATGCTGAAAACATATTAACGACCAACCTCTCTGCAGAAGCAAGCCGTGCCATGGCTGCCGAGGATAAATTGACCGCTGACCTTGCTTCAGAAACGACACGTGCGATCAATGCCGAAGGCGTATTGCAGTCCAATATAGCAACGGTACAGGACGATGTGGATGCGAACCAAACGGCTGCTGAAACGGCCATCGCCTTAAAGGAGGATGCTGCCAACAAGTCGGACGATGTCCTATTGTCGGACGATACCAACACGAAATTCCCGACC
>Ga0008836_100120_pt1 | contig 77119 bp, 69 predicted proteins | sample HotLakConsUCCR28_FD_62214 | JGI IMG/M metagenome (GOLD analysis project Ga0008836, IMG submission 62214) | Hypersaline microbial mat communities from Hot Lake, Washington, USA - Hot Lake Consortium UCC-R28 (Hybrid Assembly) ... | reverse complement strand
TGGAAACCGGCAGGCTGCGCTGCTTCTCTTTGGAGCTTCCTGTACCAGTAATTGAATTTATGAAACCCTACACCATTGGATTCACTAAAGCACTTCTGTGTCTGTCCGCTGGTTTCATACTCCCGGACCAGCCTTGTCATTTCTTCCCGTATTTTCATAACTTACATTTTTGTTACAAAAATAAAAGGATCTATATGTAGGGGAAACATGCACTTGGTGGGTCGCATACCGATGACCCATCCAAAATCCATTGCCGTGTTGCCTTTTGTCAACATGAGTCCCGGAAAAGAGAACGACTATCTTTGCGACGGCATTACGGAGGAAATCATCCATGCACTGGCTAAAATCGAACAGCTAAAAGTGACCTCGAGGACTTCTAGTTTCTTCTTTAAAGGTCAAAACCGGCCGCTGGCAGAAATAGGCCGGGAATTGGATGTGGCCAACTTACTCGAAGGAAGTCTGCGGGTTAGCGGAGACCGCTTGCGCATCACCGCTCAGTTGATACTGGTGTCGGACGATTCCCATTTCTGGTCCGAAAGCTGGGACAGAAAGATGGAAGACATTTTTGCCATACAAGATGAAATCAGCCTTCGGATCGCAGACAAGTTGCGCGAACACCTGGGCCACCTGGACATTGCCGATCAGCTGGTGCAGGCTCCTACCGGCAAGGTGGACGCATACCGGTATTACTTGCAGGGGAAATCACTTTTCAACAAATGGAATCCCGAAGACGTACATCAGGCCATTGGCCTTTTTGAAAAGGCGCTTCAGTCCGATCCGGACTTGATCGATGCCCACACCGGACTGGCCGATGCCTATAGTTTTTTGGCGGTGGCAGGCTTTGCACCGAACGATCTGGCCTGGGCAAAGGCCAACGGATCTATTCAGCGAGCCAAAGCCCTTGACCCTTATCACGCAGCACTTAACTACCTCCTTGCCAACCAGGCTTTCTTTACCGAAGCCGATTTTGCAGGAGCTATGCGGTATGGTCAGCAGGCTATCGCAAGTAAACCTACCTATGCGGAAGGTCATCAGTTTCTGTCTTTTCTCTTTATGCTGAAGGACGATATGAAAAAGGCAGGGGAACATTTGAGCTACGCCCGCTCCATCGACCCGCTGAATCCGGAAACGAAATTTTACGAAGCGTATTTTTATTACCGCTCACATTCTTACGATCGGGCAGAAATGCTGCTGAACGAATTATTGGAAGCCAACGCCAAAAACCTCCCGGCCCTTATCACGCTAATTTATGTACTCCTCAAAAAGGGAGCATTTGACCAGGCAGAAAGGCTGATTTTCGACAGTCCTCAGGACGGGATCATGCCGGACGAAAAATTGGGTCTGGCCTGCCTGCTTCGGGTCATGCAGGGGAAGGTGGAGAATTATCGCTTTTTGCTGGCCGAATTGGAAACGAATGCCGCAGGGGATACCTCCTTTCAGGCGCATGCCTACCTGTTTCTGGTTTATGCAGCGCTGCAAGAATACAAAAATGCATTTTCCGTATTGGAAAAATTGTTTCAACACCGGTCCTCCATTCTTTTGCTGGCCTTTGGTGATCCGCTTGCCGCTCCTCTGCGGCACAACCCCGAATTTGCGGACTACCAGAAGCGAATTTTTACCCTACCGAATCCTCTAATCAGGGCCGTTAAGCGTAATAGTGCAGGACTTGGCGAAGCTGAAGCAACTGAATACCTCCGGATATTAGAGGGATTTATGGAAACTGAGAGCCCTTTCCTTGACCTTTCTCTTTCCCTTCGTTCTCTGGCAAACCTACTGGAAATGCACCCCAACCAGCTGTCCTGGCTACTTAACGAAAAGCTGGGCAAAAACTTCAATGCCTACGTCAACGGCTTCCGCGTGGCGCATTTCAAAAAATTGCTAGCAGATCCCGACAATGCAGGGTTTTCGCTTATCGGACTGGCCTACGAGAGCGGCTTCAATTCGAAAACCGTTTTCAATACCGTATTCAAGAAAGAGACCGGCATGACGCCCAAAGAATTTCATAAAAACAGCGGTTTATCGGATTAATTGGTTCCAAATTATAATTCCGAACCCCTTTTCACTTTTCCCGAACCTTTGTGACGCTTCATTGGCCCAACTTTGTTCCGAATCAACAAGGTAAAGTCATGAATAATGAAAAAATGGAAGCCATCCGGGCGACGGGATACGGCCCGGCATCAGTCCTGAGATTACAACAGGTCAGCAAGCCCCTAACTGCCCCGGATGAAGTTTTGGTGAAAGTCATGACTTCTTCGGCCACCACCGCAGATGCGATGATGCGAAGCGGTAAGCCCTGGTTTGGCCGCCTCTTTCTCGGACTTCTAAAGCCAAAAAGCCCTATACCGGGAACCGGATTTGCCGGATACATAGCAGAGATAGGAGCCAAAGTCCGCAACTTCCGTGTAGGGGACCGGGTTTTTGGTGAAACCACCCTTGGATTGGGCGCCAATGCCGAATACCTGGCCCTAAAGTCTAGCGGTGTCTTACTGCCCTTGCCGGAATCATTGGGTTTTTCCGAGGCAGCCACCTTCTGCGACGGGCACCTGACGGCCTATAATTACATAAAGCGCCTAGGTCAGGTAAAGCGGGGAGATCAGGTATTGATCAACGGAGCCTCCGGAAGCCTGGGTACGGCTGCTGTACAGATTGCCAGGCACCTGGGAGCCGAGGTTACCGCCGTGTGCAGCGGCAAAAATGCCGGTCTGGTGAAATCACTGGGAGCCTGCCATGTAGTGGACTACACCCAAGAAGACTTCACTCGCCAGGATAAAAAATACGACCTTATTTTTGACACCCTGGGCAAGAGGTCTTTCGCTGCCTGCAAGCGGGTATTGACAAAAAACGGCACGTACTATTCCCCGGTATTGAAAATTTCCCTACTGGTGCAGATGCTGTATACCCGCTATTTTTCTTCCCGGAAAGCGGTATTCGAAGCGACCGGTTTGCTTTCCGACGAACAGCTTCGCTGCCTATTGGCGGAGGTGTTGGAGTTGCAGCAAGCGGGCAAACTGCGGACCGTAATCGACCGGCAATATCCGCTGGCCCGGCTTTCCGAAGCACACCAATACATCGACTCCGGTCACAAAAAAGGAAACATCACTATTATTAACTCGGAGGATTTTACATCCTTTTAATCCATTTCAATTCTTAAACAACGAACAATATGAAAAACGCACGAAATGCAGTTATTGCCCTGGCTTTAGTTGTCGGGCTGGGATCTTGTGGGGTCAATCAGGCCTGGATTTTAAACCAAAACCAAAATAGTACCGAAGTACACCTTGGAAGTAAAAATTTTGAAGTGGCGGGACAGGTAAAAGGATCGGCATCGGTGGACTACGTATTGATTTTCGGTGGGACAAACCGGAAAAACCTCTACAACGAAGCCTACGCAGCCATGATCGAGCAGGCCGATTTGACATCCGGTAGCCGTACCATCACCAATATTCTTACCGAAGAACATGTGGGGGGTGTTCCTCCCTTTTACTACAAACGGACGCTGACAGTCAGCGGGACAGTTGTGGAATTCACACGATAAATAGGGTTGAAGGCTATTTGTGATGAATGTAATACCTGAAAAATCGGAAAAGAAAACGTACATGAGGCAAGCAGGCCTCATGTACCTTCTGGTAATTGTATTGGCAGGCTTCAGCCAGGGGTACATCCGGAGCAGTCTTGTCATTCCGGGAGATGCGGTGGCTACCTCATTGAACATTGCGGGCGGGGAAGGGCTATTTCGCTTGGGATTAGCACTTGATTTGATTGCTTTTATGATGGATGCCATCATTTCCATTTGCCTGTACAAGCTGTTTCGTCCTTATGGCGAGACTCTTGCGCTGACGGCGGCAGTTCTGCGGCTACTGGCCCACCCGGCGATCGGCAGCCTGAACCTGCTCAATCATTACCTGGCCTTACAAGCAGCTCTGGTACCGGATTTCCTGGCTGGATTTGATGCGAATCAACTGCAATCCATGAGCCTGCTGTTTATGGAGGCGCACCGGATAGGGTACCTGATCGCCGGCGTGTTTTTTGGGTTGCACTGCCTGCTATTGGGTCTGTTGCTGCACCGGTCACCGTTGCCCGGTCTGCTGGGTACCTTGATGATACTGGCTGGACTGGCTTACGAAATGGAAGCGTTTGGCGATTTTCTCTTTCCCGGAAACGAGGAATGGCTGGCTCTGGTCGTTGGGATTACGGCGGTTCTAGGGGAAGTCACCCTTACTGGCTATCTTTTGAAGAACGGGTTTTTTACCAGTAAGTTAAAAGTGGATGATGTCAGGTAAGCGAAAAATAGCCCTTTTTTCCGGGTTTGCCCTGATCGGCATGGCCCTGGCTGCGGGTTACGCTTACGGCTATGTGTTCGGAGGCCTGATCGACATGAATAGTCCGCAGGATACGTATCGAAACCTGCGGTCTTCAGGTAAGCTATTCCGCTATGGAATGGTGGCATGGGGAGCGATTGTGCTTTTGGATCTGTCGGTAGCAGGCAGTATGTACGGATTCCTGAAAGAAGTCCATCCCCGGCTTTCGGCACTCACCGCCCTGATCCGGGCACTATATGCATTCATATTGTTGGCGGCAGTGGCCCATTTGGTGGAGGCGCTTGCTCTGGCGGAAGCCGCTGCAGGTGCCACTGAAGTCTTGCTGGCGCTGCAGCGTTTTGAAACGATCTGGTCCCAGGGATTGATACTCTTTGGATTTCACCTTTTCGGGCTGGGCTTGTTGTCTGTCAAAGCAAGGTTCATCCCCTCCTTTTTTGGCTGGATGTTGCTTTTTGCCGGTTGTTGTTACACGGGCATCCACCTGGCTAAAATAATGCTTCCCGTCTATGCCCCACAAATCGAGTTTATCGAAACGATCGCAAGCCTACCCATGGCACTTGCGGAGATTGGTTTTGCCTTTTGGTTGCTTATCAGAGGAGGGAAGGCCCTTTCTTTCCGACCTGTTGATTACCGGTGATTTTTCCATAACGTAAAAAGGTTTAAATTGGAAGTAAGTACGATGCAAGTAGTAACGACAGCTGCGGGATCGGGTACGGATATATTGTTCAGGCATTCGGATTCCGATAGGCACATGTGCCGTACAGGAAGATAAAGTCCGATTTGCAGGATTTACTTTTCCCGCTGAGCCGGAAAAGAATCGGGACGCTGTGCTGAATTTCCAGTTAATGAAAGGATTACATTTCTATTGGCAACGAAGACGTAAAAATAAATGGGTAAAAAGAACCGTATATTTATTGTAAGCAGTTTTGATGGCTATATAGTTGACAAAAATGGCGGAATTGATTGGCTACATTCGATTCCCATAAATGCGGATAAACCAAATAGGAAATGGTGAAGAAAATTTTATTTCCGTTAATTGCAATATTCTTAGCCTACAGGTCTTATGAGATGGTTAAAACCCTCTGGTATACAGAAGCTTCGGGAATCAACATTCCGATTCAGATTTTATTCTCGATTCTTTTGAATTTATTTATTACCGGGATTTTTGCCTTTATGGGGTTTGCATACAAAACAAGTGGACTTTTGGGGGAAAATTATTATCGAACAGATAATCCACATTTAGTTATGGAATTATCTAAATTGTTAAAGATTGAATCTTTCAAAAAGCTTCTTATCATTCTATTTTGGGGTAAAGAGAAGAACAGGAAAAAATATTTTGATGGCACCAGATGGGGATTAGAAAATTTTGAATACCAAACCCGACAATCTGAATTCGGCCACTTTTCAGCACTTATTGCTATTCAAATTGTGGTAATATTAATCATAATAAAGGGCCATTATGTCATAGCAATTATGACAACGCTGATAAACGCAATTTTCAATTATTTACCAATTTTACTTCAAAGGAATCATAGAATACAAATTGATCGGATTAGGAAAGTTTTAAATAAAATTCCTACCGCTATTCCATCTCAAAATTCAGCCCCTGACCGAAGCGGAATTGCTGATTGAGCAGCATAAAAATCCCGATCAATCCCCTGGTTTCCAGAATCCGACCACTTGCTGCCTGCAAATAAAAGTGCGTTAAAGGGTGCGATCTTTATCCGAAATGATTGCACTGAAAACGGAACACATTCGGAGAGGTCCAGGCCCACCTCCGGGGGATAATGAATATAGGCCAATATCTTCTCCCGTTCAAAAGAGGATCTTGTGTCAAACAATTTAAAACCGCTACTGCCAGAAGGTGCGGCTTTTTCGATATTACATTTTTTGGACCAAAAAGGTCGTGGGGACTATGTCCATTGAATCGGCAAAACCCGATTTGCTTTTGCCGGATGATAACCCTTCCTGATAAGGGTTTTTCATTTTCATTTAGCTCTGTCTTTTCCTACCGCCTGTTTAGTAACCGCAAGCATTCCTGGAAGAGAGGGGTATCGGACGGATAAATAAAGGAGAGCTTTGATTTCCGAAACTTAATCGTCCATCCCTTTGTACCGAGCTCGTTATGTGAGATCAGGCGTTTTTGAAGATCAGAAGTAAAGCCGATATAGATTTTATCGAATTTTTCACTATAGAGGGCATATACGGTAAACATGGCCTTAAAAATAACAAAAAAAGGCACTGTTTCCAGTGCCTTCGAATGTAGCGGGAACAGGACTCGAACCTGTGACCTTTGGGTTATGAGCCCAACGAGCTACCAACTGCTCCATCCCGCGATATGTTTTAAATAATTATTTCAAATTCTGTGATTCATTAGAAAGCTCAACGAGAAATAAATCCCGTACAACAATGCTTATCAAATAAATCAACGCTTTTCGGTATTTTATACGGCAGCAAACGTTTTTTGTTGCCTTCTCCTTTATTGTGGTACAAAGGTAAGGACATATTCTCAAAAATCAAGTACCTTTGTAAAAAAAATGAAACCATGTCCGAAAGTAAACATAAGGCAGGCTTTGTCAACATCATAGGAAAACCCAATGTAGGGAAGTCTACCCTGATGAATGCCTTGTTGGGAGAAAAATTGTCTATCATTTCCTCCAAAGCACAGACTACCCGCCACCGGATCCTGGGAATCATGAACGAGGAAGATTATCAGATTGTTTTTTCAGATACGCCAGGAATGCTGAAACCCAAATATGAACTGCATAAAAGCATGATGGGTTTTGTCAATCTTTCCCTGGAAGATGCAGATGTTATTGTTTTTGTAACCGATCTGTTTGAAACAGATGAAGATATTCAAGATATTATTCACAAGATCAACGATTCAGGTGTTCCTATTTTGCTGGTTATCAATAAAATAGACCTCAATAAAGAGGAAAAGCTGCAGGAAGTTACCGAATATTGGACCCAAAGGATCAATGCAACGGAGGTCATACCTGTGTCGGCTCTCGAAAATTTCAATTTGCAAAAGATCATGCAGGAAATTCAGGACAGGTTGCCGGTTCATCCACCATTTTATGATAAGGAAGAACTGAGCGATCGGCCGGAACGTTTCTTTGCCTCTGAAATCATTCGCGAGAAAATATTTACGCAATACAAAAAGGAAATCCCTTACAGCACGGAAGTGAGGATAGAGGATTTTGAAGAATCGGAGAAATTGATTCGCATGCGGGCTTTGATTTTTGTGGAAAGGCAAAGTCAGAAAGGGATCATTATAGGAGATAAAGGGAAAGCCTTGAAAAAGGTCGGCACAGAAGCCCGGATTGAAATGGAGACCTTTTTCGGGAAAAAAGTGTTTTTGGAAACTTTTGTAAAGGTGGAAGAAAACTGGAGAAAAAGTAAAAACAAGTTGAAAAAATTTGGTTACGACCAATAAAATAGCGCATTATGGCTAATATAGTAGCAATTGTAGGGAGACCTAACGTGGGAAAATCCACATTTTTTAACCGACTGATAGAAGAAAGAAAGGCCATTGAGGACAACCTCAGCGGGGTAACCCGGGACCGGCATTATGGACATGCCCAATGGGGAGGAAAGTTTTTTTCAGTAATCGATACTGGGGGATATGTGACCGGTTCAGATGATTTGTATGAAAAAGAAATCCGAAAGCAGGTGAAACTGGCCATCGAAGAAGCATCCGTGATCCTTTTTGTGGTGGACTGTATCGATGGGCTGACAGATTTGGACACCGAATTTGCCAAAGAACTCAGAAGTACGGACAAACCGGTCTTTATGGTGGCCAATAAAGCAGACAACCTGGATAAGCTGTTGATGGCCAATGAATTTTATGCCTTAGGCCTGGGTGAAGAAACCATTTTTCCGATATCATCCTCCAGTGGAAGCGGTATCGGAGATCTGCTGGATGAAATGATTAAGAAATTTCCGGACGAGGGAGAGGAGGATCCTGATGAGGGAGTACCTAAAATTGCCATCTTGGGTAGGCCAAATGTGGGAAAATCCTCTTTTCTCAATGCCTTGATAGGCAAAGAGCGGTCTATCGTGACTGATGAGGCGGGCACCACCCGGGATGCCATTCACACCCGGTACCAATTGTATGGGAAAGATTATATCCTTACCGATACGGCAGGTATCCGGAAAAAAGCCAAGGTAAAGGAGGACATAGAATTTTATGCGGTCATGCGTTCCCTGCGGACCCTAGAAGATTCCGATGTGGTAATCGTCATGGTGGATGCTACCCGGGGGCTGGAATCACAAGACGTGAACCTGATCTCCCTGGCCATTAAAAACAATAAAGGTATCATGATCATGGTGAATAAATGGGATTTGATCGAAAAGGATCACAAGACCATGCTAGCCTTTAAGGAGGATATGACCCAAAAGCTGGGAGAAAATAAATGGATTCCGATTATTTTTATCTCTGCATTGACCAAACAGCGGATTTTCCAGGCCATGGAACTGGCCATGAAGGTGTATGACAACAAACACAGAAAAGTACCAACATCGAAGCTAAATGAGCTATTGCTCCCGGAAATTGAGAAATATCCGCCACCGGCAAATAAAGGCAAATACATTAAAATAAAATACATTACTCAATTGCCGACAAAAAATCCGGTTTTTGCTTTTTTTTGTAACTTGCCTCAATACATAAAATCTCCTTATACCCGTTATCTGGAAAACAGGCTGAGAGAGAACTTTGATTTTGAAGGGGTACCGGTAAAAATCACTTACAAGAAAAAATAATGTATTATGAAAAACCTTTGGTATGTTGCCCTTTTTGTGATGATCCTGTTTTCAGGCTGTTCTGTTGAAGATGAACCCGGAGAGCCCCAGTTGGCAGGAGGGGTATGGAATTTGGAATCCGCCAATGTGCAAGCTTCCGGTACCGCCCTAATTCCAGGTACTCAAAATGCAGTCCCTGTATCTATTACCGGCACCGGCGAAGACTATAACATGAGTATGGTCTTTGGGGAGGATCCCAATACCGTGATGGCGGAAGGTGATTTTGTATTCTTCGTTGAAGTTAGCGTGGCAGGAATACCATTTTCAGATCAAAGGTTTCCTGTACAGGGTACTGAAACTTTTGCAGGCACCTGGGAGATCAGCAATGATCAACTGGTGATGGTCGATAGTGATGATGATGTCTTCGAAATGGAAATTTTGGAATTTACTGAAAACAGGCTTCGGGTTTCAGGCATGCCGAATGTGATGGATTTTCAGGAATTTGATATGGAAGGCGTGACCGTATCGGAGGCTACAGCTGAATTTATTCTGGTAAGGCAGTAACCGGACACTTTTTTTCCCGGTTAATATTTGGGAATGGGCTCATTCAATTGGGCTTCATTGGCCGGTCTCAGTGAGCAAAAATGAGTGGAAGCAGCTTTTGGGCCTGAAAGATCCAGGAAAATGGAGAAATGCCCCTACCTTTTGCCTTCATAGGGAATGTAAATCACCTTTTTGGTGTCAAAAAAATCTTCCTTAAAATAATCATCCAGAAAATAAGGTACATAGGTGAGGTTTAAGGCCTCCAATTCCTCATCCACTTCTCCGCCTTTTAGGTAGAAAATGCCATTTTGAAAATCCTTGTGCAGGTTTTCTTTCCGGAATTTCCCTCTGACCCAGGGCAGGAAATTCTCCATCTGGGTTACAGCCCTGCTGATCACAAAATGATAGGTCCGGTTCAGGTTTTCTGCCCTTGTTTGTTGGGCTTCAACATTTTTTAATTCAAGTTGCCGAACCACATCTTTCACTACCGTGATTTTCTTGCCAATGGAATCCACCAAATGGAAATGAACTTCAGGAAACAGAATGGCCAGGGGAATGCCAGGAAATCCGCCACCTGTGCCAATATCCAATAGCTTTGCCCCGGGAGGAAATTGGATGACCCGGGCAATACCAAGAGCGTGCAAAACATGGTGTACATAAAAACTATCCATGTCCTTCCTGCTGATTACATTGATTTTGCTATTCCAATCCTGGTAAATATCTCCCATGAGTTCGAATTGGCGGATTTGCTTTGCTGTCAAATCGGGAAAATACTTCAGAATGAGCGAATGGTCTGGGCTCATGAATCAAATGTGTTTGTTTTTCCCCTGTGCAATCTCAAAAAGTAGCTCCCTGGACCGGTGTAATTGGGCTTTAACAGTACCCAGAGGCTTTCCGAGCTCTTCGGCAATTTCATCATATGACAATTCGTCAAAATACCTTAACTTCACCAGTTTACGGTATTTGGCCGGCAGTTTGGAAACAAAAATCCGCACCATCTCTTTTCTTTGGGTCTTGATGAATTCATCTTGTGGATTATTGTCATCATCCTCTATGTCAATATTGACTGTATTGCCTCCATCATCTGTCATGGTATTGTTCAGGCTCATGGTTTTGAGCTTCTTTTTCCGGATGAAGTCAATGGTATTGTTGGTGGCAATACGAAAAAGCCAGGTGGAAAAGGTGTAGTCTTTTTTAAATTTATGGAGATTTCTGAATGCCTTGGCAAAGGCTTCCATGGTCAGGTCTTCAGCATCATCTGCATCCCTGATCATTTTCAAGATCATAAAGTAGACGGCTTTTTTATAGCGTTTCATCAGCGAAGCGTAAGCCTGCTGGTCTTTCTCCTTGACCGCCTTATCGATCAATTCGAAATCCTCCAATGCCTTATCTGAAAAACCTCTTTCGTTTATTTCCATTTAACCGTTTTTGACAGGTAACCTTGCGTACCCAGAACCCAAAAATAAACCATATACATCAAATCGAAAAACAGGGTCCAAATCACCTTCCCTTTGCCTTCCAGTTTTTTTCGGGCTTCATGGATGATGAAATACTGAATGGTGGCCCTGAACAAAACTAACCCAAATACCAAGGCAATTGGTTCCCAGGATCTGGCGAGAATGACAATCCCGGCAGCTGAAAGCCAGAATAGCAAATGACTTAACGAATACAAGCCTACTTTTAGTTTATCCCTGCTGCGGTAATATTTTCCGGCGTGATAATGACGCCTTTTCTGGCTGAAATAATCTTTGAAGTTGGTTTTTGGTTCCGAAACAGTAATGCTATCCGGATGGGCTACAATGGCAGTATTGGATGAAGTGGCATACCGGTTGACAAACAGGTCATCATCCCCACCCTCTATATGCCAAAGGGAATTGAAGGCTTTTTTTTCCATAAAAAAGTCCTTTCGGTAGCAAAGATTTCTACCAACCCCCATAAATGGGGATTTCCAATAACCAAAAGAAAAATAATAAATGGCGGTTAGCAAGGTTTCGAATTGGATGATCCGATTTAATAATCCCGGCAAAGCCAGGTATGAGCCATGGCCCAGGGCAAAAATTTTGTTTTCATTGCGGATAGGTGCAGACATCCTTTTGATCCAATACGGAGAAACTGGCCGGCAATCTGCATCTGTAAGCAGGACGATGTCATATTGTGAAACTTTGATCCCCAGTGTCAGGGCATATTTCTTGGAGGTCACATGAGCAGGCGTATATCGGATATTCACCGCCCTGAAGTTGGCATATTCCTGGGAAAACTTACGCAATAAGGCTTCTGATTCATCTACCGATCGATCATTGACGATTACCAGCTCAAAAGCTGGATATTGCTGCTGCATCAATAGTGGAATTAGGTCTTTCAGATGCGAGGCCTCATTTTTTGCAGCGATAATGATGGAAACTCCTGCCGGCTTTGATTCCATTTCTACTTCAGGTTGGTTTTTGTAAAAAAATGCAAACCTGCCAAAAACAATCAACAAATAGGTAAATTGTATGCCAGAAGCTAAAAAAAACAAGCCCCATAAAATATTTTCCATGCTTCCGTGTTCAGTCGCCTGCTTAAGATTAAATCAAAAATTTCGTTTCTTTTGTAGAAATGCACCTATTTTTGTGCCCAAATATAAGGAGTAATTGGTGGATTTTTCAATGAAAGGCAGGAATGAAATTTAATCTTGAGCATAAGGATAAGACCACAAAAGCCAGGGCCGGAATAGTTCTGACAGACCACGGCGAAATAGAAACGCCTATTTTCATGCCGGTGGGTACAGCGGGATCTGTAAAAGCAGTACACCAACGTGAATTGACTTATGATGTAAGGGCGCAGATCATTCTGGGCAATACCTATCATTTGTACCTTCGACCCGGTCTGCAAGTGCTGGAAGCGGCAGGAGGATTACATAGATTTATGGGCTGGTCCGGTCCCATACTTACCGATAGTGGAGGGTACCAGGTATTTTCCCTGGCAGATAGCCGCAAAATTACCGAAGAAGGAGTCATGTTTCAGTCTCATATTGATGGCTCCAGACATCATTTCAGCCCTGAGTCGGTGATGGATGTGCAGCGCAGCATTGGTGCCGACATCATCATGGCCTTTGACGAGTGTACACCTTACCCCTGTGAATGGACTTATGCCAAAAATTCTCTGGACCTGACACAGCGCTGGCTTCAGCGGTGTAAGGTGCGGTTTGAAGCTACTGAGGGAAAGTATGGCTTCCAGCAAGCTCTTTTTCCCATTGTTCAGGGCAGTACCTATAAAGATTTAAGACAAGATGCTGCCCGTTTTGTAGCGGATCAGGACATGGAAGGAAATGCTATTGGCGGTTTGTCTGTAGGAGAACCAGCCGAATTGATGTATGAAATGACCGATTGGGTTACCGATCTTTTGCCTGAGGAAAAACCCAGGTACCTGATGGGGGTAGGGACCCCAGCCAATATTCTAGAAGCAATCGGGCTGGGCATTGATATGTTTGATTGCGTGATGCCAACCAGAAATGCCAGAAATGGGATGCTGTTTACCACGGAAGGGATCATTAATATCCGGAATGAAAAATGGAAGGAAGATTTCTCTCCCATCGACGCAGGCTTCCCATCTCATGTCAGTAGTTTTTATACCCGGGCCTACCTGAGGCACCTGACGATCAGTAAGGAAATGTTGGCTGCGCAGATTGCAAGTATTCATAATTTATCCTTTTATCTTTGGTTGGTATCCCAGGCCAGGGAGCATATTATCGCAGGGGATTTTGGCACATGGAAAAATGCCATGGTAGAAAAAGTTAGCAGGCGCCTATAAACCTACTGATGTGAAATCCGTTTTTCTCTCTTACATGTATAAGAAAGCCAGTTGAAATCGAGCATGTCGCAAGCGACACACGGAGGGATGATTGTAAAGCATGCGAGATTCCATGTGACCGCTTAAAGACACATTATAAACACATGAAATGAAGCTATTGGACAAATTGATCATAAAGGATTTTCTCAAAACCTACCTCTTTGTGGTTTTGATGCTGATCATGGTAGTCCTGGTGCTGGATTTCACGGAGAAAAATGATACCTATATCAGGAATAATGTCCCAACCAGTGAGGTCTTGCAGTACATGCTGAATTATGGTTTGTATTTGAATAATCTGCTTACACCCATTACCGTTTTTATTTCCGTAATTTTTATTACCTCAAAAATGGCCGGCAGAACAGAGATCATTGCCATATTAAGCAGTGGGGTGAGTTTTATGCGGATGCTGGTTCCTTTTCTCCTATCTGCCATTTTGATTGCAGTAGTGAGTTTTTTGCTCAATGGCTGGGTTTTGCCAGTGGCTACTGCGGGAGTTTCACAATTTAAGGTGGAGTACCTGGACAAACAGCAGCAGTCCAATCAGCAAAACATACACATCAAGGTGGCGCCAGATGTCTATGCCTACATATCCAGGTATTATACTTCGGCCAATACCGGTTACAATTTCACGTTGGAACATATTGAAGGAGGGGAGTTAATATCCAAGTTTTCGGCAGACCGGATCGTTTGGGATACCACCTCTAATGCATGGAATGCAAGAAACTGGAAGCTTCGGGCATTGCAGGAAATGGGGGAGAAATGGGATACCGGAGATGAGATGGATACGACCTTATCCATTACCCCCAATGATTTTGACCTGCCCCTGAACCACCACGAGACCTTAACTCTTCCGGAGCTAAATAAACAGATTACTATTTTGGAGGAAAGGGGGGCGGATAACATCAGTTTCTACCGCATAGAAAAGTATGTGCGTTACATGTCTCCTTTTGCGGCCATACTCCTCACTTTTATCGGGGTCATTGTCTCTGCGAAAAAGACCAGGGGGGGCTCTGGATTTAAGATTGCCCTTGGCTTTCTGCTGGCATTTGTGTACATCATCCTTTTTCTGCTATCACGGACCTTTGCAGAGGCTGGAACAGCCTATCCGGTATTGGCCGTCTGGATACCCAACATGGTCTTTGGGCTGACCGGATTGATTTTATACAAAACGGTACCCAGGTAAAATGGAACTTGCCACAGCAAAAGATTACCTATGGCTTCACCTGGTGGTCCTGATCTGGGGATTTACAGCCGTTTTGGGTCTGCTGATTTCCCTTCCACCTGTAGAAATCGTTATTTACAGAACATTTCTGGCCAGTGCAGGACTATTTATTTTGATTAAATTAAAGAAAAGACCCGCAGCAGTCAGTTGGTCGAATTTTGGAAAGTTCCTGCTTACTGGTGGCCTGATTGGAGCACATTGGATCTTGTTTTTTTGGGCAGCGCAGGTATCTACCGCCTCAGTTTGCCTGGCAGGAATGGCTACTTGCACGCTTTGGACGGCGATCATTGAGCCTCTGGTAAACCGGGAACCGATCAAATGGTATGAGATTTTTCTGGGGCTGCTGGTAATTGTAGGTCTGGTAGTCATTTTTAAATTTGAAACAGGCTATTGGCTGGGGTTGAGTATGGCTGTTTTTTCTGCCCTGATAGGAGCAGTATTCACGGTAGTCAATGGAAGATTGATCAAATCGAGCAGTCCTTTTGTCATCACCCTGTATGAAATGATGGGCGCCTGCCTGGCGGCCATGTTATTTTTGCCATTATATGCTGCCTACTTTTCAAAAGGGAGTATCAGTTGGTTGCCAAGTGCTCAGGATTGGTTCTGGTTGCTGATTCTCTCACAGGTCTGTACGGTTTTTGCCTTCACAGCCTCTGTGAATTTAATGAAAAGGGTTACGGCATTTGCCATAAACCTGACCATTAATATGGAACCGGTCTATGGGATCCTGCTTGCCGTTCTGGTTTTTGGAGAAAAGGAAAAAATGACACCGGGTTTTTATCTGGGTACGGTGATCATTATTTCTTCAGTATTTCTGTACCCGGTAATCCAATACGCGTTAAAGAAAAAAATGACCCGGCAATTGCGCCGCTTGCAATAAAAATTATTTGAGTTCTAAACAGCATTGGAAATATTCATCAGGAAAAGTAAGTTTCCCGGGAGCTTCCGAAAAAAGTCCAAATACAGCAGATCCTGAGCCTGACATGGCCGCATACCAGGCACCCGCCTCATACAAGGATGATTTGATGGCTGCCAGTTCGGGATGATTTTTAAACAGGCTGTTCTCGAAATCATTGACAAGATCCGTTTGCCAGGTGGAAGGGCTGGCCAGGACGCTTTCCAGGTCTTTCTGATCGGAGCAGGGTTTCACACCTGCATAAGCCTCCTGGGTACTGATATGGATGCCTGGGTGAACCAGATAGAGCCAATGGCCAGAAAGCTTTACCGCTGCCGGTTGAAGTATTTCCCCTCTGCCAGTGGCAATTTGGGTTTTGTTTTCTATGAAAAAAGGACAATCGCTGCCCAGCAAGCCCGCATATGATTCAAGTTTTTTCGAATCCAAATTCAACTCAAAGATTTCGTTTAACATTTTCAGTGCAAAAGCTGCGTCTGCAGATCCTCCACCCAGGCCTGCTCCCATGGGAATTTTTTTATGAAGGTGGATTTGAACAGGGGATATTTGGGGAAAATCTGCGGCCAATAAACGATAAGCTTTTAAAACCAGGTTGCCTTCTTTTTCACCAGGGATGTCTATCCCGCTACTGCCAAAGCTGAAGTTTTCTGATGGGATTATTTCCACGGCCTCTGTAAGGGGTATGGGGTACATGCAGGTGCTTATTTCATGGAAGTTGTCTTTTCTTTTATGAAAAATTTGCAGCCCCAGATTGATTTTTGCGTTCGGAAAAGTGATCATGATATAATGCCTTTTGAACCCAAAAGTAAAATAATGCGGTGAATATTTTTTAAGCTGCAGGACAATTCATCTGAATGAAAAACCAAATGGGGGATTAAGCCCGGCAAAAGGAACCGTAAATGCCTGTTTTCAGGAAAAAAATTAACAAAAGTTTGCATCAGAATAATATTTTGAAATTTTTTCCATTAATAAAATTTAAAAAATTAAATTCTACACAATACTTAATATTAAACTAAAATTCCTATTATTATTTCAATTACATAATATTATTATTTCTCTCAAATTAAAAAATGAAATAAAATATTGTAAGTATGGATTATGGGTTTTAATATTGCATTATCATTATAACCAAAGGGGTATCAAATCCCATCAAAAAAAGAAATATGTTTATTCTGGTCAGCCTTGTCGTACTTATCGTCATTATCATCTAGTAGGGGATGAAGCGCTGATCTATTGCTGATAGAAAAATTCAATAAAGTGCTTCATTCGATTGAAGCACTTTTTTTTATAAAGCTAGTTGTTAAAAAACCGAAAACCGATAAAAAATAAATGAGTAATTCAAAAAAACACAGTTGGGAGGTAAGTGATAACCAGGAGAATCCTGCTTCAATGGCCATGTTGTATGCCACAGGTCTTTCAGATGAAAAGATGAAACAGCCATTTGTAGGGGTGGCAAGCTGTGGCTATGAAAGCAATCCCTGTAACATGCACCTCAATGATTTTGCAAAAGCCATCAAGGCTGCTACGGTGAAATCTAAGCTGACTGGAATGGTTTTCAACACGATAGGTATCAGTGACGGGATTTCGATGGGTACGGCAGGTATGCGTTACAGTTTGCCTTCCAGGGAGATCATAGCTGATTCTATTGAGTCATTTATTTTGGGCCATTCTTTTGATGGTATCGTAGCGGTAGCTGGCTGTGACAAAAACATGCCTGGTGCCATCATGGGTATGTTGCGTGTGAATCGACCCGCTATCATGGTCTATGGCGGCACGATCCGTTCCGGAAAATACAAAGGAGAGAAGTTGAATATCGTTTCTGCTTTTGAAGCTTATGGAAAACGCATCAAGGACGAGATCTCAGATGAGGATTATATGGGTGTGATCAAAAACGCCTGTCCGGGTGCCGGGGCATGTGGAGGCATGTATACAGCAAACACCATGTCTTCCGCGATTGAAGCAATGGGACTTTCCCTGCCATATAGTGCCTCTAACCCCGCAAATTCCAGGGAAAAGGAAGCAGAATGTGAGGCAGCAGGCGAATTCATCGCCAATTTGCTGGCCATGGACCTAAAACCGAAAGATATCCTCACCCGGAAAAGCCTGGAAAATGCCGTAAGGGTAGTGGTGGCTCTGGCCGGAAGTACCAATGCGGTATTGCATTTGCTGGCCATAGCCAGGACAGCCGGGATAGATTTTGGCTTGGAAGACTTTAAGAGGATCAATGCTACAACGCCTGTTTTGGGGGATTTCAAGCCCAGCGGAAAATACCTGATGGAAGACCTGCATGAGCAAGGTGGGCTTCCGGCATTTATGAAATACCTGTTGGAAAATGGTTTGCTGCATGGGGATTGCATGACCGTAACGGGTAAGACCATAGCGGAAAATCTGGCCAATATAGCCCCGGTCAAGGCAGAAAAGGGATCTGTGATCCATCCTCTGGAAGACCCGATCAAGGCTACTGGTCACTTGTGTATACTCAACGGCAACCTGGCACCTGAGGGCGCCGTAGCGAAAATTTCCGGAAAAGAGGGGGTTTCCTTCACCGGGCCGGCAAAAGTTTACAATTCAGAGCAGGAAGCCAATGATGCCATGAAAAACCAGGAAATCCAAAAAGGTGATGTGGTGATAATCAGGTATGTGGGTCCCAAGGGTGGACCCGGGATGCCGGAAATGCTGAAACCAACATCTATCATTATTGGCTCTGGACTGGGCTCAGATGTGGCTTTGATTACAGATGGCCGGTTTTCCGGAGGTACCCACGGGTTTGTGGTCGGTCATGTGACGCCAGAAGCCTATGCAGGTGGGCCGATTGGTTTGTTGCAGAATGGGGACATTGTCACCATCAATGCAGAAAATCTTGAAATCAGCTGCAATGTTTCGGATGAAACCTTTGCAGAGAGAAAAAAAACCTGGGTTAACAAAGATTTAAGCCATTTAAATGGAACGCTAAAAAAATATTCTCAGTTAGTTTCTACGGCATCCGAAGGGTGCGTGACAGATAAAAGTTAACGATTATGAATGATTCCCAAATAAGAGGGGCTGAAATTGTCATCAAGTCATTGGTGGCTGAAAATGCCAGATATATTTTTGGCTACCCCGGCGGGGCCATCATGCCGGTATATGATGCCCTGTACGATTATATGGATCACATCCAGCACATTCTGACCAGGCACGAGCAGGGAGCCATACATGCCGCCCAGGGCTATGCCAGGGTTTCGGGACATGTGGGAGTCTGCATGGCTACTTCAGGCCCGGGAGCTACCAATTTGATCACAGGAATGGCTGACGCCCTTATAGACAGTACACCTTTGGTTTGTATTACCGGACAAGTAGCTTCACACCTGTTGGGAACGGATGCTTTTCAGGAAACTGACGTAGTGGGCATATCCATGCCGGCTACTAAGTGGAATATTCAGGTTCGAAAAGTAGAGGAAATTGCCCCTGCCATTGCCAAGGGCTTTCACATAGCCCGCTCCGGAAGACCAGGCCCCGTATTGATTGATATTACCAAGGATGCACAAACGGCCATGGGAGAATTTAATTATGTCCCTTGCCTGAATATCCGCTCCTACAGGCCCTATCCCAAGGTAGAGGAAAGTATCATAGCCAAGGCAGCAAAGCTTATCAACGAGGCCAATAGACCTTATGTACTATTTGGTCAGGGTGTGGTATTGGGTAAAGCTGAAAAGGCCCTGCAGGATTTTCTCGACAAATCCGGTATACCGGCGGCCTGTACTTTGTTGGGAACCGGTGCCATATCAGAAGACCATCCCAATTATGTTGGCAAGTTGGGAATGCATGGCAATTATGGACCAAATTTATTGACCAACCAATGTGATGTATTGATTGCAGTTGGTATGCGTTTTGATGACCGGGTTACCGGTGATGTAAAACGTTACGCCAAGCAGGCAAAAGTTATTCATCTGGAACTGGATCCTGCTGAGATAGATAAAAATGTAAAATGTGAGGTAGCCGTTTTGGGAGATTGCCGGATAAGCCTGGAAAAACTTACCGAAAAGGTAGACAAGAAGTCTCACGAGGAGTGGATTGCCGCCTTTCGTAAACTGGAAGCTGAGGAAAAAAGGGTAGTAGTAGGAAATGACCTTTCACCTACCAAGGTCGGCCTGACTATGGGAGAGGTTATCCGCCATATCAATGAATTTAAGGCAGATGATGCCATTTTGGTAACAGATGTAGGACAGCATCAGATGGTGGCCTGGAGGTATTTTGAATACAAAACCACCCGTACTCAGGTGACTTCAGGAGGCTTGGGAACCATGGGTTTTGCCCTGCCTGCAGCCCTGGGAGCGCAACTGCATGATTACAACAGGCAGGTTATCTGTGTGGTTGGAGATGGCGGTATACAAATGACCTTTCAGGAACTGGGTACCATCATGCAGACCAAGGCACCCGTAAAAGTGGTATTGTTGAATAATAATTTCCTGGGTATGGTACGGCAGTGGCAGCAATTGTTCTTCGACAAGCGCTATTCCTTTACAGAGTTGGACAATCCGGATTTTATTAAAATAGCTGATGCCTATAATTTCAAGGTACAGAAAGTGGATGTTAGGGGGGACTTGCGTCAGGCAGTAGCCGAAATGTTCGTACATGAAGGCCCCTATTTCCTTGAAGTAGTGGTAGAAAAAGAAGATAATGTATTTCCGATGATCGCATCAGGAAGTTCAGTGGAGGAAGTTAGACTTAGTTGATCCAGATGAATAAAAGATATACCATTTCTGTTTTTACAGAAAATTTCATAGGCATACTCAGCAGAATCACGCTGATTTTCACCCGTAGAGGCATTAACATTGATGGGTTTACTGCCTCAGAAAGCAGGGAAGAGGGAATCTACAGAATTACCATTGTGGTCCATACCACCGAGGAACAGATCATTCAGTTATCCAAGCAGATAGAAAAGATCATAGACGTGATCAAGGCTTTCTATTACCTGGACGATGAAATGGTTTTTCAGGAAATTGCCTTATATAAAATCCCAATCGACAACATTGATTCTGGCTTGGAAAGGGTGATCCGGCAGCACAATGCAAGGATCATATCCGCTGAGAAGGACTTTGTGGTGGTTGAAATGACGGGACACAAGGAGGAAACCCAGGAGTTACTGGAGGTACTTAAGGATTTCAATGTATTGGAATTCGTAAGGTCCGGAAGAGTGGCTGTGGCCAAACCAATGGAAACCATTGATAAATATTTGTAAACTATTTAAAATTAATTTTAACATATAATTATGAAACTGAAGTTCGGTACAGTTGAAGAAAACGTTGTAACAAGAGAGGAATTCCCTCTTGAGAAAGCCAAAGAAGTACTTAAAGACGAGGTTATTGCCGTATTAGGCTACGGTGTGCAGGGACCAGGACAGGCCCTGAACCTGAAGGACAATGGATTCAATGTCATTGTAGGTCAGCGCAAGGATTCCAAAACCTGGGACAAGGCCGTTGCAGATGGCTGGGTGCCAGGGGAAACACTTTTTGAATTGGAGGAAGCCTGCGAAAGAGGTACTATTCTTCAGTTTTTGTTGTCTGATGCCGGACAGATTGCCCTTTGGCCTACTGTAAAGAAGCACCTTAAGGCTGGAAAAGCATTGTATTTTTCCCATGGTTTTGGCGTAACTTATAAGGACCAGACGGGCATTATTCCTCCCAAAGATGTGGATGTGATTCTGGTGGCTCCAAAAGGCTCAGGAACTTCATTGAGGAGAATGTTTGTTGAAGGAAGAGGTTTGAATTCCTCTTTTGCCATTTACCAGGATGCTACCGGGAAAGCCCGGGACAGGGCAGTAGCGCTGGGTATAGGAGTAGGTTCCGGATATTTGTTTGAAACGGACTTCTACAAAGAAGTGACTTCGGATCTTACTGGTGAAAGAGGAACATTGATGGGGGCCATTCAAGGCATATTTGCTGCTCAATATGATGTTTTGCGAGCCAATGGCCATTCTCCTTCAGAGGCTTTCAACGAAACGGTTGAAGAACTTACCCAAAGTTTGATGCCATTGGTGGCAGAAAACGGCATGGATTGGATGTATGCCAATTGTTCTACTACTGCACAGCGGGGAGCCTTGGATTGGTGGAAGCCGTTCAGGGATGCCACCAAACCTGTATTTGAAGAGTTGTATAATAGTGTAAAAGCAGGTAAGGAAGCTGCCAAGTCCATAGAATCGAACAGCAAGTCTGATTACAGGGTAAAACTGGAAGAAGAATTGAAAGAATTGAGAGATTCAGAAATGTGGCAGGCAGGTGCAACTGTACGTAAATTAAGACCGGAGAATAATTAAATTATGTCAGAAAAGCTTTGGATATTCGATACTACCCTTAGGGATGGTGAACAGGTACCGGGTTGTCAGCTCGATACCAGGGAGAAAATTGTCGTAGCCAAGGCTTTGGAAGAATTGGGCGTTGATATCCTCGAGGCTGGATTCCCCATATCCAGCCCCGGGGATTTTAATTCCGTGGTGGAAATATCGAAGGCAGTAGAACGCCCTACGATATGTGCCTTGTCCAGGGCAGTTGAAAAGGACATTGAAGTGGCGGCGGAGGCCTTGCGTTTTGCCAAAAAAAGCAGAATTCATACGGGCATAGGGGTGTCGGGTTATCACATACAACACAAACTCAGGAGCAGCCCGGAGGCAGTCATGGAAAAAGCCATCAAGGCAGTGAAACTGGCCCGAAACCTGGTGGAAGAAGTGGAATTTTATGCGGAAGATGCAGGCAGGGCAGATCCGGAATTTCTCACCCGAATACTGGAAGCCGTGATCAAAGCCGGCGCCAGGATAGTCAATATACCGGACACCACCGGCTATTGTTTGCCCGAGCAGTATGGGAACATCATCCGTCACCTGAAAGAGAATGTTTCCAATATTGATCAGGCCATAATCGCCACGCACTGTCACAATGATTTGGGTTTGGCTACTGCCAACAGCCTTTCTGGAGTCCTGAATGGTGCCAGACAGGTGGAGGTGACCATGAATGGTATAGGAGAGCGAGCTGGTAACACTTCCCTGGAAGAGGTCGTCATGGCCATCAAAAGCCACAAGGAAATCCCTGTTTATACTGACATCAACACCAAAAAAATATACGAAACCAGCAGGATCATTTCCAAGCTGATGAACATGCCCATTCAGCCTAACAAGGCTATTGTAGGCAGAAATGCTTTTGCACATTCCTCTGGAATACACCAGGATGGGGTGCTTAAGAACAGGGAGAACTATGAAATCATGGATCCCAGAGATGTAGGGGTAGAGGAATCTTCCATCGTGCTTACCGCACGGAGTGGTAGGGCTGCCCTGAAGCATCACCTGAAATTACTTGGGTTTGAATTTGATAAGGAAAAGTTGGATGAGATCTATGATGATTTTCTTGTTTTAGCTGATGCCAAACGTGACATTGGCAGAAAAGATCTCCTTTCCCTTTTGGGAGAGCACATTGAAAACTCCCCCTTTATCACCCTGGAGCAAATTTCCTATCAAGGCAAGGAAGGGGAGGAGGCCAGTGCAGAGATCAGTCTGTCTATTGGGGATGAGGTCAGGCATGGAACGGCCAAAGGAAATGGGCCGGTAGATGCGGTGATCAAGTCCATCAAGCAGCTTATTTCCCATCAGGTGGTTCTGGATGAATTCCTTATTCAGGCCATGACTAAGGGCAGTGATGACACCTGTAAGGTGCACATGCGCCTGATGCATGAAGGCAAGCCTTATCACGGATTTGGTTCTGAGACAGATATTGTTTTGGCTTCCGCCAAGGCTTTCGTAGATGCTTTAAATAAGTTACCCGTCAAGTAAATTGACAAAAATTAACCATAATGGAGAAGAAAACATTATTTGATAAGATTTGGGATGCACATGTGATCAAATCTATACCGGATGGTCCGGATGTGTTTTTCATAGATAAGCATTTTATCCATGAAGTGACCAGCCCGGTGGCATTCCTGAATCTGGAAAAAAGAGGCAACAAGGTGATGTTTCCCGAAAGGACAGTGGCCACTCCAGACCACAACGTACCCACCATAGATCAGGATAAAACCATTAAAGACCAGCTTTCCCGGATGCAGGTGGAGAGACTCAGAGAGAATTGTAAAAGGCATGGCATAGATTTGCATGATCTGGGGTCTGACCACCATGGTATCGTCCATGTCATTGGCCCGGAGCTGGGGATCACCCAGCCAGGTATGACCATCGTATGTGGAGATAGCCATACTTCTACCCATGGGGCTTTCGGTACCATCGCCTTTGGTATCGGTACTTCTGAGGTGGAAATGGTCTTTGCCACCCAGTGCATCATGCAGGCCAAGCCTAAAAAGATGCGCATCACGGTAGATGGAACCCTTGGACGGGGAGTAAGCTCCAAGGATATCATTTTATATATCATTGCCCAGATATCAGCCAGTGGAGGTACGGGTTATTTCATCGAATATGCTGGAAGTGCCATCCGTTCGCTAAGCATGGAAGCCCGGATGACCATCTGTAACATGAGTATAGAGATGGGAGCCAGAGGAGGCCTGATAGCTCCGGACAAAACCACTTTCGATTACCTGGAAGGTAAGGATTTTGCTCCGAAAGGGGAAGAATGGGATAAGGCAGTAGCTTACTGGAAAACCTTGAAAACCGATGAAGGGGCTGAATTTGATCTGGAATACCATTACAATGCCGAGGATATTGAACCCATGATCACTTATGGTACCAATCCAGGTATGGGGGTGAAAGTGAGGGAGAGCATACCTACCACTGAGGGGATGAAGGAAAGTGTGAAAAAATCTTATATCAAGTCATTGGATTACATGGGATTTAAGCCTGGCGAGCCGATGAAGGGTAAGAAAATTGATTATGTCTTTGTAGGAAGTTGTACCAATGGAAGAATAGAAGACCTGAGGACCGTTGCTGAATTTGTAAAAGGCAAAAAGAAGGCGGACAACATTACAGCATGGATTGTACCCGGATCCAGGGAAGTGGAGAAAAAAGCCATGGAAGAAGGTTTGGTGCAAATTCTGGAAGAAGCTGGTTTCAAACTCAGACAACCAGGTTGTTCTGCCTGTTTGGCCATGAATGATGACAAGATTCCATCCGGTAAATATGCGGTATCAACTTCTAATCGCAATTTTGAAGGAAGGCAGGGTCCTGGCAGCCGTACCCTTTTGGCTTCGCCATTAACCGTGGCAGCAGTGGCCATCACGGGGGAAATCACCGACCCAAGGGATTTGATTGAAGAATTAGCATTAGAAAAATAAAATCATGGCATACGATAAATTTGATGTTTTGACCAGCAGAATGGTCCCGCTTTCTTCGGAAAATGTAGATACTGACCAAATCATTCCAGCCAGGTTTTTGAAGGCTACAGAAAGAGAAGGATTTGGGGACAACCTTTTTCGGGATTGGCGTTACGATAGCGAAGGCAACCCAAAACCTGATTTTGTCTTGAATGATCCTACCTATGAAGGAAAAATCCTTTTGGCTGGAAGGAATTTCGGTTCCGGATCCAGCAGGGAGCATGCCGTCTGGGCCATTTATGATTACGGTTTTCGCTGTGTTGTATCCAGTTTCTTTGCAGATATATTTAAAAACAATTGTTTAAACATAGGGGTATTGCCTGTGACTGTAACACCTGAATTTGCAGACGAGCTTTTTGCTGCTGTGGAAGCAGATCCAACCACAGAAGTGAAAGTAGATATCAATACACAAACCATTACCCTGCTTTCTACGGGAAAATCTGAAAGCTTTGACATCAATTCCTACAAAAAGCAAAACATGAAGAATGGGTTTGATGATATTGACTACTTATTGAACCTGAAAACAGAAATCCAGGCTTTTGAAGCTGGGAGATAAATTGCAGGGTTGAAAGTAGGGTATTTTAAAGGGCTCAGGAATGATGAATTGAAAGGGATGCGAAGAGAAAAGAATATAGAAATCATGGATACCACCCTTAGGGATGGAGAGCAAACTTCAGGAGTTTCCTTTCTCCCTTCGGAGAAGCTGCAGATTGCCAAACTTTTGCTGGAGGAACTAAGGGTGGACCGGATTGAAGTGGCATCGGCAAGGGTTTCAGAGGGTGAGTTGGAAGGAGTAAAGAAAATTACTCACTGGGCTGCTGAAAAAGGCTACCTGGATAGGGTTGAGGTTTTGGGATTTGTAGATACCCCTAAGTCAGTGGACTGGATCGTCGATGCGGGGGCAAAGGTCCTGAACCTGCTTACCAAAGGCTCTCTCAATCACCTGACCCATCAATTAAAGAAAACGCCTGAAACACACTTTGAGGAAATCGCTACCTGTATTCGTTATGCACAAGAGCATGGGATTGAAGTAAATGTCTACCTGGAGGATTGGAGTAATGGCATGAGAAATTCAAAGGATTATGCCATGTCGATGATCCGGTTTCTTTCCGAATTGCCTGTTAAGCGTATCATGTTACCCGACACATTGGGATTACTTTGTCCCAGTGAAGTGACCGAATTTCTTGGATACATTTGCAAATCCTTTCCTGAGATTCATTTTGATTTCCATGCCCACAACGATTACGACCTTTCGGTAGCCAATGTGTTGAATGCAGTGAATACCGGTGCCAGAGGAATTCATACTACGGTGAACGGATTGGGTGAAAGGACGGGAAATGCTCCCCTGGAGTCGGTGGTGGCAGTAATCAAAGATTTTACTGATTTTTCCCTGAATATCAACGAAAGTAAAATTTATAGAATCAGTAAATTGATTGAGCAGTTTTCCGGGTTGAGAATCCCTGCCAATAAGCCGGTAGTAGGTGAAAATGTATTTACCCAAACGGCTGGAGTACATGCTGATGGGGACAATAAGAAAAATCTTTATTTCAGTGACCTGCTTCCGGAAAGATTTGGGAGGACCAGAAAATATGCCTTGGGGAAAACTTCAGGAAAAGCCAATATTCTCAAAAATCTGGTAGAATTGGGTATTTCCCTGGAGCCGGATGAATTGGCCAAAGTGACGCAGAAAATCATAGAACTTGGCGACAAAAAAGAAAGGGTAACTACAGAAGACCTGCCTTACATCATTTCTGATGTCTTGCAAAACAATTCCATTCATAGAGATATCGTCATTGACGGATACCATATGGTACACTCCAAAGGCCTAAAGCCTTCTGTTCAGTTACGGATAAAAATGTACAGCGAGTTTTATGAGCAAAATGCCTCAGGAGATGGACAGTATGATTCTTTCATGAAGGCCCTGAAAAAAATCTATAAATCGCTTGACAAGGAGCTGCCAAAGTTAACCGATTTTCAAATCAGTATCCCTCCTGGAGGGAAAACAGATGCTTTCGTGGAATGTGTCATCACATGGGATCTTGGGGGAAGGATTTTTAAAACCAAGGGCCTGGACAGTGACCAGACCATTGCTGCCATGAAGGCTACAGAAAAGATGTTAAATATTATTGAACAAATTAAAAAGAGTAACAAAACCGAAAAAAAGAACCCATATGGAAATGAATATAGCCCTGTTGCCTGGTGATGGCATAGGACCAGAGGTAATTGCACAAGCCGTGAAAGTGGTGAATGCCGTTGGAAAAAAATTCGGGCATCAGATTACCTTTAAGGAAGCCATTACAGGTGCTGCAGCTATAGATGCTGTAGGGCACCCATACCCAGAAGAAACTCATCAGGCCTGCCTGGATTCGGATGCAGTACTTTTTGGTGCCATAGGTGATCCCAGATTTGATAATGACCCAAGTGCAAAAGTGAGACCAGAACAGGGCTTGTTGGAAATGAGAAAAAGATTGGGTTTGTTTTCCAATGTCCGCCCTACATTTACTTTTCCATCTTTGCTGCATAAATCACCGCTCAAAAGAGAAAGAATAGAAGGAACTGATTTGGTGTTTTTGAGGGAACTGACCGGTGGTATTTATTTTGGGGAACCAAGGGGAAGAAATGAACAGGGCACCAAAGCCTTTGATACCTGTGTGTATTCTGTAGAAGAAATCGAAAGACTGGCACGTATGGGCTTTGAGTTTGCCCAAAAGAGAAGAAAATTACTGACCTGTGTAGATAAGGCCAATGTTTTGGCAACCAGCAGGCTTTGGAGAGAAACTGTTCAGCGCCTGGCCCCTGAATATCCTGATGTCAAGGTAGAATACGAATTTGTAGATGCCGTAGCCATGCGTCTGGTTCAATGGCCGAAGGCATATGATGTATTGATCACAGAGAATTTATTCGGAGACATCCTTACTGACGAAGCTTCGGTAATCAGTGGATCGATGGGATTGATGCCATCCGCTTCCATAGGATTGAAAACCAAGCTTTTTGAACCTATTCATGGGTCTTACCCGCAGGCTGCAGGAAAGGATATTGCCAATCCGCTGGCAGCCGTGTTGTCGGCCTCTATGATGTTTGAATACGCTTTTGACCTTCTGGATGAAGCCAAGGCCATCTCCGATGCAGTAAACCTATCTTTGGAGAAAGGTGTGGTGACGGAAGATCTGGCTGATGGAGAGAAAGCTTATAAAACTTCAGAAGTGGGAGATTGGCTGGCTGATCAAATAGCCAGGGCATAGTAAAAATATAACTGCTTTATCTTAAGAATGCCCCTTGGTATTGAAAACCAAGGGGCATTCTTATTGAAATATATAGGCTAAACCTGAAATCTATTTTCTTTTTTCTAAAAAGATATCGATCAGCTCCTGGGTGATCCCGGTAGAAGAATAGCCACCATCATGAAAAAGGTTCTGCATGGTGACCATTCGGGTAAAATCCGAAAACAATGAAATGATGTATTCGGCACAGGATTCAGCAGAAGCATTTCCCAAAGGTGATGCCATATCAGCGAAGTCAAAGAAATCGTCAAAACCTCCGATGCCCGATCCGGCAGTAGTTTTCGTTGGCGATTGAGAAATGGTATTGACCCTTACCTTTTTCAGTTTTCCGTATCTTAGCCCATAATTTCTGGCGATGCTTTCCAAAAGCGCCTTTGCTTCTGACATGTCCGAATAAAACGGGAAAGCCCGCTGGGCAGCGATATAGCTCAGGCCAACAACAGAAGCCCATTCATTCAATATGTCTTTTTGCTCTGCTACCTGCAGCATTTTATGGAAGGAAACTGCCGAAACATCGTATGATTTCTGTACCCATTCGTAATTCAGGTCACCGTATGCCCTGCCTTTTCTCACATTGGGAGACATGCCGATAGAATGCAATAGAAAATCAAAATTACCCCCGAGGTATTCCCGGGCTTCGTCATACAGCTTTTCTATGTCCTCTACAGAAGTGGCATCAGCAGGGATGATAATCGTATCACAGGCCTCGGCCAATTCTTTTATGGCTCCCATTCTCATGGCTATAGGCGCATTGGTTAAGACAAATTTTGCACCTTGTTCTTTAGCCTTGAGAGCTGTTTGCCAGGCAATGGAATTTTCGTCCAATGCTCCTGTAATGATTCCTTTTTTACCTTTTAATAAATTTTCAGACATATTTTACTTTTAATTTTCTAACTTAAATTAAATAATATTCTTTAGAATTAGCTAATAATGATTGAAACTTTTTAGAAATAAGCAATTAAGCCAAATACTGATTACTTAATTGTTTAATAATTCTTTGGCATTTTCGTAAGCGGTAGCAGAAGGATTAGATCCGGAAATCATCTTGGCAATTTCCAGTAGCCTTTCCTCAGCATCCAATAATTTTATTTTACTAACGGTTCTTTTAGCACTATTGTCCTTGAAAACAAAATAATGTTTTTCCCCTTTTGCGGCTACCTGAGGAAGATGGCTGATGCACATGACCTGGTGATTTTCTGCAATTTTTTGCATCATGCGGACCATCTGTAAGGCTACTTCTCCAGAAACACCTGTATCGATTTCATCGAAAATCAGGGTAGGTAGAGCCATTTTATCTGCCATCACAAATTTGATGGCAAACATCAACCTGGAAAACTCCCCACCTGAGGCTACCTGGCCGATCGGTTGAGCGGGAACACCTTTATTGGCTGAAAATAAAATATCGATTTCATCTATTCCGGATTCATTGGGCGGTACTTCCTTTCTAAGGATTTCAACTTTGGCATTTTCCATGCCTAATTGTGCAAGCAATTGTTGGATTTCCTTACTGAAATCCTTAAAAACTGCCATTCTTTTTTTAGAAAGGTGCTTTCCTGTAGTATACAGGGCTTTCTCTGCTGTATCTAATTCATTTTTCTTATTGGCCAGTTCCTCTTCCAAATGATCTGCTCGGAATACTTTATCAGCAAGGCTGGAGGCAAGATCAATCAATGCTTCATCGGATTGAACGCCATGTTTTTTTTGGAGTTGGTAAATTTTACTTAATCTTTCCCTTACCCATTCAGCCTTTTCAAAATCCACCTCTATCCCTTGTTCCTCTGCAGACAGACTGTCCAGAATGTCCTTCAATTCTATCAGCAGGCTCTGAAACCTTTGTTCCAAATCATCAAATGTTTTCCCAAATTTGGAAAGGAAATTAAAATGTTGTTTGGCAGATCCCAGCAGCTGCATGGCTCCCATCTGCTCATTATCCAATAATCCCAAAGCTTCCAATGCCTTTGCCTTGATTTCTTCTGCATGGTTCAGGATCTCCTCCTCCGATTCCAACTGCTCTTGTTCCCCCCGGGTAAGGTTTAATGAACTCAATTCCTCCAGCTGAAACTGATTGTAATCCGCCTCTTGCTGAAGACCAATCATTTCCTTCTCCAGGGATCGGACCTTTTTCTGAAGAGCTACAAATGCTTGAAATTGCTTCTTAAATTGTTGTTTTTCAACTTTAGTATCAGCGAATGCATCTAGTAGCGACAGTTGGTAAGAAGCAGCACCCAGCAATAGGTTTTCATGTTGGGAATGTATGTCCATCAGGGTTTTTCCCAATACCTTTAGGGTGTCCAGTTTCACTGGAGTATCGTTGATAAATGCCCTGGACTTACCTGAGGGAGAAATTTCCCTTCTGATGATACAAAAGGAGTCATAATCCAATTCCTCCTGCTCGAAAAATGGTTTTAACCCATAATTATCTACCTCAAAAACACCCTCTATGATACATTTTTTATCTTCATCATAAAGCGACTTGGTATCTGCTCTGTTGCCAAGCAACAAACCTACTGCACCTAGCATAATGGATTTTCCGGCCCCGGTTTCTCCTGTAATCATGTTCAGACCAGGACAGGGTTTCATTTCCAATTTCTCTATCAAAGCATAATTGGCGATGCTAAGGTTGGTTAACATGGTGCTTTGGTTTAATTTAGGATATCAAAATTAACCAAAAAAGAGGATTATCCTTTTAAAATGTCATTGTATTTTCTAGCATTGTTTGGATCAACCTTAAGTAAGGCTGCAACAGCTTCTTGCTTGATTTCCTGAGGGGCATTTTTGAGGATTTTACAAATCTCATCAGATTTGGCGTCAATAAAAGTAATGGTCAGGATGCTATTGGGTTGTGCCTGATTGGCTTCTTCTACGTTTTTAATAGCTTTAAGAATGTTTTTGTAACCTTCTTCCGGCTTGCTGGTGAGTAAGTCCAGTCCCTGCCTGTGGTAGAGATAATAAGCATCCCTGACCGGTACCAATACCTGAGAGTTGTATAAATCATTGGATAACCAGTATCGATTCCTTTTGTCTGAAGGATTCTGGTTCCAGCCAGGCCTGGATGATTGTTGGGCATTGGCTACAATATTGTTAGCTGTTTCATAAAAAGGGTTGCCTGCCCTAGGAGCAAAAGAGTCGTAGTCGAGTCCCAGAGCTATATAGGCATAATAGGCCAGAAGAGAAGTAATATTGTTCAAAAAGGAATATTGATTGAACTCTAAAGGCTGGGAATCCACATATTCAAAAGTCCAGTTTCTATCAGCAAAATTCAGCATCAGGCTCTCATAATTTGAACCATAAATGGGCCTTACTGTTTGAATCTGCACCGTGGCAGAAAATAGCCCTACCCGGGGCATATCATTGATGGTTACCAATAAATTACCTTTGATTCTTTCTTCGGGCTTAAACTCATCATCCGTCCAACTCCGGTTATTGAGAAACTGTTCAAAGGCCGTTTTCATTTGATCAAAGACATCCTGGTCCTGGGTTCTGGCCCTTTCACTGTTGATGGTTACGGTAAAATCAAGCTGTTGGGACAATGCCCTGAATGGGGTAATCAGGGTAAGGTATAAAGTGCAAATGATCAGGGAACGTACCATCATTTAGGTATTTTTTGGGTGAGGACTTCTACGGATATAAACGTTTTCATTTATTTTCTGTTGCACCCAATAGGGTTTCTAATTTATCCAGAATGATTTTGGCCAGTTCCTCCTTGGCCATAACCGGAGTTTTAATTTCCTCCCCATTTCTAAAAATAAGGGTAGCCTTATTGGTGTCCTTCTGAAAGCCCGCTTCCGGGTCCAGTAAGGTGTTTAGCACGATGAAGTCCAGGTTTTTACTTTCCAGTTTACTTTTAGCGCTTCCCGTTCCCTCATCCGTTTCCAGGGCAAAACCAATATGGTATTGTTTTTTCCCTTTTTTGTTTCCCAAATGCTTAGCGATATCCGGATTTTTCACTAGTGGGATGGTGAATGCCGGATCTTTTTTCTTGATTTTTTCCTTTTCCACTTTTTCCGGACGGTAATCTGCTACTGCTGCCGAAAAAATGCACACGTCTGTAAGTTCGTGGTAGCGTTTTGCTGCAGCGAACATCTCCTCTGCACTGGTGACATGAACTGTTTTTATGTTGGGGTGTGCTGCTTTTAATGCTGTAGGACCTAAAATCAAGGTGACCTCAGCCCCTCGTTTGGCTGCTTCTAGGGCCACGGAAATCCCCATTTTTCCGGAGGAATGGTTGCTAATGTAGCGCACCGGATCTATGGCCTCTTGTGTTGGTCCTGCGGTAATCATGGTGTGTTTCCCTTTCAGTAGGGAGGCCGGCAATAAGAGGTCTTTTGCATGCTCCAAAATATCTTCCGGTTCAGCCATTCTACCCTGGCCTACCAATCCGCTAGCCAGATCCCCCGATGTAGCTTCCATAACAGTATGTCCAAAACTTCTAAGGGTATCCAGATTGGTCTGGACTGCGGCATGCTGGTACATGTCCAGGTCCATGGCAGGTACGGCAAGCACCGGACAGGTACAGGATAAATAGGTACAACAAAGTAAATTATCACTTTGTCCGTGGGCCATTTTTGCCAGGGTATTGGCAGACAAAGGCGCAATGATCATCAGGTCTGCCCAATTTCCCAATTCCACATGATTGTTCCACTCACCGGTTTTTTTATCGAAAAAATCAATAAGAACAGGGTTTTTGGACAAAGTGGATAAGGTGAGGGGGGTAATAAAGTCCAAAGCAGAAGCCGTCATGATGACTTTGACTTCTGCTTTGGATTTTATCAATAATCGGATGAGATGTGCCACCTTGTAGGCTGCAATCCCTCCGCTTACGCCAATCAGGATACGTTTGCCGGAAAGTGGCATTTTAAGATTCGCTTTCTTCTTCCGGATATCTGAACAAAACCTTGTCCTCCATGAATTCTTCCATAGCCAGGGTACTTGGCTTGGGCATCCTTTCATAGAACTTGGAAATTTCAATTTGTTCCTTGTTTTCAAATACCTCTTCCAGGTTATCAACGGTGGAGGCAAATTCGGAAAGCTTATTGTTGAGCTCTTCTTTCATGGTAGAAGATATTTGCTTTGCCCTTTGTGATATCACGAAGATTGATTCGTAAAGATTGCCTGATTTTTCGGCTACTTTATCCAGATCCCTGGTGATAATTGATGGATTAACTGCCATGTTATATTTGTTTGTTTAATTTTCTACGTTTCGCAATGCCTCAGTGGCTGCTTGATTTCTTTCTTCTTCTTCCCGTATTCTCTGGGCTTCTGCCGAGCGAGCCTCATATTGTTCTTTTAAGCGGTAATGGGCCTCCAACTCAGTTTTTGTTTCAGACATGAGGTTATTCACCTTTTTTCCATATTGGCTGTCCTGATATTTCTGAGCAAAATTCTGAGCAAAATCAATGGATTGATTCAGTCTTTCTTCCTTTTTATCAAACACGCTTCTTTCTGCATAAGCTGCACTGACTTCTACCAATTTAAAGGCAAGTTCCTCGTTGTACTTGCTGTCAGGAAAAGACTTGGCAAAGTTTTGAAAATTAACGATACATGCCCTGTAAAACTCTCCGGGAAATAGTCCGTCAGTCAACCGGTAATACATCTTGGATTCTTCAAAAGCCTTTTCCTCAAATCTTTTCTGAAGGTCATCAATCATGGAGCTAGCTCTTTCGTAAGAGTCTGACTCAGGGTACCGGTTCATAAACAGCTGAATGGAATTGACGGCTTCCCTTGAGCTCCTTTGATCCAGGTTATAATCTGGAGAATCCAGGTAAAGGGAATAGGCGTGCATGAATAAAGCTTCTTCTGCTAAAGGGGATCGATTATAGGTATCGAAAAAGGTTTTAAAATAGCCTGCAGACTCGATAAATCTTTTGGTACGAAAATGGGCGTATGCATAATTGAATTCTGCCAACTCTGCTTTACCACTCCCTTTAATTACTGGCAAAACCCTGTCATATAAAATGATGGATTTATTATAATCACCCTGATCGTAATATCGGTTGGCGGCTTCATAAAGCTCATCCCAGTTGGTGCTTTTTTCCAATTTGTAAAATTCGCCACAACCGAAAGTAAGGGTTGAAACGAGGAGTAAAATAATATATGCTTGTGCTTTCATCATTAGGCCTGCAAATATAAGGGATTAATAATTGGTTATCAAGGTGGTTTGTCAACCACAGATAATACTTACCTTTTAACGTAGAGTTTCTTGGTAACAATATTTTTATTGTCGACAATCAACGTGTAAAAATAAGTTCCCGGGTTCAGGTCAGTCACCGGAATCAGCAAGGTCTCCTGACTTGCATCTAAATTGAAGTCATAGATTGGGTTACCAATAAAACTGTTGATAACCACCCGAACCTTGGCGTTGGGGTTTTTGATTTTATAGTCAAGTTGTGCGGTTCGCACACTGGGGTTAGGATAGATACTTCCCATATCCACATCTTTATGGCTGATATTATCGGCGGGGTTCTCTCCGGCAACATTGTAGACACATTCGATAACAAACGCATCCCGGATATTGGAGGTGTTGAAGAAATGTAAATCAAATGTCCCCTTGGTAGCTGTAATCCCCAATTCAAATTCAATGTATAAATCGGTGAATATTTCTCCCGGAGCAAGGGTAAATTGTATGGGCGAAAGGTCTTCACGAGGATCAAAACATTCATCTCCCAGACAGATGAGTATGTTTTGGGAAGACCCTACATTTCCTCTCAAATACCGTAAGAAGTAGGTAGCACTTTCATTGGAATCGTTTTGAAGGATTAGGGATTTTCGTTGTGTAGTATTTACCTTTCCGCTAAACTCTACATTTTCACTTAATACACGCACCTGCCTGGCTTCAACTTGCTGCTGCGCCATGGTTAACAGAATGAATAGTATTGTGAAGCAAAATTTCATGTAAAGTTAAAATCGATAATTGTTAATTTTTGTTTTTCATTTCCTTTATATACGTATAAAAATAGCCATTTGGTTCCACTTTTTTACCATTACCCGGTTAAAAATTGTTAACATTTATAAAATTTTTTTTCAGGTCCTCCGTTGAAAAATATTTTAAAAAATATTTCTTTTCATAAAAATGTAATTTAAAGGACAAATAATATTAATTATCTATAAATTTTTGTATTTCGTCCTCGTCAGGCAAGGGAAGCGTTACGTCAGGTTCATCAAAAAAGCTGTATCGGTTTTTGTTCCGGTTTGCAGGCATTCTCCAGTCCCTGACCAAGGTCCTGTCTGGCCGTTCATCTCCCCTCCAGGTAAAACCCTTTAGTTGTTTCTGGTCTTCCTTGATTAAATGCGGGGGGATGAATGAGGCCTCTGGTTTTATGGAATGGCTTATTTTTTGCACTGCCCCATCCTGAAATTGCATGATGATCCTCCCACAAAGCAACTGATTCAGGCCCTTGAACGTCGTGTCATTTTCCAATGCGAAATACAGCGATTCCACATTACCTTCTACATCTAGTTTGTCCATTTCTCCCTGTAGGAAATACCCGGTCATTTTCCGGCCTTTGATTTGGTTGAAATTATTGACAGTATCCTTTGTGATGGCAAAAGCATTGTCTATGAGTAATGCCTGATCAATTTCTTCATTGGCGATTAAAAAATTGATGCTATCTGCGGTGATTTGACTCTTATTGCTCCACAAGACAGGGTCTGAATAAAGGTAAACTGTAGAATCGGCATAAAGGTAGGCCATGGAGTCAGCTCTCCCGGCAAGATCCGATTTTAGCATGCGCATATTCGGATAGGCGAGCATGAATTTTTCTTCGGGTTTGTCGCCATCCTGTGTGATTAAGGTGTCAGCAATCATAAACAGCGTATCTTGCTCAAAATATTTTTGGATCAAAGCATTGCCATACACCTTGGAATATTGATCTGCCTCCCAGTACTTCCCTTCATCTCCGAAAACTTCCACATCCCTCTCTTTATTAAATATGCTTACATTTTCCTTTGCCTCATAATATTGGGCGCTTTCTTCATAATACAATATCTCCCCATAGATGATGCTATTTTCTGATTCCACGTCTCCGTCATAAAACCTAAAGATTTTATTTTCTGTATCATAAAAACTTCCTCTTTGGGCATTTAGTCTGGTGCCATCTTTGGATAAAATGTTGGTTAATTTTTCGGTTTCAGCAATTTTCGTGGTGGTATAATAAAATAGAATATTTGATTTCAAGGTGTAATCCGGATTGACCAAGGTCACCTCATCGGTAAAAGTGATTTTTTTTATCTGAGTTTCGTAAACACCATTCTCACTGGTAAGGGTGTTGGTGCTATCTTTAACCATGCCGGAATTAAAATAATTAGCCACCCCCGATGCCCTGTTGTAGTCCAGGTAATCTGTATAAAGGGTGGTGCCTTCGTTGACCAGAATCACATTGTTTCGAAGTCGGGCCATTTGGCTATCACCATCATATTCGGCATAGAGGCTGGTAGCCGTAATGGGATCTTCCTGGTCTTCAATGCGCACATTACCGAATAGTTTGGCTAGATTTTCCTGCCCATAAAAATGAGCAGAATCGCAATAGATAAGGGAATTTTGGTGTTTCATGATAACATCATCCAGAAGTCGCTCAAAACCTTCTGCCCCCAAAAGTTCAGCCGCCTGAAGGATTTCCAAACGGCTTTTTTCTTCCTGTGCATGCAGCCCGAAAATGGGCATGGTCAGGCAAAAACTAAATAAAATAAATCTGATTGATGTCATCCGAATTGATTTCCGAGGCAAAATTAATATAAAATGGTATTTTTGATTTATGCTTCATAGATTTATCCATCATGTACGGGAAAATAATCTTTTGGATGTCCAAAAGCATTATCTTTTAGCAATCAGCGGAGGCATGGACAGTGTGGTACTGGCCCACTTGCTGCATTTAGGTGGGTTTAAATTCGATTTGGTTCATTGCAATTACCAGCTTAGGGGTCGGGAGAGCGAGCTGGATGAGGAATGGGTTCGCCGCCTGGCCAAGAAAATGAATGTCCCCATTCATGTAAATGTCCTGGATACGTATGCATACATGAAGACGCATGGGCTGTCTTTGCAAATGGCAGCAAGGGAACTGCGGTATGAATGGTTTGAACAATTACAAAAAGAAATGGGTACCTCTGGCGTACTGGTAGCACATCATGCAGATGACCAATTGGAGACGGTTTTACTCAATTTGCTCCGGGGAACGGGAATAGAAGGTGTGTATGGAATGTCCGAAAAGCGGGACTTCATTATCCGGCCTCTACTGCCTTTTAATAGATCTGAGATCCGGGAATTCCTTCAGGCTGAATCCCTTGACTGGAGGGAGGACAGCAGCAACCAAAAGACCTTGTACAAAAGGAATTTTGTACGGCATAAGGTATTACCAGTCTTATCAGATTTTGATCCCAGTGGTCCAGCCCTCATGCAATACAGTTTTGAGCGGATCAAAGATACAGGAAAAGCCTTTTTTTATTTTTTTGAGGAATGGCTAAAAGCCCGGATCCAACATGAGTCGCCTTTTGAGTTTCTTGAGTATAAGGAGCTGGTAGATGTTCCCGGAAAGGCTTCCTTGTTGTTTTATTGGTTACGGCCAAAAGGGTTTGTTTATGCTCAGGTAGAAGATATTTTACTTGCTGTTCAGCAGGGAGAATCGGGAAAATGCTTCCTTTCCGGAAACTGGATACTGAACCTGGACAGGGAATGCCTTATTTTGGGCACAAAAAATACTGGGAACGTAACTTCCACCATTGAAGATCATGACATCTCCCTGGTGCTGAATGGGGATACAAATTACGATATTCTTCATTTAAAAGAGGATTGGAGGATTGATCGATCTTCAGAAAATGCCTTTCTGGATAGTCAGTTGCTTGATTTTCCATTAGTATTGAGAAATTGGCAGGAAGGGGACCGGTTTATGCCTTTGGGGATGAGGCAGTTCAAGAAGGTCAGTGACTTCCTGATAGATTTGAAGGTGCCTTTGATAAAGAAAAAATCTATAAAGGTGCTTTGCTCAGGGGAGGCGATTGTTTGGGTGGTCGGATATAGAATTGATGATCGGTATAAAGTAACTTCTTCAACCCGGGAAGTGGTATATTTTAAGAAAAAAGTATGAATAAGTTAAACCCTTTCAGAAAGAAATACAGTGAATCCGAATTAAAGCAATTCGAGTTTTTAGGGAAAATAAGGTATTTTGAAGACCTTAATTTTGCTGAGTTGTCCAGGTTCCTTCCAGCGATACACCAGCGAAAATATGAAAGGAATGAAGTGGTGTTTTTCAGGAATGACCCCAGTCAGGCATTGTATATTTTAGAAAAAGGAGAAGTTACCCTGAATATCGATATCCGGTCAGATTTTGAAACCATCATTAAGGTAAAAGAAGGGTATGCTTTTGGAGAAAATTCCATGCTGGAGAACTCCAAAAGAATCTATACTGCCATAGTGAATACAGAGGAAGCGCTTTTATGGGTAATTCCCAATTATGCGATCCTGGATATTTTTAGAAATAACCAGAAAATAAGGGCCAAGATGATGACTTCCCTGGCAAGTTATTACAACCAAACCAATCACCAGCTATTTACTTCTTACAGGAACTCCTATGGTTTTTTTAACCTGGGTCAGATGTTTGAATAATTCAGGATATTACTTCATATAAAGCGCATTCTTTAATATCTTAGCGCAAGTTTTGAAAAATATTTAATCTAAACCGATTATAAAAAATGACAAAAGTAACCGTAGTCGGAGCCGGCAATGTAGGTGCAACATGCGCAGACGTGCTGGCTTACCGAGAAATAGCCGAGGAAATAGTCCTGGTAGATATCAAAGAGGGAGTGGCTGAAGGAAAAGCACTGGATATTTGGCAAAAAGCCCCCATTAACGTGTACGATAGCAGGACTATTGGGAGTACCAATGATTATTCCAAAACGGCTGGATCTGACGTGGTGGTCATCACTTCGGGATTACCCAGAAAACCAGGGATGACCAGGGATGACCTCATAGAGACCAATGCCGGAATAGTAAAGACGGTTACTGAGAATGTGATCAAACACTCGCCAGATACGATCATCGTAGTGGTATCCAATCCCCTGGATGTAATGACCTATCAAGCCCATGTCACCTCAAAATTTCCTAAGACAAAGGTAATGGGAATGGCTGGGATTTTGGATACCGCCCGTTACAGGGCCTTCATTGCTGAGGAATTGAACATTTCTCCAAAGGAAATTCAGGCCATTTTAATGGGAGGCCATGGAGACACCATGGTGCCTCTTCCCAGGTATACTACCGTAGCCGGAATACCGGTGACAGAATTAATTTCCAAAGAGAAGCTGGATGCCATTATTGAGCGAACAAAATTTGGCGGTGGAGAATTGGTGAAATTGATGGGGACATCTGCCTGGTACGCCCCTGGCTCTGCAGCTGCTCAAATGGTAGAGTCTATTGTCAAAAATCAGAAAAGAGTCTTCCCAGTTTGTATCAAATTGGATGGGGAATATGGAATTGACGACTGTTACCTGGGAGTGCCTGTCATATTGGGTAAAAATGGCATCGAAAAGGTCATCGAGCTTGATTTGAATAAGGAGGAAAAAGCATTATTGGAGGTTTCAAGAACTCATGTCAAAGAGGTCATGTCTGTTCTGGATGGTTTAAGCAATAAATAAAATCCAGGTTTTGGCTAAATTTAAATCCCAACTTTTATCCGTTGGGATTTTTTTGTTGATTTGAATCCGGAACAAAAATAATATGCAGTGAACCAAATAAAATCCCTTCTGGTAATCCTGTTGATACTGGTTTTGGGCTTTGCAGTTTACCTGATCTTACATTCTGATTTATTGCAAAATAATTTGGAAGGGTCTGAAATGATACCCCCTGATGCAGTTATGGTTTACGAAACCAATGATCCGGTAGGCATGTGGAACACTGTCGTAGGTCAACCAGTCTGGGAAAAACTGCACCAGCTTCCTTTGCTCTCCGGGTTGGAGGCTCAATTAGTCCAGTTAGACAGCCTTACTGGCAAATCCGGTATACTTAATAGTTACCTCAAAGGTCAAGAGTTCAGGCTTTCCTTGCACCCTTTGGGTAGGGAAAACTTTGGGTTTATGGTGTCCATTGCTTTTAAAAACCGGGATTTTCTCGATTTTATCCAAAACTTTAAAAATGAAAATCAGGGAGATCCTGTAAAAGTCAGAACCTATAGTGGAGTCAACCTTTTTGAATTGAATCTCGGGGAGGGGCAAAGGGTGTTCACCTATGCTATTTATAACAATGTATTGGTAGGCAGTTTTACCTCCTTTCTGGTAGAAGAAGGTATTCGCCATGCCGAGTCCGAGGAGTTGAAAAGCTATAAACAAACCTATCCTCATTTATTTCACGCAGGAGCTCCCCTTTCTCCAAAGGGTATTCTGAGGGTATCTGGAGACGCATTTTCTGGTTTAGTTAAAGAAATATCATCGGAAAAAAACAATAAACTGGTTACAGATTTAAGTGCCAGCGACTTTTCGGCTAATCTTGTACCTTCATTTTCAGATGACAGAATCACCTTTAATGGCGAATTGTATGTAGAAGGAGAACTCAAAGAAGTTCTTTCCAAGGAAAGTGGCACAAGTGACATGCCTTTTTCTTCCCTTATCAGCAGAAGGACAGCACTTTTGTATCTGTATATGTTTTCTGATTTCCAGAATTTTAAGCTTATCCCCAATGCTTCCTTTTCTCCAGATCCCGTGATTTCAGCAGAAATTTCTGAAAACCCCGAAATCCAAAGCTTTGTCAATAGCCTAACCGGAGAAGTGGCGCTGATCCTCGAAGAAAGGCTTATGGGCAATAACCCTGAACAGGTATTGCTTCTCGGAGTAGAAAATTCCGGGGAATCATTTAGAAGTTTGGAAAACTACATACTGGAAATGAATCAAAATGATTCAAGTAAAATATTCAGGGCTCACTTTTTGGGGTATGAAGTTATCCGTTTGGATATGCATGACTTTCCCTCTTACATTTTTAACGGGAATTTTACAGGGTTTTCAAAGAGCTACTTCGCTGTGGTTGCTGGCCGGCTGGTAGTGGCAAACAGTCTTAGAGCCATGAGAAATTTTCTTGAGGATATTTATTATGACAATACCTGGGGAAAATCTATGGTTTTTAGTCAGGTGTTGAAGGAAAGCAAGAACGATGCTCCTGTACAGGTGTTCCTAAACAATGATCGGTTTTTCAATTTGCTTACACAAGCTAGCCAGCCCTCCTGGAGTTCTGTTTTTCAAAAATATGCTACCGTGTTTCGATCTTTTGAATGGATGAAGATCTACCTGAGGGAGAAGGGGGAATTGGATATTTTGTTTGATATTGAATTAGAGGAAAAGAGTGACAACGGGCAATTATTGCTGAGCGAATCTACCCGTACACAGTTTGATAAAAAGTTATTATACGGGCCTGCCGGCCTGGAAAATTTTAATGACAAGAGTACGGATTTCCTTGTGCAGGATGAAGATCTTTTTATCCACCTGATTACCGCTGAAGGGGAGCGGGTCTTTTCTCAGGTCATTTCCGAGGAAATCATCAGCGATGTTTTTCAAATTGATTATTACCAGAATGGGAAATTACAGCTGCTTTTTGCTACAGATCGTCAGATTTATGCCCTGGACAGGTACGGAAATTTCCTTCCGGGATATCCGATTCGTTTTGAGGAGGATCGACAAATAGCTCAGCTAAACGTTCTGGATTATGACAACAACAGGAAATACAGGTTATTTGTCGCTGATCGGAGGGGGGATTTATTTGTATTCAATGTGTCTGGGGAATTGCTGAAGGAGTGGGATCCGAGGGAGTCCATCGAGGGGCCTTTGGCAGTAAAGCCTGCCCACCACAGGGTACCGGGTTTAGGGGACTTTATGGTGGCCATGCATAACAATGGCAGCCTCAGGCTTTATAACCGCAGGGGAGAAGTTAAGGAAGGGGGTACTGTCGTACTCGGAGAAAGTATATCTACAGCTTATGGTATTGAAGAAGGGAGTGAAGAGGGCCTTTCAAAAATAGTTACGGTAAATGATGCCGGGGAAGTAGTCAAAGTAAATTTTAAAGGAGAATTGACTTACAGGAATCAATTGCTACGACCTGGGCGGCAAACCAGATTTGATTTGGTGAATGATCAGGTCGGGACAGATTATGTATGGGTGATTCAGGAATACAATGAGTTGAAAGTATTGAATCCTGATGAAAGTTTACTTTTTGTAACCAACATCCTTTCTGAGGAATTAGAGTATCGATTCTATTCCTTTGGTACAAGTAATAAAATATTCGTAGTCTTGGATAGGACACAGGATTTTGCATATTTGTACAACTATCAGGGGCAATTGATCAACCAAAAGCCGATAAGCGTGAGTGAAAACCTTTGGATAAGTTTTTCCGGGAGTAGAAATGAATATACCCTGGTGACAGTTTATGAAAATGAGCTTCAGGAATACAAGATTCCATTTTAAGTTATTTTGATCAAGAAATTTTTATTTTGTCATTTATGAAACGTGAAATTTTTAAAATTTTAATTCCAGTTTTGATTTTATCTGTCCAGGTTGTGAGTGGACAGGTATTGGATTCCGGGTATGCAACGTCTTTGGATACAGCCGACCATGAAAGTTTTAGCTCTCCTTATCACACAACGTATACGTTTTTTTATAACCTGAATGAGCAGAATTACAATCCATCGATTGCAGCAGGGGCTTTGAACATGGCTGGCAGTGAGGGGCAGAATGCAGAAGCCCTGGCTGTCATGCTCAAACAGGTTTTTGATGGAAATGGGGTGTATGTCAAAATGAATGAAATCCCCAATAATCCCAATTTCAGGGATACGGTACGCAAGGGAAAGCAAATCTATGTTTTTGATGAAATTATCCTGCCATCCATCTATTTGGAAAAAGTGGGAAATCAATGGAGGTTTTCTGCTTCAACGGTTCAAAATATTAAAAGCCTTCACAAAGAGACATATCCCTTGGGCACGGATAAATTATTGAATTTATTGCCCAAGATAGGGAGTCAGGTTTATTTCGGACTCCACCTTTGGCAGTTGGTTGGGATTTTCTTTTTAATATTACTGGTTTTTGCAAGTCACAAACTTTTTACATTTTTGGTGGACAGGGGCCTTTATTATGTTTTAATCAGGTCAGGGTACAAGAGAATTGCCAAACAGTACCTATTGCCTGTGGCCAGAATTGTCAGTATTTATTTGATCGTGCTGCTGTTGGATGTTTTTATCAAGGTCCTTCAATTACCCATTTATATTGTTTCCTGGATCACCTTGCTGCTGAATGCGATCAAGCCATTTATTGTTACGATTATCTTTTACAAGTTGGTAGACGTATTTTCTGGCTACATGGAGCGCATGGCCGAAAAGACTGCTTCTACCCTAGACGATCAGCTGGTTCCTCTGGTCCGAAAGACCCTTAAAGCCTTTGTGATCGTCATTGGTTCGCTTTTCATTTTGAAATATGGGTTGAGGATAGACATTGTGCCTTTTCTGACCGGGCTTTCTATTGGCGGTCTGGCTTTTGCTCTGGCTGCCCAGGATACCATCAAAAACTTTTTCGGCTCGGTGATGATCTTCATAGACAAGCCCTTTCAGGTGGGCGATTGGATCACTAGTGGAGAGGTAGATGGTACCGTAGAAGAAGTTGGTTTCCGGTCCACCCGCGTCAGGACTTTCAGAAATTCCCTGATGTATATTCCCAATGGAAAAATCGCAGATGCCACTGTGGACAATCATGGATTACGGAAATACAGGAGGTTTTACAGCACCATAACGATTACCTATGATACCCCTCCGGAATTGATTGAGATTTTTGTGGATGGGCTTAGAAAGATCGTGCAGCAGCATCCCAAAACCAGGAAGGATTATTACAATATTTACCTGAACAATCTTTCTGCTTATAGCCTTGACATCATGTTTTATGTATTCTTTGAGGTGCCTAGCTGGCCTGAAGAACTTAAAGCGAGAGAGGACCTGATATTGGCAGCCATCCGGTTGGCCAATGGATTGGGCGTAAGGTTTGCCTTTCCTACCCAAACCTTACACATGGAAACATTTCCAGAAAAAAAGGGATTTACACCTGTTTATGAAGAAGGGAAGGCTTCCTACCAAAAACGGCTGGATCAATTTATAGAAAGTGAGATCAAAGGAGAACAGCCTTCCTGAGAATTAGTTTGACCAACTTCCTTTTACTGGCTATACCAATAGCACCTCTATACCCTTGTCTTCCAATAGGCTGACATAATGTTGTGATAAAGCTTTGTCTGAAATGATGGTGTCCACATCCTCCAGATGGGCAATTTTCCCAAAACTTTTTTTTCCAAACTTGCTGCTATCAGCCAGCACTATGGTTTTTTGTACAGAGCGGATCATCGTACTGTTAAGGTGTGCTTCCATCATATTTGAAGTAGTCAGCCCAAATTCAGAATCTATTCCATCCACACTGATAAAAAGCTTGCTGCAGGCAAAACTTTTGATCATGGTTTCAGCAAAGTGTCCAACCACAGAACTACTGCTTTTTCTAACCACTCCTCCCAATTGTACAACTTCAGCATGATGGAGATCCAGCAGGGCGATACTGACATTCATGGCTCCTGTAAGAATGGTTAGGGAAAGGTCTTTTGGAATGGCCTGGGCAAATGCAAGCACAGTGGTGCCGGATCCAATGATTATCGCATCGTTTTGCTTCAGTAGACTTACGGCTTTCAGGGCAATTGCTCTTTTTTGCTCTACCTGTACCAGCTGCTTTTCATCGACTGGTTTGTCAATTACATAAGGTGCCGCCGGTGTAGCACTACCATGCGACCGGAATAGTAACCCTTTGTCTTCCAGAATTTTGAGATCTTTTCTCACAGTCACCATGGTAACATTCATGGACTTACTAAGGGCAGCTACACTTACATAGCCGGCCGTTTTCAGCTGGTCCAGAATGTATTTATGTCTTTCGGCTATTACCATAAGTCAATAATTTACTTAATAAAGGTAATAAAAAAAATTTCTTTTTGTTTCTTTTTGTTTCTTTTTATCTTACTTTAGTGAGGTAATAAGATTAAAATGAAAAGGAAAAATAATTTATCCAGGGTAATACAAGAAGAAGAGATTTGGGATCTGGTAGTGATTGGAGGAGGGGCTTCAGGATTGGGCGTGGCATTAGATGCCCTTTCCAGGGGTTTAAAAGTCTTGTTGTTGGAAAAATCTGATTTTGCCAAAGGTACCTCCAGCCGAAGTACCAAATTGGTTCATGGGGGGGTACGATATCTGGCTCAGGGAGAAGTTGGCCTGGTGCTGGAAGCCCTGAAGGAAAGGGGGAGGTTATTAAAAAATGCCCCCCACCTTACCGTAAATCAGCCATTTGTCATCCCTTTGTATACTTTCTTTGACCGGGTGAAATATACTTTAGGGTTGAAGATTTACGATTGGATGGCGGGCAGCCTAAGGTTGGGGAAATCCAGGTTTATTTCCAGAGCTGAAACCATTAAAAAACTTCCTACTATTCTCGAAAAGGGTCTAAAGGGTGGTATTGTTTACCATGATGGGCAATTTGATGATGCCAGGTTGGCTTTGATCATTGCCAAAACCTGTGATGAAATGGGCGGATGTTTGCTGAATTATGCCAAGGTAAATGAACTTGCCAAGGATGAGGCCGGGAAAATTAATGGTTTGGAATTCAGAGATTTGCTTGGGAAGAAGAACTACAGGGTCAATGCCAGGACGGTGGTCAACGCCACGGGGGTATTTGCCGATAAAATTTTGCAGCTGGACAATCCTGATGCGGGGAGAATGATTCAGCCCAGTCAGGGTGTTCATTTGGTTGTTGACGCCCATTTTCTTGGAGGTACTGATGCCTTGATGATTCCCAGCACTTCAGATGGAAGGGTTCTTTTTGCAGTGCCCTGGCAGGGGAAACTGGTCCTTGGGACCACGGACACCATAAGAAAGAAGGCTAAAATGGAACCTCAACCACTGGCCTCCGAAATAGATTTTATTTTGGAAACGGCTGGTAATTACCTGAATTCAGCTCCCCAAAGAAAGGATGTTTTATCCGTTTATGCCGGACTGAGGCCTTTGGCAGCCCCAAAAGAGGGCAGTACCAAGACGAAAGAAATTTCCAGAAGCCACAAGGTAATTGTTTCCGATAGTCATTTGATTACCATTACAGGGGGTAAATGGACTACCTTCAGGAAAATGGGGGAGGATACGGTAGATGCACATTATCGAATCCACGGAATCCAACAGGCGGAAAGTACATCTGCAGAAAAAAAATTACATGGCTACACGCTTTCTCGGGAAGAAGGGCATTTGCAATGGTATGGTTCAGACGGGAGCAAAATTCTTCAATTACAGAAAGAAAACAAGGAATGGAAGGAACCCTTGCATGAAAATTATCCCTATACCGGAGCTGAGGTGGTCTGGGCGGTAAGAGAAGAAATGGCACAGAAAATAGAAGATTTTTTATCCAGGAGGTGTCGGCTATTGTTTTTAGATGCCAAGGCGGCCATGCACATGGCACCAAAGGTTGCTGCCATAATGGCCGCAGAACTTGGAAAAGATAATGCATGGATAAGGAAGGAACTGGAAGAATTTTATAAATTAGCCAAGAAATATTTAATTCATCAATAAACCCATGAAGCAAGATACCCAATTTTTAATGGCGCTGGATCAGGGCACAACCAGTTCCAGAGCCATTATTTTTGATAAGAAAGGGCAAATCGTCTCCTCTGCCCAAAAGGATTTTGAACAGATTTTCCCCCAGTCCGGATGGGTAGAGCATGATCCCGGAGAGATATGGACCTCCCAGGCATCTGTAGCGACAGAAGCCATTACCCGTGCTAAAATCAGTGCCCATCAGATTGCTGGAATAGGCATTACCAATCAGCGGGAGACTACCATAATTTGGGATAGGAATACCGGCGAGCCTATTTTTAATGCCATAGTCTGGCAAGACAGGCGTACAGCATCCTTTTGTAATTCCCTGAAAGACAAGGGACATGCCGATATGGTTAGGGATAAAACAGGGCTCATTATTGATGCTTATTTCTCGGGAACAAAAATCAAATGGATATTGGATCATGTGGATGGCGCCAGAGAAAGAGCCAGGAAGGGAGAATTGTGTTTTGGTACGGTAGATAGCTGGCTGGTATGGAAAATGACCGCAGGTGCAGCACATATTACTGATATTACCAATGCCAGCAGGACCATGATTTTCAATATTCATGAAAGAATGTGGGACGAAGATTTGTTGGCACTTTTGGACATTCCTAAAGAAATATTGCCTGCTGTTAAATCCAGTAGTGAGGTGTATGGAACCACCTCCGGAGATTTACTCTCTGCAAAAATACCCATTGCGGGAATAGCAGGTGACCAGCAGGCAGCCTTATTCGGTCAATTATGTACGGAGCCAGGGATGGCCAAAACCACCTATGGTACGGGTTGCTTTCTGGTAATGAACACGGGTGATAAACCTGTGAAATCCAATAATAAATTGCTGACCACCATCGCCTGGCAATTGGGAGATGAGGTCAATTATGCCCTCGAAGGTAGCGTATTTATAGGCGGAGCGGCTATTCAATGGCTCAGGGATGGGATTTCAGTTATAAAGGATGCAAGGGACAGTAAGAAAATGGCGGAAAGTCTGGATGACAATGGAGGGGTTTATTTTGTTCCAGCCTTGACCGGACTGGGTGCACCCTATTGGGATCAGGATGCTAGAGGAGCATTTTTTGGTATCACCAGAGGCACCAGCAGGGCACATATGGTCAGGGCAGGACTAGAGGCCATTGCCTATCAGGTACATGATGTTTTGAAAGCCATGGAAAAGGATGCCGGAGAAGAAACCAAAGAAATGCGGGTGGATGGTGGCGCCACCGCCAATGATTTTTTGATGCAATTTCAGTCAGATCTTAATCAGTGTGAAATAAAAAGACCAGCCATCATAGAGACAACTGCCCTGGGAGCGGCTTATTTGGCCGGTTTGGCGGTAGGCTTTTGGAAAGACCTGGATGAAATCAGGGCTTTGTGGAAAGCAGATGAATCCTTTAAGCCGGAAAAGGATAAAAAGGAAATGGAAAAGAACCTTAAATACTGGCACAAGGCAGTAGACAGATCGTTAAATTGGTTAACTGATTGATATATGAATGTATTTGTTGCCGAATTTGTTGGTACCTCTTTGCTTTTGGCCATGGGTTCCGGAGTAGTGGCCAATGTGGTGTTGAACAAAACCAAGGGTTTTGATTCGGGGTGGATTGTTATTACGACCGCCTGGGCTTTAGGAGTTTTTATTGGTGTAGTGGTGGCCGGTCCTTACAGTGGTGCTCATTTGAACCCTGCAGTTAGTATTGGTCTGGCCATTGCCGGTGATTTTGACTGGGGCATGGTGCCCAAATACGTTTTGGCTCAGGTTTTAGGAGCCATGTTTGGTTCGGGCATTGCCTGGCTGGTTTACAAGGATCACTTTGATGCCACCGAAGACCCGGGGTTGAAATTTGCGCCATTTGGTACCGTACCAGCTATCCGAAACTACTCCTCCAATTTGTTTTCAGAGATAGTAGGAACTTCCGTTCTGATCATTGTGATCCTATATTCTACAGGACCCGTTTTACAGGATGGAGAGGGAATTCCCATAGGTTTGGGATCCCTGGGAGCACTTCCTGTGGCTTTTCTGGTTTGGGTGATTGGTCTTTCACTCGGGGGAACGACGGGCTATGCCATCAATCCTGCACGAGATTTGGGTCCCCGGATCATGCATCAAATTTTACCCATCAAGGGGAAGGGAACCTCGGATTGGGCCTATAGTTGGGTTCCCATCCTTGGTCCAATTCTGGGTGCCGCCATCGCTGCAGGGATTTACCTGCTCCTGGGTGTAGGGGGTATGGTTTGATACCTTTTAAGTATGATTTAATAGCTTCTACCCAAAATTTGAATTCGGTGGGAATCTAGTTTGATAAATATAAACAAGAGTATGGTGAAAGACCATAGAGAGGAACCTCCATAGCTAAAAAAAGGCAAAGGAATCCCTACCACAGGAAAGAGCCCGACGGTCATCGCGATGTTGATTGAGAAATGGAAAAACAGCAGTCCGATGACACAATACCCGTAAATTCTGGAAAAGCGCGTCTTTTGTCTTTCTGCTAAAAATACCAGGCGAAGCAGGAATATGACGAAAAGGGAAATCATGATCAGACTTCCTGTCCAGCCAAATTCTTCTCCCAAGGTACAGAAAATAAAATCCGTATGCTGTTCGGGTACAAAATCAAATTTTGTTTGTGTCCCTTCCAAATACCCTTTTCCAAATAGTCCTCCTGAGCCTATGGCTATCTTGGATTGGGTCACGTTCCAGCCGACGCCTAATGGGTCTACATCCGGATCAAACAGGACCATGATACGGTTTTGTTGGTGAGGGGGTAATTTTTCGACCACATAGTCCAGGCTGTAAGCGTAGCCAAGCATCAGGATTCCCAGGAAAAAAATCCCGGCTATATTTTTCCAGGTTTTTTTACTGGCTAAAACCAAAAGCAGGATGATGGCTGCGATGCCACCATAGAGGTACCAGTTATTGTTGATGAGCAAAGTGAAGATGGACAGGGCTATCAGGCTTAAAGCGAATATGTAGTATTTTTGAGGCATACCCTCCCGGTAGAGCATGATAAAGAATGAACTGTATACCATGGCCGTGCCGGTATCCGGCTGTAGCATGATCAGGGCGACCGGAAGTCCGATAAGCCCAAGCGCTTTTAGCTGATGACTATATTTTTCCAGGTCAAAGGTAGGGTTCTCCATGAGTTTTGCCAGTGCCAGAGCGGTGGCAAATTTTGCAAACTCTGCTGGTTGAAGTCGGAATATTCCCAATTCGAACCAGGCACGCTGTCCGTTGATCTCTTTACCAATAAAGGGGGTTAGGAAGAGGATGATCACAAATAGGATATAAAGGATCATACTTAAGTTTTGAAAAAGCCTGTAGTCGGCCACCATGATCAGGGTAATCAGCAAAATGGCGGTACCGATCCAAATCAATTGCTTTCCTGAATTGATGGAAAAATCAAAAATAGAGGTGGCATTTTGCTCGTCATAGACTGCCGCATAGATATTGATCCATCCGACAAAGACCAGGGCAAAATACAGGCCTATGGCAACCCAGTCTATCTTATGAAAATATGTGTCCTTCTGTCTCAATTAATAAATGAATTCAGCTTGTAGCACATATTCCTCTAATTCCGGTCTGCTAATTTCTCCGGTAAGGTACTTTTCTATCAGCAGGCTTGCAGTGCTGGCAGCAGCCCGTCCTCCCCAGCCTGCATTTTCCACATAGACTGCAATGGCAATTTTTGGGTCTTCCTTAGGCGCAAAGGCGATGAATACAGAATGGTCTTCCCCTGCCGGATTTTGGGCCGTTCCGGTTTTTCCTGCAATGGAAATATCTTTCATGATGGCCCTGGCTGCAGTTCCTGAAAGTGCTGCTGCCATGGCATCCTGAATCAAATCAAAATGCTCGCTATCAATGCCGGTCTGTCTTTTGGTTTTGAATTTTTCGGGAATGCGGGAGGTGTCTCCGCCAATAGCCCGAACCAGATGTGGTGTATAATAAAAACCCTTGTTGGCAAAAATGGCGGCCAGATTGGCCATTTGAAGTGGCGTTACCAACATTTCTCCCTGACCGATAGATAAGGAATAAATGGTAGAATATTTCCACCTTCCTTTCCCATAGATCCTGTCATACAATTCACTGGATGGAATGGATCCTCCCTTTTCTCCATGCATGTCTATACCTAACCGACCCCCAAGGCCGAATTTCAAAACTGACTCCCGCCAGTTATCCAGACCAATCTGGGTGTCTTCGTAAGTATTGGAAGAGACTTCACGGTTGATGACCTGCCTGAAAGCCTGGTGGTAGTAGGGGTTGCATGAATTGCGAATGGCCCCGAAAAGATTGACCGGGCTGGGGTGGTTGTGACAGTTGACCAGGGCCCTATTGCAGGGGTAGGTGGTGTTGGGTGTCAATATGCCTTCCTGCATGCCAATCAGAGACTGAACGATTTTAAAGATGGAACCCGGAGGGTACATGGCCATGATGGGCCTGTTGAAAAGTGGTTTTTCCGGATCCAGGTTTAGGGATTGGTAATTTTCCCCGAATTTGGCACCTGTAAGGATGTTGGGATCATAGACCGGAGCCGAAATCATGGATAGGATCTCTCCGGTTTTCGGCTCAATGGCCACAATAGAACCCCGTTTGCCCTGCATTAGTTTTTCACCGTAAACCTGTAAATCCAGGTCAATGGTGGATTGAAGGTTCTCCCCGGGGATGGATAAAGTATCCAGGTCTCCGTTTTTAAAGGCACCTTTTTCTATTCCCCGCACGTTTACGAGATTATATTTCACCCCTTTTCTGCCTCTTAGTTCCGGTTCGTAATAGGCCTCTATTCCACTAAGTCCTACATAATCGCCCTGCACATAGTACCTTGTACTATCCCTGCTTAATTGAGAGGAGTTGATTTCTCCTATATAGCCCAGCGCATTGGAGGCGACAGACTTCGGATAAGCCCTCACAGAACGGGTCATCACAAAAAGGCCCCGGTAATCTATTAAAAAGTCCTGCACCCTACCGAATTCCTCCTTGGAAATTTGTTTGATCAATGGGGAGGGTTTGACCCAGGAGTAGTTTTTGGCAGCATTGAAAGATTCGATAAGCGTTTCCTTTTCGATGCCGAATAAATCACAAAACCTGCTGGTGTCAGCCAGTGTAAACTCCTTTGGGATCACCATTAAGTCAAATACCGGATCATTAAATACCATTAAGGAATTATTCCGGTCATAAACCAGACCACGGTAGGGATGGTCAATCACCCTTTGAATGGCATTTCTTTCCGCTTTTCGCAAATAGCTGTCATCCGTAACCTGAATCAGAAATAACTTTCCCAAAAGTACAAATGCTATCAATGCTATACTGACCGCCACGACCAATGATCTCCCTGTGTACATTTATAATACCCTTTCTTTTTTATAAAATACTGCCTGCACGATGATTCCCAATACAAAGGTAAATGCCATACTAGCTGATACCCTGATAACGAGCGGAAGGTATAAGTCCGTTCCTAAAATATCAATATAAAAAAACAAAAGATGATGGATGAGTATCAGTGGAATACTATAGAATACAAACCAACCCATACCCATATTCAATAGAGTAGGGGGAACATTATCATCATACCCACCTGTGGGAGTATTTACCTGGATCCATGGGTTACGCAAAAAACCTAACAATACCGCACTGGCGGTATGCATTCCCAGACTATCATAAAATAAGTCTATGAATAAACCCATAAAAAAACCGATCAGCATCAGAGGAATTGTAGGCAGTTCATGGGGTAAACTCAACAAGAAAAAAACATACAAGAAACAAAAAGCATAGCCAAATAAGACCAAATCCTTCAATATAAATACCTGGATGAGGAAGTATAAAATAAAGCTTAAACTGTATTTTATGATTTTACCTGTAGTCATGGGCCTGCTGTTTCCATTTCTATACCCAAACTGTCCAATTCCTCCCTGGAGTCGTTTTTCACCAGATAGATAAAATTTAATTTGCTGAAATCTACACTGAGTGAGACAGAGATATCCAGGTAATTGGTTTCACTGCCTGGATTTACTGATTTTACTTTACCTATCATGATTCCTTCCGGAAAAACGGCATTGTATCCGGAGGTGACGATTTCCTGCCCAGGTTCTATCTGAACATGCCGGGGAACGTATAGTAATTTCGCTTCGTTTGACTTGAGTCCATCCCATTTGATGGATCCAAATACTTCCGTTTCCTTGATCTTAGAGGAGATTAAAAGGTTGGTATTCAATAAAGATATAACAGAGGAGAAATTATTGCTTGTTCCTTTTACCCGGCCCACCACACCCAGTTCATTAAACACACCCATTCCCTCCTCTATGCCATCTTTTGTCCCTTTATTCAGGGTAATGTAATTTTGGTTGAGGTGAATGGAATTATTGATTACCCTGGCTGACCAAAACTCAAAGTTTTTGGCCAGAACACTGTCTATGGATAAATTCGCAGAATCAAGAACAGGACTTACACGATCCAATTTATTGAGCAGTTCAGCATTTTTTTCTGCTAAAGCCTGGTTGGCTGTATAGAGTGAAAAATAGGAGACAAAATTGTTTTTGACTGACAGCAGGTTTCCCACCAGTTTGTTACTGCTGTTAAAAAACACTGCCCCTTGCGGTGAATTATGCGTGAATATGATCCCCACTGCCAACAACTCCAGAGCCAGAAAAAGAAGTAGCGCCCTTAGTCTGTATAAAAATAAAAATATTTGCTGCATCTCACTTTTATGTCATGAGTACTGTTCTAAAATGATTGATGTTTTTTAAAGCATTTCCAGTACCCCTCACTACTGCTCTGAGAGGATCCTCTGCAATGTGAATGGGCAGTTTTGTTTTTTGATGCAACCTGCGGTCCAGGCCTTTGAGCAGGGCTCCGCCGCCGGTAAGGTGAATCCCGTTGTCGTAAATATCTGCTGACAGCTCGGGCGGTGCGATCTCTAAAGCTTTAAGTACCGCTTCTTCAATTTTGGAAACGGATTTGTCCAGTGCAAAGGCAATCTCTGAGTAAGAAACCTTGATTACTTTGGGAATCCCGGTCATCAGATCCCTTCCGCGGATTTCATAATCTTCAGGGGCATCATCCAGTTCGGTAAGTGCAGATCCAATGGCAATTTTTACCTTTTCTGCAGACCTTTCTCCTATAAGCAGGTTATGTTGCCTTCTCATGTAATCCAAAATGTCCTTGGTAAAGGTGTCTCCAGCTACACGAATAGATTGGTCCGCTACAATCCCTGACAATGCAATCAAAGCGATTTCCGTGGTACCTCCTCCTATATCCACAATCATGGATCCCATGGGTTTTTCTATGTCAATGCCTATACCGATAGCAGCTGCTATGGGTTCGTAAATCATGTAAACTTCTTTGCCCCCTGCATGCTCGGCAGAATCTCTTACCGCTCTCTTCTCTACCTCTGTGATACCTGAGGGAATACAGATTACCATTCGGTGAGATTGTGGAAACATACCCTTGTTGTGACCGGGTATCATTTTGATCATTCCCCGGATCATCTGCTCTGCGGCATAAAAATCTGCAATGACCCCGTCTTTCAAGGGACGTATCGTCTTGATGTTTTCATGCGTTTTCTCATGCATGTTCATGGCCTCCCTGCCTACCGCCAGCACTTTATTGTTTGTTTTATCTATGGCAATAATGGATGGTTCGTCCACTACAATTTTTTCTTTATGAATGATCAGCGTATTGGCTGTTCCCAAATCAATGGCAATGTCACTGGAAAAAAAGTCAAATAATCCCATTTCGGTGTTTTCTAAATTAAATGATTATTGTTTTTTTAAAGTTAGCATAATTCGGCCCTTAAAAAGAACGGGTGCCTACAAAAATATTATCTTATTTTCGTTTTATTCATTATATACGTTACTTCTTTAATTTCAATAACTCTCTCAGGAGTCCTGATCCGGGATTTTCCGCAAAAAGGCAAGTATTTCAGGAAATCTGATAGCTCGCTACCGCATTTTCATCAATGTTTGAAGTGCCTGACCCCTGTCATGACCATGGACATCCCATGGGCATCACAATAGGCGATGCTGTCCTTGTCCTTAATGGATCCCCCTGGTTGAACGACGGCACTGATGCCCTCCTGATCTGCTATTTCCACACAATCCGGAAATGGAAAAAAAGCATCAGAAGCCATGACAGCCCCTTTCAGATCAAAACCGAAAGTTTTGGCTTTTTCAATGGCCTGTCTTAGCGCATCTACCCGGCTGGTCTGTCCCACACCACTTGAAAACAACTGGTCTTTATTGCTCAATACAATGGTATTTGATTTGGTATGCTTGCAAATTTTCAGGGCAAACAACAGGGCGTCTTTTTCTTCTGAAGTAGGCGCTTTTTTGGTAACCACTTTAAAGTCTGATTTATCTTCAGTTGTCAGATCCTTATCCTGTGCTACAAAACCATTCAACAGCGTTTTTACCTGTTCTGTGCCCGTCAGGTTGATTCTCTGCTTCAAAAGAATCCGGTTTTTCTTGCCTTTCAAAACCTGCAGGGCATCTTCATCAAACTCCGGTGCAATCAGAACCTCAAAAAACAGGCCATGCATGGTTTGAGCTGCTTCCAGATCCACCTTTGTATTGGTGACCAACACGCCGCCAAATGCAGAAATGGTGTCCGCAGCAAATGCTTTTTCATACGCCTCCTTTACCGTTTTGCCAATTGCCGCACCGCAGGCATTGGTATGCTTTAAAATAGCAAAAGCCACTTCATCCCGGAATTCTGCGATCAATGCTACTGCAGCATCAACATCGACCAGGTTATTATAGGACAATTCTTTCCCATTTAACTGTTCGAAAAGTGCGGTTAAATCACCATAAAAATGGGCACTTTGATGGGGGTTCTCCCCATACCGCAAGCTTTTGGCTTTTCCTTCACTGATCTTCAAAGAAGGGATGTTTTCCTCCTTGTTAAAATAATTGAAAATCTGGGTGTCATAATGGGATGTGACATTGAATGCCTGGGCTGCAAAATACCTGCGGTCTTCAATTTTTAAGCTACCGTTTTGTGATTTCAATTTATCTTCCAAAACCCCATATTGTTCCCTGGAAGCAATGATGGTGACATCTTCGTAATTTTTTGCGGCTGCCCTGATCAATGCGATTCCACCAATATCTATTTTCTCTATGGTGTCAGCTTCAGATGCTCCTGCGGCTACGGTCTCCTCAAACGGATACAGGTCCACAATGACCAGGTCTATGGCAGGAATTTCATAGGAATTGGCCTGTACTACGTCTTCTTCATTTGACCTGCGATGAAGGATTCCACCAAAAACTTTCGGATGAAGGGTTTTTACCCTTCCACCGAAAATAGAGGGGTAGCCAGTGAGTTCTTCTACAGGGATTACGCTTGCCCCTTGTTGTTCAATAAATTTTTGGGTGCCTCCGGTGGAATAGATGGTTACCCCTTGCTTCTTTAAAAGTTCGATGATGGGTTCCAGATTGTCCTTGTAAAAAACTGATATCAATGCAGATTGTATTTTCTTTTCAGCCATTGCGGTTATCTTTTATTAGTCTTTTCTCCATTGGCGCTATACTCGATTAAAAACTGCCAATGTATCCGAAAAAGATATGGTAATAAATATTTAGATTTCTATTAAGAGGGCAAAGTTAGGAAAATCAGTGCATTAAATCAGACTTTCGATTACATTTGGATAGTATTTGTGTTCCAGGGCATGCACTTTTTCAGCAATTTGATCGATACTGTCTTCCTCACCAATGGAAACAGCAGCCTGAAAAATGATTTTGCCCTCATCATAATTTTCATTGACCAAATGTATGGTAATGCCGGTTTCGCTATCTCCTGCATCTTTTACGGCCTGGTGGACATGGCTGCCATACATGCCTTTTCCACCATATTTAGGGAGCAAGGCAGGGTGAATATTGATGATTTTTTCTGGAAAGGCTTTAATCAGATCTGCAGGTAACTGGAGTAGGAATCCTGCCAAAACAATCAGATCAGCTTTGTGCTGCTGTAATATTTCAATTAACCTACCCTGTTCCATTTCTGATTTGGAAAAAACACAGGTGGGTACTGCGAATCTTTTCGCCCGTTCCAAAACATAGGCTTTTTTTTTATTGGAGGCGACCAATACCACCTTTGCTTTGGAGGATTTTCGAAAATATTCCATGATTTTTTCGGCATTGGTTCCACTTCCGGATGCAAGGATGGCAATGTTTTTCAAGGGAGAGCTAAAGTTTAATGCTGGTGCAAAAATACAAAATCAATTTCTATTTGGCAGGGAAATGTACCACTACTTCGGGATGCATGGTGTAAAACCTGAAACGTTCTCCATCATGGACCGTTATGCCACTGGATTTATTGTCGCCCATAATTGGGTTTTCAGGATATTTGCTCCAATGGACCAGATCACTGGATATGGCCATGTTCATGGTCCAATCACTCCAATCTTCCAATGAAGTGCCATGGTAATAGGCATAATAATGATCTTTATACTTAATGATTTGATTTACTGCCACACCATATTGGTCATATTTTTCTGGCCCCATGGTAATGACCGGGTCATCTGTTACATTGGTCCAAACTTTCAGGTCGCGGGAAGTGGCCAACCAGATGCCCTGGTCATTTCGCTCATAAAACAAGTACCAGGTGCCATCCTCCACCCACACAGTAGGGGTACCATATGGGCCCTCACTTAGGGGAGACCCGTCTGCCTGCCGGATGTCCAGGTCGCCCTGATTGTCCCAATGAATTTTATCATTGGAAGTGAGCATTTTGGCAATATCTCCCCTACCTTCAGCAAACATGTAATAGGTATCCCCTTGTTTCCAGACCATCATGTCTTCTACCCAGCTTTCACCAAAAACGGGGTTGTTTTCGTGTCTTTTCCACTGAAAGCCATCTTCGGAAAAGGCATAACCTAATTTTAAAATGGTCTTTTCATCATACCCATCAAATCCTGTATACCACATATGGTATCCGTCATCTTCCTTCAGGATATATCCCCTTTCCCGGATCAGCTTATCCCAGGTAGCTTCTCCGGTTCCTTTAAAAACCGGGTTTTCTCCCTTGGGAGTGAAATTGCGGATTTCAGCAGGAAATGGTAAGGAATCGACAAATTCGGAGTTGCCATGTTCTGCGGGTTTGGGGTTACAGCCCGCCAGAACCACCATGGTAAAAATTAAGGTATAACTGGTAAAATCATTTTTCATACCTAAATATAGGTCATTTTTTGATAATATATTACAGAAAACCCATACTCAGTATCCCGGTTAACATCAGGATTTTGGATAAGGCACTCAATTCCGTAAAATGGGATTTTCTATCGGCTTTGTAAATTTTGACCATGAAGATAAAGAAGAAAATACTCAGCCCTCCAAAATAAAGAAATAATAAAGGCTCATTGATCTTAAAAGTGACAAAGAGTATGGCGGCTACAAACAAAAAGGCAATCATGAAGATTACATTTTTTGTTTTTCTAAAGCCCAGAACGATTGGCAATGTCCTGCATCCATGTTTTCTGTCTCCATTCCTGTCTTCAATATCTTTTAGGATTTCCCTGATCAGGTTGATAAAAAAAGCAAAAATGGCGTACGTTAGAATCAGCAATTCTGATTTTTGATAATACAGGCCTACAATCCAGATGGCCAGACCTGTGAGTGATGCCACAGTGAGGTTGCCAATGAAGGGGAGTCGTTTCAGAGAATTACTGTAAAGCCATAATAAGAAAGCGGCTAAAAAGGTAATGGCACCAATCCTCGGATGAACCAGTGTACCTATAAGGATACCAGAAATGTTCATGATGGTATGCAGGGTCATGACCATTCTACGCTTCATACCTTTGCCAATCACCACAGCTTTTGGCCGGTTGACATAATCTATTTTTACGTCATAGTAATCATTGATCATGTACCCGGAGGCGGTAAGGATGACGGTTGATACAATCAACAAGTACAGGTGGTAATCCTGAAGAACCGGGATTCCGGACCTACTGGTACCTACCAGGAAAAAGGCGGTCATCAGTTGGGCAAAAGCGACCATGAGCAAATTTCCAGGGCGAATGATTTTCACAAACGCACTGAAAGTAAATACAGGAGATGCCTTCTGGTTATTCATGCTGCAAAATAACGACAAAGGACTCAATTTGAGTAATAATTGCCAATAAAAAAATGCTTCTGATTTATTTTATAACCAATTGTAAATCAATTATTAAAGTTGATTCGAATCAATGATGTCCTGAGAAATCAATCGGTATATTTCTGCCAACTGTGCATTATAGTGTAAAAAATCGTGGTGATTTTCCAGGGTATCAAAATCTTCTCTTTTGGCGGGACCTGTTTGGGCTGCTTTTGCACCCAGCTGTAAGGTTTTATTTACTTGCTCAACGATGAGTGGTTTGAGCATATCAAACTCAAGCCCCTGCCTTTTAATGATGCTTTCTGAAATGCCTATCAGGTGGTTGGTAAAGTTGGAAGCAAAAACAGCAGCAACATGTATGGCTCGCCTTTCTCTGGAGGGAACCACATAGTAGGGAGAAGACAGGCTCTCGCATAGTTTTTTGAGGATTCTCAAGGCTTTGGATTCCATTGTTTCCAGCAGAAATGGAACCTCTTCAAACCCAATCTCCCGACCTTTGGTAAAACTTTGTAATGGGTAAAGTATGCCGGTATAGTCTGCTGAACTATACGATAAGATGTCCAATGCCATGTTTCCGCTGGTATGTAGGAGCATACTCTCCTCGGGAAGAATGATGGCTTCCGCCAATTCACCTATAGCCTGATCGCTTACTGCCATAACATATAAATTTGCCTGGCTTTCAGTAAAATCCAAATGTTCCTGGGCTTCAGTGCCGTAAAGGCGGGAAGCGATTTTTTCTGCTTTCTCCAAATCCCTTCCATAGATTTCGGTGATCACATGGCCCGCATTTTCAAGTGCTGATGAAAGGTGCCAGGCTACATTTCCTGTACCGATTATTGCAATATTGAATTTCATACCCGTAAAGTAAAAAAATAACCCCTAACTTATTTTAGGGGTTATCTAAATTTTTTACAGAATTGGTGAAAAGCAAGTTTATTCCAATCCTTTTCGCTTCATCTTCTGAAATTCATCAAATCTTCGGAAAATGGCCACCGTAAAACCAATCAGCATGATGATGGTCCCAAGCCATAGCAGGTTGATCATGGGCTTCACAGCTGCTTTCATCACCACATAGTCCTTTTGGTAGGTATTGACCTTAAAGACAAATTTGTTTTCTTCAGGTACTATATTATCTACCTCTACCTTTATGCCCAGGTCATTATCTATGTCTACTATTTTTCCGACCTGATTTCCCCGAATGAGGAAAATAGGAGAGAGTTTTTTCTCAACATCATAATCCATGATGGTGAGTTCGGCCTTGACGGCGATGTCTCCCTCTTCCAGTGTTATGCCATCCACTTCGGTGAGTACTTCTGCCCCCTCAAATTGAGTGACAAAATCATTGATGAAAAACTGTTCACCAGGTGCGGCATTGATAAAATTATCTTCCTTCCATTCAGGTTCCTCATAATCGTTGATGGCAGAAACGTGGGTGTAGAGGTCTCTGGAAAGATACCTTTTAGAGTCAGGAGAAGATATGAGGCCCATGGTAGGGTTTGGCTGAGACATGGGAAATAAGGTGAATTTCAAATCCTCTTCCTGGTAATATTCTACTTTAAAGTAAGAATTCTCCTGGAGCACCAAATTTACTGTATCTCCTTTTTGGTGATATAGTTTCCCTTTTGATTCAATGGGTTCAAGTGCCACGGCCTCGTTTACCTCACCGGTTTCTTCGAGGGCATCTGCTTTGACATATCCCGGGACTCCGGTGACTTTTTTGTACCTACCCCTGTAAATGACTTCATATTCCTTCATTTGCAAAGGTTTATTGATCCAAAGCAATACATTTTCCTTATTCAATTCATCTTCCCAGTCTTTTTTATAGGTCAATCCGGACATATTGATGGAGATGGTATCGGAATAGCCGGAAGAAAACATTACACCGATCAATACCATTCCCAAACCAATGTGTGCCAGAGATCCACCTGCCAATTTAAAGGTCTTTTTTCTTAGTAGTTTTATTAATATGGTGCTGTTGGCCACGATGGTGAAGGCACCTGCCAGGACAATAACAATGTAGGTTACATCATAAACCTTTCCAACAGTAATCACAATGGCTGCCAGAATCATGGATATGATGTAGGGGGTTACCAGGGCATTTTTCAAATCTTTCTTGTCCATTTTATTCCACCAGAAAAACTGACCGATCCCTGTAAGTAAAGCCAGGGCCACTGCAAACCATAATTGAAACTTGGTATAAAATCCGACTTGATCGGCTGGAGGGGCAAGGTTGGAAAGCCCTCCAAAACTTTCAATGATGGCATTGTAAACCGGAATGGAGGTTGGGATGATGACTTGAAATGCCATGAGGCCCAGTGTAGTGGCCCCTATGAATATCCAAAATTCCCTGGAGTAAACTGATGCTTCTCTTTCGGAGGTAGGAATATTTTTCCACTCTTTGATTGACAGCACCAGGGCTACCCCCAAAAAGAACAGCATGTAAATCAACAGTTGACCAGAAAGCCCCAGGTCGGTAAAGGAGTGTACGGAAGAGTCTCCCAACACGCCACTTCTAACCAGGAAGGTAGCATAGAGCACCAGTATAAATGAACTGATGACCAGGATAATGGATGTCTTTAAAGCAGTTGCACTCTTTTTAAAGGTAATCATGGTATGGATAGCAGCTACCATGATGAGCCAGGGAACATAAACTGCATTTTCAACAGGATCCCAATTCCAGTACCCACCAAAATTAAGCGTGACATAGGCCCAATAAGCCCCCATGATGATGCCCATTCCCAGAATCATGGCGGAGAAAATGGCCCATGGCAATGCAGGACGTATCCACTCTGAGTACCTTTTCATGGCCAGACCTGCCATTAAGAAGGCAAACGGAACCAGGGTAGAGGCATAACCCAAAAACAGGGTTGGCGGGTGAATGACCATCCATATATTTTGCAGCAGGGGGTTCAGCCCTGTGCCATCCTCAGGAATAAATTCAGGATTGATTTGAAAGATTGGTGCTTCAGACATATCCCGAAGCAACATGAAAGGAGAACTACCGATTTTCAGGTCCCCAATTACCACACCTAAGATCATGGACACCAAAAAAGCCTGAACCAGTGTAAATACCACCATTACAGGACCCTCCCAGAATTTATTGGTGTGGATGACCACGAGGCCCAAAACCACATTCCAGAAAATCCATAAAATAAAGGCTCCTTCCTGTCCTTCCCAAAAACTGGAGATCATATAATGAACCGGAAGACCTGTGGAGGAGTGGGAATAGGCGTAAAAATATTCAAAGCGGTGATTGTAAATGATTTCAAAAAGGCTAAAAGCAATGAAGAAAGAAGCCACCCCGTGGATATAAAAGGTGATCCTGCTGAAGTTTTTCCAGGAAGGTTTTTCCAGTTCGCTCGCCCGGGTATAATAGAAATAGGAAAGGGCGGAAACCAGGGCGCTGACAAAAGCCAATATGACCATAAAATGGCCCAGACTACCCACAAAGGTATTCATCATGTTAAAATTCTTTTAAAGTGTAACTGATCCCGAAAATTTTAAGAAGAAGCAGTTTTTAGATCTGTTTCCTGGTATTTTGAGGGGCACTTCATGAGAATTTTATCAGCCACAAACATTTCCTCAGTTTTGTATGTACCGATGACCACTACCTGTTCTGACCTGACAAAGTCTGCCGGGACAGGTTCATTATAGTATACCTGCTGTTCAGATCCGTCATTGTCCACCATTACAAAGGTGAAGGAAGTTTTGTCTTCTCCCACTTCTATTCCCACTACCTTGCCACTCCCATCTTTTTTCAATTCTCCAACTACGTGGATGGCAGCAGTGTTACCATTTTTTGCCATGGATTTGGCTGTAGAAAAACTTTCATACGTACTGGCATCTCCTATGGATGTGATGATGATGATGATGGCCACTCCAATGATGCCCAAGCCAATGATATGTCCTCTTTTCATGGTTTAATTTTTAAATTTTTCTTCAAGCCCGCTGATCTTTCTGTCGGTCTGTATCACATAAACCAAAATTCCACCCAAAACAATTCCAATTATGGCGACTAACACATAGATTTTTCCATCCGCACGCATACCGTCGGCCATTTGTACGCTTGAGTTTTGGTAATCATCTTCTGTAATTCCTATTTTATCCTGTGCTTTTATAGTGAAACTTACCATCAAAAGCAGGATGACTATGTATTTTTTCATGTTATTGATTGATCAATTTATCTTCCATTTTTCTTTCCAGGCGCCTGGTCCTTACCCTGATGGTACTTATCCATGCGCCTAGCAGCGTCCATCCGATGATGGCCGGATAAAATACCTTCCTCAAATTACTATCCATGTCATAAGCATTAAATCCAGGATTGCCTCCATTTCCCGGATGGAGACTGTCAGTCAGTCTGGGCAAAATAAATATCAGGGGAATAAAGGCAGCAAAGGCAAAAATACTGTACACGGCACTGATTCTGGCGCGCTGATACACATCTGTTAAAGAATTTCTCAATACCAGGTAGGCAAAGTACATTAAAAGGCCAATGGCGGAAGCGTTTAACTTCGGGTCATTGGTCCAATAATCACCCCAGGTAAATTTGGCCCATACCATACCGGTACTAATCCCCACTACCCCGAAAAGGATGGCTGCATTGGTAAATTCCACAGCCATGTCATCATGAGCCAGATTGCCCGTCCTAAGGTGTTTGATGCCATAATAAACAGCAACCATCAGCATCAGTATCATCCCAAACCACATGGTGACATGAAAAAACAGGGCCCTTATGGTTTCATTCAGGATGGGTAGTCGGGGCACATCTATCAACAAACCCGCAATTAAAGTGTAAGCCAATAAGGCGATGGCCAAAATTTTCCACCAATAAGCTTTCATCTCTTTATAATTTGATTTTTTTCGTTCAAATGCCTGCCCCGATCTTAAATCGGGAGAATTTCACATGCTTCCCCTTCCGATATTTTTCGGGCCATTGCTCTGTTTGTCGCTTCCAACTTGCCCGATTTCATAGTGTATCGACTTAATTTCCTGGGCCAGCTTTTCTGTCCTTTATTGCGTTTTATAAACCCATTTTTTATCCTTGTATTGGGGAAAATGAGAAAATGCAAACGCATAGAATGAGTTAACTGCTCCTTCACTACGAATACAAAATTAAGTTTTAAAAGGGGATTAATATATTTTTTCACGGTTTATTTGCTCATCGGTAAAAATCCGGTAGCAAGGTGATATCTATTGGTCGGCAATCGCTAATCAACTCCTCCAAAGGTAAGGAAACAGGATGTAGGAGCTGGCGGTCACGATGGCATTTATGGCCAATAAAGTAAGGATTTTTTCTAAATTGATTTCTCTGTCTAAACCATCTATGGCATTCTTCGACACCTGAATGGCCATCAAAAGAATAGGGATCAATACCGGAAAGCTTAAAATAGCCATCAATGTACCGTTATTGCCAGCTTTAGATGCAATGGCTGAAACCATGGTCAGGGAGGCGGAAAAGCCCATGGCTCCGAGGAGTAGGTTCAGGACAAAAAGGGGTTTATCGGCTACGGGATTACCAAATACTACTCCAAAAACCAAATAGCCCAACAAAGCCAAAATAAGGGTAAGCAAGGTGTTGTAAATGGTTTTGGACAGAATGATCGCTTCAGGGGAGGCAATCATGTAATAATACAATTGCCTGGCCTGATGTTCCTGGACAAAACTTTTGGCCACAGCATTGACGGAAGAAAACAAAATGATGATCCAGTACAGGGAATTCCAAACCGGTATCCCCAGGTTTCCCTTGCCGGCCCCCATGCTGAGGTAGGTGATAAAAACAGCACTGACCACGTAAAGTAGAATCCCGTTGATGGCGTACTTTTGTCGCCATTCCAGCACTGCTTCTTTTCTGACCAATAGGACGATTTCCTTCCACATACTGCGGCAAATATAGGAAGAGGGATATTATTGTCAGCGAAAATGAGGTTATTTTATCTGAGGATTAGCCTGAATCAAAGGCAGGAGGGTAGCTCTTATAGGGGGTCTCGTTTAATGCGATAACCAAAATCTGGATAAATTGTATAAACATATCAAATTTGAATTGTTACTATGGATGACAAAATAACCAAGGATCCGAAACAAAGAAGAGATTTCATGAAGAAAATGGTTTTGGGAACGGCTGCCAGCCTGATGCCAGTTTATGGATTGCAGGCCTGGAACGAAATGAAGGAATCAATGGGAGAAAAATCTTTTGTACCGGTAATGTTGACACCTTATAATAAGGATAAATCCGTGGATTATAAAGGGTTGGAATCCCTGACAGATCATTACCTGGCAGCCGGTGCCAGGGGTTTGTTTGCCAATTGTCTCAGCAGCGAAATGTACGATCTGAGCCCCGAAGAACGATTGAAAGTAACCGAAACGGTAGTCAGGCGGGTTAATGGTCGGTTTCCGGTGGTGGCGACTGGTTCCTTTGGAGATACGGCTTCCAAGAAGGCCACATTTTCCAAAAAACTGGCGGATACCGGAGTGGATGCGGTCATTTTGATTACTTCCCATTTTGCAGCACCTGAAGATTCGGATGAAACCATGATTCGCAATCTGGAAGCTTATCTGAATCAAACCCATTCCCTTGCCCTGGGGACTTACGAATGTCCCAGTCCTTACAAGCGGGTTTTGTCCCTGGAAGTGCTGGACTTTCTTTTGGGTACAGGGCGGCTTATTTACCACAAAGACACCACAGAAGACATCGAACATATCCGTAAAAAGCTTCGCCTGTCTGATGGGTCTGACCTTGGCCTTTACAATGCCCATATAGGTAGCGCTGTCGCATCACTACGCACAGGTGGAGCAGGGTTATCCCCTATTGCCGGGAATTATTACCCGGAAGTAATTGCCTGGGTGTGCCAACATGCCGAAGACCCTGACAAAAAAGCGGAAGTGGATTGGCTTCAGGATAAGTTGACGGATATGGAATCCAGAATCACAGCCAATTACCAGCTATCCTCCAGGTACTACCTGAATAAATCCGGTCTAAACCTGGAGCTTACCAGCCGAAGGGCAAATGCTTCGCTGACCAGGGAGGAGCAGGAACAAATTGACCAGGCTCACCGTGAAGTTCAGGAATGGAAGGAACGACTGGGGGTTTGATTCCAAAAATTTTCAGGAACAGCAAGGCTTTGGATTAGGAAATCCACTCAAACCCCAGGTAAGGAACCAGAACCTCTGGCATTTTTATTCCCTTTTCACTCTGATTATTTTCTAGTAAAGCAGCGACTATCCTAGGTAATGCCAAAGCGCTTCCGTTAAGGGTATGTGCCAGAACGGTTTTTTTGTCTTCGTTTTTAAACCGCAATTTCAGCCGGTTAGATTGGTAAGTTTCAAAATTACTCACTGAGCTCACCTCCAGCCATCTTTCCTGAGCAGCCGAAAACACTTCCATGTCATAGGTAAGGGCGGCAGTAAATCCCATATCTCCCCCGCATAGCCTGAGCACCCGGTAGGGTAATTTAAGCTTTTGTAACAAACCTTGCACATGCAGGCTCATGTCTTCCAGCGTTTGGTAAGAATGGTCGGGATGGGTGATCTGGACGATTTCTACCTTGTCAAACTGGTGCAGGCGATTTAAACCCCTGACATGTGCGCCCCAATTGCCGGCTTCCCTTCGGAAACAGGGTGTATAGCCTACATTTTTTTTGGGTAGATCAGACTCCGAAAGCATTTCATTTCGATACATATTGGTGATAGGAACCTCAGCGGTAGGTATCAGGTATAGTCCATCCCCGCTGGCAAGGTACATTTGACCTTCTTTATCGGGAAGCTGGCCGGTAGCATACCCACTTTCTTCATTGATCAGTATGGGGGGTTGTACCTCATCGTATCCTGCTTTTTCCGCTTCATCCAGGAAAAAATTGATCAGGGCCCGCTGAAGTTTGGCACCTTTTCCCTTGTAGACAGGAAATCCTGCCCCAGATATTTTTACGCCTAATTCAAAGTCTACGATATCATACTTCTTTATCAAATCCCAATGAGGTAGTTTATTAGCAGTCTCAAGCTCAGGTAGAGGCCCGTTTTGCAATATTTCTTCATTATCGTCTGCAGTTATTCCGGCTGCTACTGTGTGATGAGGGATGTTGGGAATGGTGTAGAGCAATTGGACCAGTTCCTTTTCGCTATTGTTATAGTCTTCCTCCAGGGTTTTGACCGCACTTTTAATCTCAGCGGTCTGCAATTTGATTTTTTCAGCTGCTGCTTTTTCCCCTGCCTTCATGAACTGACCAATTTGCCTGGCCAATGCATTGGATTCCGCCTGCAAACCATCCCTTTCTACCTGGATTTGTTTTCTCCTATCATCCAATTCCAATACCTGACGGAGCAAATTCTCGGGATTTTTCAGGTTTCTTTTTTTTAATCCCTCGCAAGTATGGTCAAAATTTTCTCTTATCTCATTAACCTGAAGCATATGTAGTATGGCTGTGTTTTCGATTCAAAATTCAGGATGCAAAGATAAGGAATAAGTTTTGGGCAAAGCGGAGAATTCGGGGATAATTTGAATTCGGAGATTGGCAAAATAGGTCTAAATGACTAACTTCAACCTTTATCTTTTACGAACCAATAAAAAAATTATGAAATTAAAATTCCTTGCATTATTATTTTGCGTATTTTCTATTTCCTTGGCAATGGCGCAGGAAAATCCGCTAAGGATCATCATGATTGGGGCACATCCTGATGATTGCGACATAAAAGGAGGAGGAACAGCCTCACTTTTTGTAGCCATGGGGCATAAGGTTAAATTTGTCTCAGTGACCAATGGGGATGCAGGTCACATGGAAGAGGGCGGAGGCATGCTGGCCAAACGCCGAATCGCAGAAACCCAGGAGGTGGCCCGGAGACTCGGGGTAGCATACGATGTCCTGGATAACCATGATGGAGAATTATTACCTACCCTGGAAATCCGGCTACAAATCATCCGAAAAATCCGGGAATGGGATGCAGACATAGTGATTGCCCCCCGGCCCAATGATTACCACCCGGACCACCGGTACACCGGGGTATTGGTTCAGGATGCCGCTTACATGGTAGGGGTTCCCAATATAGCGCCTGATACACCTGCTTTGGAAAAGAATCCTGTTTTCCTGTATTTTCAGGATCATTTTCAGAAACCCAATCCATTTGAGCCCCATGTAGCTGTAGACATTTCCGCTGTGATTGATAAAAAAATCGAAGGAATGGATGCCCACGAATCTCAATTCTACGAGTGGTTACCATGGATCGGAGGATATGCAGAAGAAGTACCAGAAGGCAAAGAGGAAAGAAAAGAGTGGTTGAAGGGCAAACGTTTTGGAAGTATCAATGCTGCCGTAAGGGAAAGCCTGGAAAAATGGTATGGTGCTTCAAGAGCCGCTCAGATAGCTTACGCAGAGGCTTTCGAAGTATGTGAATACGGTTCACAACCTTCAGAAGAAGAACTGAAGAAACTCTTTCCCATGTTGGGGGAATAATTACAACCCACAAGGTTTTTAGACGGAATGCAATTACCCAAAAGTATAGACACATGAAGAAAAAGAATATTTTGGTGACCGGAGGGGCAAGCGGGATTGGATTGGCCATTGTCAGGAAGTTTGCGACAGCAGGGGCAACAGTGTACTTGCTGGATTTTAATCGTGAAAATGGTCAAAAGGTGGCAGCAGATCTTACCCGGGAAGGGTATCAGGTTTATTTTAAATTAACCGATGTATCGGACCAGGCACAGGTAAAAGAGGTTATAGCTGGTATAGAGGGAAACCTGGATGTTTTGGTAAATAATGCCGGAGTATCCCATATAGGCAACCTGGAGACCACTGAGGAGGCTGATTTGGACCGGCTTTATTCGGTCAATGTAAAAGGAGTATACAATTGCTCCAGGGCTGTAATCGGAAGGATGAAATCCCAGGGTGGGGGAGTCATCATCAATATGGCTTCTGTAGCAGCCACCATGGGAATTCCCGATCGGTTTGCGTATTCCATGTCAAAGGGGGCGGTGTTAAACATGACCCTAACCATGGCTCGGGATTATGTAAAGGACAATATCAGGTGCAATGCCATCTCTCCTGCCAGGATCCATACTCCATTTGTAGATGATTACCTTACCAAGACCTATCCTGGAAAAGAAAAGGAAGTTTTTGATCAATTGGCAGCTACTCAGCCGGTAGGTCGGATGGGTAGCCCTGAGGAGGTCGCTAACATGGCCTTTTTTCTGGCTTCCGATGAGGCAGCCTTTCTCACAGGAGCCGATTATCTGGTAGACGGAGGATTTTGTAAATTAAAAATGTAACCAATAAAAAAACAGGAAAACCAATGAAATTGATAAGATTTGGAAAAGTAGGACAGGAAAAACCTGGAATAGTGACCGAGAAGGGTAAGAAGCTGGATTGTTCGGCTTTTGGCACTGATTGGACTGCGGATTTTTTAGGCAAAAGCGATAGCCTGGAGAAATTAAAAAAATGGCTGGATAGCCATGCAGATGAATGTCCGGAAATTGCTGATGGAGAAAGATTGGGATCACCAGTTCCCTACCCCTCAAAGATCATGTGTGTAGGGCTGAACTACTCACTTCATGCCAGGGAAAGTGGGATGGATGTCCCAAAGCAACCCGTGTTGTTTATGAAAGCTACCTCCTCTTTGTCAGGCCCATTTGACCCCATCATCATTCCAAAAAACTCCAAAGCCACTGACTGGGAAGTGGAATTGGCCATAGTCATTGGGAAGAAGGCCAGCTATGTTTCCGAATCTGAAGCCATGGATCATGTTTTCGGATATGTTTTGCACAATGATGTCAGCGAAAGGGATTTCCAACTGAACCACGGCGGGCAGTGGGTAAAAGGCAAGAGTTGTGATACTTTTGCTCCTGTAGGCCCTTACCTGGTAAGCCGGGATGAGATAAAGGATCCGCATGATCTAAGGCTTTGGCTAAAGGTAAATGGGAAAATCATGCAGGACAGCAATACCTCGGATCTGGTATTCAACGTACCCCAATTGGTGAGTTATATCAGCCAATACATGAGCCTGTTGCCGGGAGATATTATCAGTACCGGTACTCCTGCAGGGGTGGGTATGGGGCTGAAGCCCCCCACCTACCTGAAAGCAGGAGATGTAGTAGAGCTGGGTATTGATGGTCTGGGAGTTTCCAGGCAAAGGGTTGAAGATTGGAAGTGAAGATTCAGTTCGGCTCTTCAAAAAAAAGGAAACAAGTTTTGTTTCCTTTTTTTATGATGCGGTATTTCCTGGTCTTGTTGCCATCTGTTATCCGGGCTTATCTTTTTGCTCATCAGAATTTCCTTCGGAGTTTGGATTTACCTGTCCGCTTTTAAAATGCAAATCCCGTTGAGGAAAAGGGATCACAATGTTTTCTGCAATGAAAGCGGCATAAATATCCCTTAATACCTTGTCTTTGACTTGTAACCAGTCATCAAAATTGGCTACCCAAAACAAGACCCGAAATTCAACCGCACTATCCCCGAAATTGTGGGCCAGTATATTGGGAGATGGAAGGGAAAGAATCCCCTCCTGCATCAATATTTTTTCAATAGTTTTATGAACTTTATCAATATTAGAGCCATAAGCTACACCCACCAATATTTCTACGCGTCTTTTTTTATCTGATAAGGTCCAATTGACCAGGTGTTGGGAAAGCAAATCCCCATTGGGAATGACCAGTTCGGATCCATCATAGGCCTGAAGTGTGCTGGAGCGGATACCCACCTCCTTTACCACACCCGATCGGCCTCCTACTTCTATTGCATCGCCTACCTGTATAGGGCGTTCGAATGCCAGAATGACACCCGAAACCAGGTTATTGACGATGGTCTGCAAACCAAATCCTATGCCGACACTGAGTGCGCCAAGGACGATGGCTAATTTGTCAAGCGATAGGCCAGATGCTGTAACTGCGAGGAAAAAGCCCAGGGTTAGGATCGCCAGCCGAATCAACAGGATGGATGAGCCCAGTCGCTTCTCTCTGGGGCCTGTATTTTGACTATCCCGAATAGAGGCAAAATAAGCGATGTTTTTTGCCAGTACTGAGGAGATCCATATGAGTAAGAAGAAAATTAAAATACTTCCATAAGTAAAAGTAGTATTGCCAAAAGTCCGATCGGCTTGTAGAAAAGACCACAACTGATCGCCTAAAGTTTGATTCAGTGAAAAATTGACAAGCAATAAATAGAACCACATGAATAATGCGAGAAAAGAGAAAATCTTTTTCATGCGGCTATAAATTGCCTGGTAATTAAGGTAATTGGCATAGTCCCTCTGATTTTCTTTACTTAGTTCTGATTGCAGATAGATGGCCTCCATCAGTACAAGTACAAATACATAAAGAGAAATGCCTTGCATGGTGCTTAAGGTCGAGGCTACTCCTAAGATTTTACCCAGGCTGAATCTACCAATAGTATGAAATCCGATGGATACGATTTGCATCAAAAGGAAAAAATAGATCAGGTAGGACAAATTGGCCGGGAAGGTAGCCGGATTCTTTTTAATTAGAGACAAGACTTGAAGCCCTATAGCAATTCCTATCCCTGAAAACCCCAACAGGTACCACTTTTCCTGATGGGCCATTTGGGTAATGAGGTTACTAGCGCCAAAAACTAAAAATGCCATTACCATGAGGATCCAAAGTAGCATTGCTTGTCGATCCAGCACGATGCGGATCAAAAAGGTAGTGGATAAAACGCTTCCCAAAAGACAAGCCAGAATAAGAAGGTATGGTGGGAAGGATAAAAGGTACGGAATGATTGTGAATACGATCAGGGCCGTACCCAGAAATGGTGAATACCTAAGGTATTTACTCCTTTCCAATATCAGGTGAGAAAAGTCTTTGGTATGGCTAATTTTCCGGATCATGTTTCGAATGCCAAAATAGGCCAAAAAGGAAACGACCAAAATAAAAAACAACCAGCCATATTTTGATTGCAGGTAGTGCTTTAAAATCAATCTGTTGAGCGTCAATGTCTCCTGTATGACCAGTGTCAGAGGTTTTTCGATATCCGAAGAATGAACTTCCCATAAATATGGGCTGTCTCTCTTTAAAAGATTTCTTCTAAAATCCCGCTGTCGGCTCCTTAAAGATTCCAGGATTTCGTCAAGCTGAATTTTTATTCCAGTCAATCTGGTCTGGGTTTCGAAACCTTTGTTTCTCTTGATGCTATAAATACTGTCAACGTACGCAAATTTATTTTTTAGTATTTCCTTTTGTTGAAAATATCCCTGAAGAGCTCCTTTATCCAATATTTCTTCTGCAGAAAGGGAGGTTTTGCCGATGTTAATTAATTTTTCTCCCGAAACGATTAATTGATCTACATTTTCATTGATTTCTTTTTGCCAGCCATTGACCTGCAGTTGGTATCCTATTACCAGGTTTTCCAATTCATTTAGAAACCTCAGATTTACGGTGCTTTCTTCGATAAGAGCTTGTTCCCTTATCCTGCTCAGTACCAATTCCATGACGGGGATTTCTTCACGCAGGAATGAAGTATCCCTGCTACGCATCATATTCGTTTGAATTTCCTGGAGGGTATTCAAGAAGGATTGGGTTTGCTGGATCTGCTGTTCGATACTTAGCGGCTTCACTTTCAAGCTGTCAGCCATTTTGACAGTGTCAGTTTTGGATGCTGGCTGCGGGTCAAAATTTAATACCTGAGTAAACCCATATAGGGAGAAAGAAAAAAGGATCAGGCAGGTTAAACTTACTTTCAGAAGGAAGCGCATGAACAAAGTGGATTGAAAGGTGGTGACCTGTTGGGTAGGGAGCAAATTCATTGGATAAATGAAAGAATAGCCGAAGGATAGCAAAGTAATTTTAACTAAATTTAATATAAAATTATAGTTTTGTGTGATTTATTTCTCCTTGTTTTTTGTTGACATGATACATCTTTTTTTAAACTTTAAAATGCCATTATGGGTTTTTATCCTAGCGATGGTAGGATTTTCTGCAATCAGGTATCAAATTGATTGGTTTTTCTTGTTAAAGGCTGTTAAAATCAGTGGTTTGTTGACAGGTGGCACCATTTTGGAAGCAACTTTAAAGAAATTTTGACGTGTAATTTGTGAAGTTAATAAAGAAAGGTATAAGATGAATAGAAAACAGTTTTTCCTCGGGATGTTGCTGGCATCGTTGATAGGTGGCATGGTAGCCGTATTAGGTGTAAGTTTAATGCAGGGCAGCCAGGATTCATCCGCTAATTTTAGTGAAAAGCAGAACACCAGTTTTGTCAACTGGTTGAATGATGACCGGTTTGTGGTCCCGGAAGGGATTAATTTTGTGGCATCTGCAGAACAGGTGACCCCAGCAGTGGTAAACGTTAGGAGTACAGTTACCATGGGTAACCGGCAGGGTGGAGTGGATCCTCTGGAAGAGTTTTTCGGATTTCGTTCTCCCAGAGGGGAAGCCCCGCCCAGGGAAGGTAGGAGTTCCGGATCCGGGGCTATTATTTCCGGAGATGGTTATGTAGTTACCAATAACCATGTTATTGAAAACGCATCGAAAGTGGAAGTTACCCTGGAAGATAACAGAAGGTTTACAGCCAAAGTAATTGGCACTGACCCGACTACAGATTTGGCCTTACTTAAAATAGAGGCCAATAACCTAAAATATATTCCTTTTGGAGATTCAGACCAGGCCAAAATTGGAGAATGGGTACTTGCAGTTGGCAATCCTTACGAATTGAATTCAACCGTTACCGCTGGCATTATTAGTGCCAAGTCAAGAAATATAGGTATACTAAGGGATGAGACCAATTTGCAGGTGGAATCCTTTATTCAAACTGATGCGGCTGTAAACCCTGGGAATTCCGGAGGACCATTGGTTAATCTGAATGGGGAGATCATCGGTATCAACACTGCTATTGCTTCCAGAACAGGTGGGTTTAGTGGTTATTCTTTCGCTGTTCCCAGTTCTATTGTCAAAAAGGTCATGGATGACTTACTGGAATTTGGGGCAGTGCAAAGAGGTTTGCTTGGTGTTGTCATCATGGATGTCAATGCGGATAATGAGGAAGTTATTGGAGAAAAATTCAATGCCAACCGGGGAGTATATGTAAGAGAAGTAAATGAAGGTAGCGGGGGTGAAGAAGCCGGATTGCAAAAAGGAGATATCATCATTGGTGTAGATGGATTTGATACCTTTACCACTTCTGCCCTTCAGGAGCGGGTGGCGAGGAAACGCCCTGGGGATAAGGTTGAGGTTAAGTTTTTACGAGATGGCAAGGAAATGACAGCGACAGCAACTTTGAAAAATGTTTCCGGTGACACCAAAGTTGTCATCAAGGAAATACCTAAAACCACTGAGTTTGATGGTGTCATCTTTGAAGATTTAAATGCAACGGTCAAAGAAAGACTCGAATTGGAAGGTGGTGCTTCTATCTCTGCAATAGAAAATAATGCCTGGAGAGAATCCGGAGTCAAAGAAGGATTTATCATCACCAAAATAGGAAGAACGAAAATCCTGACTGGCGAAGATGTGATTGAAGCATTGAATGCATATAAAGGTGAAGAAGTTACCATTTTGGGTGTTTATCCCAATGGACAACGTTCTTATTATGATTTAAAATTATAACCGATTTTTGATTTTAAAATTTAATAAAAATGCCTTCTGAATTCAGAAGGCATTTTTTTTTGGTTTTCAGAAATAAAGATTTCCCAGTCATTAGCTGGCCCGCTTAATGATCGGAGTGATGCCTTCAATAGCTCACAGGTAGGTTGCTACAGGGATGCTCCAGGTAAAATTTGTTTTCAAAGATTGGAGAGAATAATACATGAAACCAAAAAGCCATAACATTTTTCCGATTTTACCCTTCTGATAGAGAGGCTGTTGTAATCCGAAAAGGGGTCATTTATACTTAATTCCAGTCCTTTATTTTTATTCATAAATGTTTCTAAGACTGAGCAAGTAGTTATATATACTCCAATTCCACTACCAAATCTGCCAGTAATCTTAATGACCATCTTGAAAAACCTCCGGGAGGCTCGTCACAATTTAATGCTATCAAATGTGCTTCAAAGTCTCCGTCCGCCTTTTTTGCATATACTCTTTCGCCCCTATAGCCTTCCAACCCCACATCCAGTCCTTCCCCTACGAATCTTTTCTTGACACGATCTATTTTCTTCATGCTGACATGAAGGATCTGGGAAATATCTTCATTTTTTCTCTTTTGATCCTGAAAAAAACCCTCGTCACAATTAAGAAGGATCAATGCACTTAATATTTCCTTAAATCCGCAGGCGGATTTAAAAAAAGCCGAAAAAGCCTCTAAATTAATTGCATTCAGGCTTTTCCGACTCAATTTTTTTTGTTATTTAAATGCTGCCAAACAACAAAAACAAATGAAATGGAAGTTACAAACTCAGCAGAAAAAATTACACTCTTTGGCGGTTTTAATTTTGTTTTAAGTCTTTTAAGGATTCCGGTCTCTCTGGTCTGATCGATAAACAGCTGGTTATGAGGGTGAAGATCTTCGGCTTTTCCTACAGTGATATTTTCGCCAACCATCTGGCCAAATACCTCAATGTCGGGGACTGCACAGGGGATGTCAATGAGCATCTCAGGAAACACCTTCAGAACGTCAGGGAATGCACGTATGCAGTGTGGATACCGTTCTCAGGGGAGTAAAAGAACTGGCAATGGATACCCTTTTTGTGGAAAATTCTGATACTGGTGTAAAACATGAGTTTAATCTAAATATAAGGCTTAATGACTCGTTAATAAAAGGTTTGAAACAAACAGGCCAGCTCAAAACAAACAAATGGTATGATCTGGACTACGATAACCAAGTATAGCCGACAGAAAAATATGATGCCGAAAAAACCTACAAAAATACCCTGGTGATAAACAGCACGTTAATGAAATAGGCATGTCCAATCCGGACAAAATTTGGCAAAAATAGGCGGACAATACCGAAAAATTATCTTTAATCTTAATGAAGAGATATTTTCCACCGGATTCTCGTCCAAAACAGACCGGAGTCAATTAAAATGATATATATATTTATAACTTTATTAACCAAACTAAAATCCTGCAAATTTTAGGTAATAAAAAATATTATGGAAAAAAGATTAGATGATGTTATGTCTTATGAACTGTTTGATACTCCTCCGGAAAAGGAGTTAGATGATATTACGGAGCTTGCCTCAATCATTTGCGGCACACCTATAGCCCTAATTACAATTCTAGACGACAAAAGACAGTGGTTTAAATCAAAAAAAGGTCTGGCTGTAGCCGAAACTAAAATTGAAGACTCATTTTGCCAGCATGCACTACACAAACCAAAAGAAGTTCTAGTAGTAAATGATGCCTTAGAAGATTATCGATTTATTAACAATAAATTAGTTTTAGAAGATCCAAATATTCGATTCTATGCAGGGGCACCCTTAGTAACTAAAAAAAATAATGTATTAGGAACTTTGTGTATTATCGATACAAAGCCAAGAAGACTCTCGAAGGATCAAGAACGAGCGCTTCAAATTCTTTCCAAAAAGGCGATGGATATAATAGAGACGCTGAAACTCGTCAAAAATATGAGTGCAACAGTTAATATTACTGCTGAAAGACTCATTAAACTAACAGAAAAACTTCCCATTGGGATTTTCGAAATGATAATTTCCAAAACTGGTGACATGAAATTTGCTTTCCTCAGCAAAGGTATTAGAAAATTGCACCCTGACATAAATTTTGATGAATGGCTTAAAGACCCCACCATTGGATTTTCTCTCATGCATCCAGATGATGTCGAAGGATTAAAAAACGCCATAGATTTTTCTGTGGAGAAGGAAGAAGATCTTTATTATGAATATCGTGTGAAAAGCAAATCGGGCTATCACTGGCATGCCATGAATGGGAGACCCAGTAAAACTCAAAGTGGCAAGACAATCATGCACGGTTCATTTACGGATGTTACTAATCATTTTGAATACGAGGCTGCCCTAGAGCAAATATTATTTGATATTTCTCACGTATTGCGAAGACCTGTGACCACTATGCTTGGCATTATGAATTTAATCGACTCTGAGCAAAAATTATCGGAAGAAAAGCTCAAAGAGTATTCTGAATATATTAAGGCCGTTACAAAAGAATTAGAGGAGTTTACCATTAATCTCAACAAAATTTATTCAGAAAAAAAGCAAAAAATAAACAGACAAAATAACAGGAATGTAACATAGGGAGAAAGGTGCTTTTTGCTAGTTTCAGGGTTCTTAGCAAGGTTTGTTTTGGTGGGGTAATGCTATCAATTGCGGCTTTGACCTGTAGCTCTCTTAAAACAGCTTCATTTTTAGATTCAAATTCCTCAGCATATGCTAACTCCCAATCCGGACCGGAGCCAGTAAAACCTTTATGGTTGGAGTTGTG